>Ga0181469_100061_pt1 | contig 21606 bp, 17 predicted proteins | sample InSIn2SAF170_2_FD_119081 | JGI IMG/M metagenome (GOLD analysis project Ga0181469, IMG submission 119081) | Clean room microbial communities from NASA Spacecraft Assembly Facility at Jet Propulsion Laboratory, Pasadena, California, USA -... ... | reverse complement strand
TTAGAAACGATACTCAATTAGAAGAGTGAAGAAAACATAGAAGAGAAGTAAGAGGAGAGGCGAAGTACTAATTTACCATTTGTTCTTAGAGGCCTGTTGCGCTCATAGATGAATTGCCAAGACAGTAGGTTGGCCGTACCTATTGGACTATATATCAGGTAGAGGCTCCAAACCTGACGTAGCAATTGATATGAGCAATTAGAGACTTCCTCGTTGACGTGCTGTCGCGGTACTGTTCGGTAACTCTCACAGCACATGAGTATTGACACGTGTGAGTTTTACACCTCCCTCAAGGCATGCTACAAGTCCGACCTTCAGTGTTTTGTACTTGCACGACAACATCCGCCGCCCCAACTCGAACTCCAACGAACCACTTAAATAACTACTTACTGTCACGATACATGGACCGCATTGTCGTCCGACGCCTTGCAACGTTTTGGTGCTGGGTCAGCGGCTGCGTATAACACTGTCAAAGTTCCTCAGACATGCTGAAGACACTTTGGTTCGATATGTAGCTTGAACGCATTGTACCGACAGATCCATCAGCCTCACTCAGGTCTCTGGGCGGATTACTATTGTGGCTAGAGCTGGCTAACGACGTCCAAGACGATTGATTTACTACGTCGGGCCTGTGGTCCTTGCCAAAACTTGACACCACTCATTGTCATAGAGGTAGTAGATAGCTAATTGACCTTCATATTCCATCTTTCTAGGTCACTCATCGCAGCTTTCCTTATGACAAAGATATGCAGTCTTTTCATTCTCGCGCCGCAATAATGGCATCCACCGGCCTGTTTGGCCTTTGTATCTGGATGATCACAGCTTTAAGGCGCCAGCTGCTTCGCTCTTTCGCCTACTGTCTTAGCTTACGCACTTCGGTGCCAGAGATAGATGATGATGCACCACACACAAACCTCCTGGCTCATACTGAAGGCTCCTCATCTCTGGAACGCATCAAGGTTATTAAATTGCCAAGCAACGTCAGCCTTACAAGCTACATCCCCCCTCAGGAAGTCACTAGTAGTGCATTTCGGATTTCAGCTGCTCCTACCACAGCGACCACCGAACTAAGCCACCTCCAAGCTTTGCCAGTAGAGCTTCAGTGGAACATCATCAATCAACTCTCGGCTATAGATAGGCTCTGCCTTGCATTGACCTGTAAGGTTCTTGCTAAATTGACGATTGGCTGTTGTGGCCAACACTATTCAATAAGGGAAGTGGTTTATCGGACTGATCTACTTCCACGTTTAGCACGGGGTTGGATCGACCAACATAAGTACAGGTACTGTGGCCAATGTCAACGAATCTTGCCAATGGATTTCGACTTTTTCCGGCATCGTTTGGAGGAGTTTCCGTCTCCCGAAACTCGGCACCAAGACCCAATAGCCATTTGCTACGACGGCGCCCTCAGAAGGTGGTGTGAGAGCGACAATCCTGGGTCCCAGAAGTGCACGGTTCGAGATATTCTGCTGTATCGGTCTTGTTGCGCCAGAATCCGTGAATGCCCATCCTGTTTCTATCACAGACTCCGTAGTAGTGGGATGGGGCTAGGACGAGTTTACATCCTACTACGATGGTCTTACCACAAGCTCGCCCGTGCCACGCCATATATTGTGGCCACTATCAACTTCCTTGTTCGAACACTTTGTTTTATTTGTTTGGTCTCCGTTCTTGGAATTGAGGCATGCCATAAGTGGAGCCAGGAAGCCAGGTCCAGTGCAAACACATGGAAGTGATTTGGACAACGCGGCCATCGCTGGAGAGGCACAAACACCTATGGACACGGTGTATTCTAATTCGTGTTCATCTACGATTTCATAGAATTAAATATTGGTGTTATAGAATCCAAGAGCTTCATATCACCAGTATACAGCGGCAGGTATGGTTACGATGGTGGAGCAACCACAAGGAGTAAAGCTTTCGATCTTCTCGAAAGTTCAATGATTGGATGCCGCTCAAGCAGTCAGGTATACACCTACATCACATTGTTTTACTCTGTGAGTGCGTGCTAGCGCTAGGAATTACCGAGGAGGAATGACCATCATCAAACGATAAGTGGAGCGCGACGTAAGTACCGCACACGTGGGAGGATCCAACATCAAAGTGGTGAACAAGACTGGAACAGCAAAGGTCCAAGGAGCTGTGCTAAGGAGTGTTTTGAGTGAGGCGGACGTCTTTATTGTCATGAATCCATCCGTTCGTCAATTCATGAAGTGTTGTCTTCCGTAGTGAAGTACGAAAGTTGTGGGAATAGTCGCGCCTGCGCTAGTGAGACTAATACGGTATTTTGACAGGTGGGTGGGTTGAGCTCTTGCGTGTGCTGCAAGTCAAGGCGCCCAGACCAATTCCTTGATGCCTTTCAAGTAGCATGGTGTCGGATGACACTCCATGCGTCCCACCGTGGTCTCCTGATAATGATCAGGACTACTATCGGCGGTCCAAAGAATGTATGGCTAAGTCTTCGACTTCACAGAGCTGTTGTCGACGCAACATGAAATTTCTGTGTTGACCATTTGACTTGGTCATTTTGGAATGGATCCAGAGGCAAATCTCACAAATACATGGAGTGGTTGTCCTGGATAGGTATGGAGCTAGGCTTTCAAGCCCAAAACACCACAACCGCCTGAACTCAGGCGTTGCAGTGGCATCTGCCTGGAATCTGTTGTCGCAGTTATCAAGCTGTTAATCAGTCAAGCATGTCTTAGCACTACCGGTACAAACAAAGACGCAGGTGCTCATATCGGCAGTACACTGGGGACTGACGATTGACACGGACTTCCCGTCCATTTCAACGTCCCGAGGAACGTCGACAACACTATCAGGTGGTTCAATAGTCGCTTCTCCACAGGGATCGACGATCCGACCGCTGACGAGTGAACTCTCATTGTCTAAGGGTGTCCAACCACCGGACCAGGCGATGGGGAACGCGACAGTCTTGCTGTCGTCCCCGAGAATGGAGACCGTGATCTCTGGTTGAATGACATTAACCCATGATGCATTGGCACCCCAAACAACGAGTATCAAGTTTCCGCCAGCTATATTGTGAAAAAAAGTTGGTAAAATCGCTGTGGGTGCCAACCCACGGAGTCTTTCCTTCAGAAATGACATTGATGCCCACAGCCTTGACACCGAGATTGGGATGGGACTGAGAGTCGGCACTAGTGATGGGATCGCTACCGCGATAATCGAACATTCATCGTCCACTAGTTCGTTGATCAACATGTCACTCTTATACACAAGTAAACACGAATTACTGACAGCCACTCGCTAGACGTGCTCCATGGTTCTGCCCTGCCTCGGTACTGTGCCACTAAGACCCCAAAAACCTGGCCAGAATTGAGAGAACCCAGTATTGATGCAGGCGAGAACCGCATATCGAGTATTTCACGTGACGTTTATACATCTACTTTCGGGGGTGGGTGGTCCCTTAAGCTTAAGTAAATGGAAGCACTGTACACGGTGTAAAACTTGGATCTGGGTGTATAATACAAAGGCAGAGAAACCTCGATTGTACAATGAGTGTGGCACGATATCTCACTATCAGCTATTAAGAATTCGCATTTTTCGAGATCTTAGGGGTTATAAAATGGTCGACCAGTCTAAAATCGAAGATTTTACGGTTGTCACGTAACACAGAGATAAGCCTCTGAGCTGTCAGGAACGTTACTTGACTGAGTATTGCGATTGATTTAGAGTGCGCTATAGTACTGTGCGACCATACTGTCGTTATCAAAGCCGGAGTGTCCAGAGATAGGCACGGACACTTCTCGCAAACACGGTGGCAAGCACCCATCCGAAGCATGGGCGTTGAAGCTTTGCCTTGTTTGTCCAAGCTCTCACGGTATTGGGGACTGAACAACCGTATCCACACGTGTGTCTGTAAGTTCTTTTTCGTGTTCTTGGACACGCTGGTTTTGGCGACGACAGTATATCTGAGCACCATGCGATTACGGTAGTGTCGTACTGAAGCGGGTCAATTCCGGTAGCAGAACGTCTTTGCTTTCCACTGATGCGTGCTAACGACGAACAGAGAGGGCGAAATTGTACTGTCGTTATCAAAGCCGGAGTGTCCAGAGATACGCCCGGACACTTCTTGCGAACACGGTGGCAAGCACCCATCCGAAGCATGAGCGTTGGAGCGTGTCTTGCTTGGTCAAGCTATGGCGGTCTTGGGCTGGAAGACCGTATCCACACGTGTGTCCGTAAGTTCTTTTTTGTGTTCTTGGACACGCCGGTTTCGGTGACGACAGTACCTAAGAACACTCCAATTATATTCCTAGATTCGACCATGTCTTGTCAGCTGTATCGATCTCGGTCCGGATGATACTGTGCGAATGCTAAATAGGTGGTGAGTTTCGATCACTTCTACTGATAAGTGGCGTGTCATTGATACTACGTGTACTATCATGATTGTATCCACTGTCCACACGCGCTACCGCAGCTACGAGTGCCAGTCATGTGGACGGTCATCTTAAGAACCTCGATGTTTGCTGGCTACCACACCTGAGCCGGCCATGAGTACTTAGGCTGTCGACGCTCCCTTCCTGCTACTTTTTGGACTACAATCCCCCCCTTTCCCCCCTCTTCTCAACCACGCTGCAGAGCGCTTCCTCTCTTCTGATACCTTCTTCTTCTTCCAGATCTACTATAGGGTGTGAATGAGACCGCCTTGGTCGTTGGTTGACGCCGCTAAGCCACCATCTCCTTATACCCCAAAAAGCCGCAATTTGGTCGTTGCACCAGCTGGAACACCCCCGTGGCACACAATTCACCGTCGTCTCTGCCTCCCCATCGCACTAACCGTAATATTTGTCACGGTCGAGCACTTTCATTTCGTAGAGAAACGCCGTCAAGTCAACTCTGCCTGCTTGCACAGCCGACCGGGATTTTCGCAATCTGGCATAGAACACAAGGATGCTCCTTGCAGAGTTTCAGTTACCGTTCTCGATTCTGTATGTCTCAGATGCCCCATACCTGACTCTTCTTCTAACTTTCGCCATCCTCTTCCGTGTGGGTGCCTGGACTTTGTCCCTCTATTCCCTCGACGTTGGTCGAGGATGCTGCCGTCTATGTCTCGATCGACAAATAATTCCGGAAGGATTTGACCTTCCTGTGAGCCATTACAGCTCCAGCAACCGAAGAGTTTTCGATTGGCTGTTGTTTGCGGCCTGATAACTGGTCGGTTTCTGCGTTTGATAGTGCGTGTGCCGCGGCTACGGCGGCTCCTTATCTCCTAGGCTACGAGTCCAGGTGTCCGCCGTTCTGGGTCCTGCTTCGCCTCTTTTGTGGATGTTGTCTTGTGTGTCTTGTTTTCTGCCCTTACGCATTGATCTCAAGGAGCCTGTGGCTTAGCGGAGCGGCCTTTCTCTCGTTGTTGACCAAAGCCAGGTTTGACGTATTAAGGTATTGCGCGAGACCGACATCATCGTTGGCATAGGGAGCAAATCATGAGAGCGGAGCACGGTCCACGGGTATTTAGACTTGTTCTGAGGTCCTACTGCTCGTAGCTCCATTCTAGCATTGTATACTAGTGATATCATGTTGACACACGCGCGGACGTAGTATCTATACTACTTTACCTTAAACTCACATTTTATCTAGCCATTGAACATCATAGATTACCAAAAACCACGCTTCACGCACTAGCTATATACTAAGACCAAGGTCTAGCTCGAGTCGTTGCTCTAAATGGGCCAGTGAACAAATGTGACAAAGGTTCAACGCAAATTTTAAGACCCCTTAACCCGCGTCGAAACAAGCAGACCCATACGGGCAGACTCGCATATCCGCTGGAAATTCCTACCAAGGCTTGTACTGGGTTTGATAGAAATCCATTACTGTGTGTCACTACGTGATTATGATGTAGCTAGGCGTCGACCTTCTGGCTGATCGTTAGATACACTTACATCAAACAGCCAGTACGATGACTGATTTGAGGGCACACCCATGGTGCTGCTCCGAGAGAGGTGCTTCAATGATGCGAACCTGTCTTTTCTAACGGACTTGGTGGCGAGTACTCTAGTTCTACGCCACCTCATAAGCAAGTCGAACAGCTTAGGTTCGCTCCGGGGAGGATCGACTATCGTTGTTAGTAGAATCGATAGGTAAGCATCCAATCGTACGTTTGTTACTTTCGGAACTTCTCTATATTTATGATTGGACTTTTACATATCCTATCATCCAGTACTGTAGATCATCTGTATAGGGTGCTAGATTTGACTATCCGCGATTATCGCCCACAATCTTCTCGTTGAACCTTCAGTGTATGAGCAGTTTCGTTTAGACGAACTGGTCGTTACCTAGGTAGACTAACCGTGAACATGAATTCAGGATGTTAGCCAAAGCTGCGTCGTCAACCGAAGTTTCACACGTTTCGCAACACTTAGAGCGGTAGTAAGCTTGTATTCAATGATGATCCATTATTACAAAGAAATTCAAGGTAGACCTGATGGTTGGAAGTAATAGATCCGCAATAAATGGAAAAACGATCGGAAGTTTACAGTGTTTTACAAAGCCCGGTTGGTAGCTAGCCTCACGAGGTTAATGAGTAAGAAACAGATGCACTTATTCCCTGATGTTGGTACCGCAGGTTCTCATCTTACTACCCGCCACCACTTGGCGAGATTTACCACTTGGCGAGATTATTCCCCTACAAAACTGGCCTTCATTTGTGCTTCCATTAGTCAAACTTGATGCACTTTGATTTAATTGATACGACTAATACCTGTGCGTGCTACGAACTCTGCTAGTGCTTTACAATCTTCAAAATATACTGTGGTGAGGAGAAATACTAGTTACCCTGGTTGTGAGTAATCACCTAAATTAGTGGTTCTTACCAAGTGGCAAAGCTGGGTAAGCGGTCGTGGTTAGTACTGTTATCAACTAGTGTACAGTACCACAATGGCCCGAGTCTTCGTCAGTGGGTATATTTATTTACTGATCTCTGATCCTAACTACGTAGTGTTCCGAGGCGATTTAAAACTACTTATGACCCTTGTGATAGTAAAACGCTGAAAGCATTTTGCAGTGTTCTGGACACAGTGGTGTAGATGCTTGTACGTTCGCCGAACGCGAACACATACAACTGGTCCACTATTTGACTCCACTGGCGACGTTGCCTTTGTAGAAAGCCTATCAGCTTGTGATCGCATACCCCCTTTGGTCACCTTCCGCTCTTCTGTCGCATTGATCTCCGGGGCTAACGAAACAGCTCTTGACAAAGACGGGGGGTTTTCGTAAAATCGACCACCCCGAGCCGCAAAGTCTGTTAGATACTGCTCGTCGTGACTAGGGCGAAGTGGCGAATGTTCATGTACCGTTGCGACAGAATCTTCACTCTCAGATTGATGATTGTCGGATGGACAGAACAGTAGGTGAGGAAGTGACTTATCAATAACATCTGAACTCACATCCTGGATGTATATCGAAGGCAGTGCCGTGTCGTGCATGACTTTACCTAGAAGTGTAACGTGGTCTACCAGTTCAACTAGTGGCTCGTGATACTGGTAATACCTTATACGCTTGAGGTTTCTATGTTGAGAACGGTGTCAGATGGTCACTAGTTAAACATAAACACTTCAAAAGAGACGCAGAAGTCCGCGGCGGTGATGATGGCAACAATGACGTTTTTATAGGTTTGCGATACGAAGGGGAAGGCAGCGACATTTTTTAGTTTAGTCCTGTTTTATCCACCTATACTTTGGTGAAACCATGTCAACGTATTATTTACATGATACTGGGGTGCTGCCGTCGCAATGTGAGCGGACTGCTAACATGCCATTGTCAACGCATTGCTATGTTACGTACTGACGGTATCGCGCATTAAAGTTTAGGCAACGCCAAGAATAGCATTAATTCAAACACACCTAGGCATGTAAACGGTCGTCGCAGACACAGTTGCCTCTCACAGCACCTTGGTCACATTTATGTGTACCGTTACAAAAGACTGTGACGCCTGCAACGTTGTCGTCGTCGAAAAGAGTAATGCATCATGTACGCTTAGTACAGTGATATCGTTCTTGAACTTCCCATTATTTTCGTCCGTCACGCTCATAGACTAACGTCTTAATGTATCGATAGTCGTGGCAGAAAATGGTAAGTCAATGTCTAGCGTGGTGGATCGATTTGTGTGATGGTGAAAAGTCAAGCACGCACGGCCGCACTCGCCGTTGAGCCTGTGCTAGCTCAAATGGTGACACCCAGATGGTGCGGACGACCTTGTAGAATGAGGGACTGGTACCTACTCAACGTGTTGACAGCGACTATTCGCACTATAATGGTTCGGAATTCCGACACCTAGAGCACGTGTGACCACTTTCCACGACCATGTGATATCAACCTCGCCAGAATTAATAGGATTGTACGGTTGTCCGCTGAACACCATGACACTATTGTTATCAATTCGAAAGCTGGAAGGTCCGGCCCAGCTGTCTTTATGACCATGTTGAAGACAAAACATCGACTTTAAGTCTACTATGTGCGCACGGTTGCTATCGCGGTCAACGAAGCCGACGAGGTTTGCCGACCGCAAGATCGGGTCACCGCTTCGCTGCATCCTACTCACTGCGCTTACAACTCGTAAACCATGACCGCTCTAATTTCGGCACTGACCGCCCAAGATTTCAAGATTCACTCGTGTTTGACTCGCACGTTGTACTTGGTGTCAGTAACCCATGCGCAAATTGCAACATTGCGTGTTGCTTTGAGACAGATCATGACCGAACGTTCACATTGAACAGTTTCGTGACAGAAAACATGAGCATTGTAGCCATCTGGACGGGCCCAGGATCTGCGCAGGATCTGAAGTGAACAATGCAAATGAAATATGAGTCAAGTCGAGACGATACAAGATTTAAGATCCATCTTTGTTTGCACAAGGTTTGCTAATTGACCCTGCTTGTACGTATGCTAACTATCCACTGATCCCCCGTCCCGAGTCCCTGATAACATTCGTTCACATGACATGCCGTGCAATTTCCGGGCGTAGACGAATATGTATCCATACGCCATCAATAGTGTTCAAGAAGTAAACTCTAGATGAAGTCCAAACCTTAATGCGCACAGCGCTTTAGGTAAACCACCACTTGAAACCGGAACATTTTCCATCGCATGATGGAGCGATGGTATCGAACAGGATGTCAGTCAAATCGATGGATCGACCGGTGCAGCCCATACACTTATCGGCGACATACGCCTGAGCTGTAGCCCCGGTATCTGGGTTCATAATCGTTAGCGTCTTACCACAGTAAGGGTTGTCGTTCGATTTGGTGCCCATGAACTCCCATGGCAAAGCGATGGCCATTTGGGTGTTGGTATCAGTAACGGTACCACATGCGCCCAGACCTCCGTCGTAGTGGGTGATGTTACCTGAACACGCATCCATCGCGCCAAGACAGTTGTTGTTCAGGACTGTGATACCACTCGTTATAGATCCTGCCGCCCCGTCGATCGCAGCGACAGCATGAGATGTGGAAGTAGCAATCGGGGCGACAGAAGTCGTGGTTGCGTCTGCTAAGCCCTTGGCTGGCTGGGTAGTGGTTGATTCAGCTGTCACACCCATGGAGGTTGTAACTTGAGAGAAAGAGTGCGAAGATGAGAGTAAACTTGTTGTTATCGTCTGTGACCTAACAGATTCGACACTCGAAGTGACCACCACTGGTATTGAAGTGATGCAAGCAGCCACAAAAGTCCCCGATGCGATGCTCGTTAAGACTTGACCATTTCTATCAATATATCGGTAGGCAGTCTCGGTGACGATTGGGACCTCTTGTCGGATGTCAAAAGGAGCAGCTGCAGCTATTACTGCAGATGCCGTAGCGGCAACGATGATTTTGCGAGACATGGCTATTATCTATGTTCCTCCGTTTTGAAAGCACTGTGTTAATGATTTAACCCGGAGAGCTCGCTCTGTGATTCTCGGTCGTCTTAGATCTGTAAAGTTTCGAACACGGTACTGTAACAGGTGGAGCTGCCGGTGTGCTCGAAGAATATTCTATACGCGTTCTGTCACATTAAAGTACATGAAATTGTCAGCCCTCAGGCTCTAGTGCTTAATGTGCTTAACAAAGGACTGTGTGATGTCAGATCTGGTCAAAGCAACAGCAGCGAGAAGATTTCACGAACTGGAGACGCGCTCCAATGAATGTACGTACATTTGTAAACAAAGATGGTAGATGCGTAACACGACCAGAAGTCCGATGGTGCAGAAGCGATTCACGGAAACACAAACCTTGCGAACTCATGTTTACCGAAAGAATGATGCGAGTTTGACCCGATGAGAATCGTTACGAACACGAAAACAAGCCCGCAATCGTTGTGTCATTTATCGTATCGTAATTCATATTTTGTTGATTTATAACCCGCTATTGTACTCAACGCATCGCTTGATCAATGAAAAAGCCTGGTACCGAGACTTGTTATCGGTCTCCACAAACCAATTACGTCCAAACTCATTGGCATCGCAAAACAGAAACGGTCAAGCACGTAACAACGTCGATTAATGGTGTACTCCAACGAAAATATCGCCAAATAGACATTGTTTGGGCAACCGCCAGTTACGGGAATCACGAGCTCGCGCGGGTCGCCTTTTTATCACCATGATGCGCGCACCAATCCTGGTCTTGAGCCTTACGTTGATTCTTGGTTTAGCACAGTCCAACAACACATCACTGGAGTGCGGTGTTTGGCAAAGCTTTCGTCTCTCTTCCACTACGCTCTCTACATCACAATCTTTGGCATCGACACCCCCAACCAGCAAGGGCATATACTCAAACACATCCAAAATAGCCGGTTCGACTTTACTAGCTCCAAACACTACCTTAACCACCGTGCCCGTGTCGACACCAGGTACCGTGAGGCTAACAAGGGCGTCGTCGTCGAAAAGTGCCGCATTGTGTATGCTTAGCACAGTAACCACGACGATATGGCTGGATGGAACATCATCAGCGCCTATGAAATCTCCTTTGGTACGCACGAGCACTCTGCCAGCCTATAGCCGCGTCACGTGTTCAATGGCATGGTCCAATCCATCGAACACGCTCGCGGCCACAAGTGCTCCAATAGGTTCTTACCAGTATCGAAACTTCAGTGGCAACGGCTCAGCACCTCAATGGCCATCGCCCACGGACTGGATATCATTTGATGCCATGCTGAAGGTCAACCAACCCTATATGGGACAGAACTGTGTCGACAAGGCCTTAAGAAACACGGACAATGAGACCGCCCACGTCGCGAATGCAGTCTTGAAGTACGGAGATTTGTCTCACGTCGACCCGAGACTCATTCTTGCTACCGTACTGCAGGCATCGCAGGCATGTGTACGTGTACCGACTACTGGAGGAATTGGTCTGTGGAATCCTGGTCTCATGCAAAGTCACAATGGTCTCGGAACATGTTGGCCAGGATCTAACCAATCGGTACCAAATGCAGCGAGCCAAATTGTGCCATGTCCACAGATCCAAATAGACCAAATGATATACGATGGCGTTTCGGGCCCGTCCGAATATACTCTGGCAACATTAATCAATTCACGATGTTCCTCCGGGGTCCCTCGGGGTTACTACGAGGCTTTTCGGATGTACAACTCCGGTATTAACGGTCTAACTTCTGACCTATCTCATCCTCGACAGGGTGATGGCACACCACAGTATGTAAGCGACATCGCGAACCGCGTGTGTGGATGGAACGGGCTGTAGAGTCTTAGTAGCCACTTCTAGATGAGTGATACCAGAGTTATATAGATGTCCCGGCTTCTGTTCCTTTCACTTTCACTGTTCCGTTCAACTAAGGTATCCTGTATCACATTAGTAGACAGATCCTATTTGATACTTCAGCCAGATTGCTTTGCTTATCTATAAGTAGAACCCCACGTGCTCTTATACTCACCGTCAATTTATATCTCTAAGTGATGATTCTGTGTATATACTATAGCCGATGTAAATAGTGGGTAAATAACTTGTTAGAATAATTTGGTCTTAAAAGTTTTATATGATTCGTTCTATCTAATTGTGTAGTCTTTATTGATTTCAATTTTTATGAATATCGTAGGCTACAAAGTAGGGGTGGTATAATTGATAAGGAAGGTCTACGTCTGTATCTAGATACTTAAGTCTATCGGTTTTATAAATGCAGTCTTTAATAGAACTGGGAATTCATATTTAACTAGGTAGTCCAATAAGACTAGTTGTCAGTAACAGATAGCGCAGAGAGAGCACCAATGACTCGCTTGTTGTTCTTTATTGGCTGGGTACTCCTCGATACTGGCTGCTAGCCACCCAGGCTATAATCGCTAATTACTTTCATTAAAGATTACAGTGTATTTTGAGATATTCCATAGTCACATCGTGAATAACGTTTACTGGTCAATATGCATCTTAGCATTTTCCTCACCGGCCTACTTTCTGAGATGCTTAGTTTATTACAATTCTTCATCGAGTTGGACTTGTATCCTTAGAGCTAGATCAAGATGTTTATATCAACACACTGTCATCAAAGATATCACGGAAGTCAGATCTTCAGTCAAAGCATGCCCATCGGTATGGAGGTAGTCTGTCACACTGCTAGTAATGAGAAGGATAAACTAACGATAGGAGGATACGCACTGTTTAGGACTTTGCTGATACCAGAGCTATAACTCATGCCAATGGTCGATCAAGTTGTTGTGCTGTGTGAAACAGCTGAGGAATGTCGAGTCTTCAATCCCAGAAGTGGCACATCACTTCTATCACATGACGAAAATAGTTGGAGGGCCTAGTCGAGCACAGTATTGATTGCCAATCGCGGGAAAAACGAGAGTTGTAAGAACTAATGGCACTACTTACTATATATCGTGATCGGCCCCGAGGTCCAACAGGAATCCCGCAAAGATGGCAAAGGAGCAATCTGAGGTGGGGAAACGCGAACTGTGCAAGGATCTTGCTGCGAGCGAAGGGACGGATAGCTTTGTCAAGATGAGAGATCGACTGCAGATTGAGACGAAAAGTGAGAAACCAAAAGCTGCAGTAATCGACGAGGTGGTTCGAAGGAGTGTCCAACAGCCGTAGGACGAGCGCGTCCAAGAAATGGCAGTTCTTGATAGAATCTGCAAGGACTCTTAGGTACGAGCGATGAGAGCCAGTGGCATAATTGCTAAACACGAACAAGGCACCCGTAGGAGGTGGCATTGACGCTCTCATGATCAATCTATATTCAATCGACGACCAAAGCTTTATTTATATCCCTTGAACTCTCTAACCATTCCCTACGAAGTCGATGGATCTGATGTACTATCGTTATCGAACCCGGCACACCCAAAATAACACGGTTACGTCTTTTCCGACACGCGAACAGGGGCCAGACATGGAATACTAGCGCAAGTGCTGAGACAAAGACAGCTTAGTAAGTCGAGACATAATGGCTCATGAGGTGCTAGAAAGTTGTCAGAATGTTACCAATTCCGAAATAACAAAACGGCGAAAGTTACGGCTAGCTGACGGCACCATAGACTTACGTAGCCAAAATTCGATCGGTCTCGATGATTATATACCTAGTGGTTCGTATTCTCCATCCTGTATATTTTGTGCGGCTTGCCCTTTGTCTATCCTGGATTTTGTTCCTCTTACTCTCGCTGTCGCCAAAGCAGAAGATATCGTGTGCACTCCTTTCACGATCGATCTGCCCCCCTCGCTGTCTTAAGAACGCCAGTAGTCTATCTTCTCGCGATCGATGATCTGCGCTTTCGTATAACGCTCCTTCGATTTTGAACTCGATCCCCGACCCTCCTTTGAAAGGAATCCACACTAAATCTAAATTACAATACAACCAATATGCGTTTCTCGACAACTGCATTGGTGCTAGGCACCCTCGTTGCTGGTCACGCCGTTGCTGCTTCCGTCTCCCACTACCAGGGCAAGGTGCACAACCACGCTGAACGCCACGTTGACGTAATAAAAGCTCACCCGTATGTTTCGAGCCCTCTCCGGTGAATCATACATGTGCCAATCGATGTTGCAGTGAACGCCGAGCTATCGACCACCGTGACACTAACCTCATCAGCGCTGCCGACATCCAAAGCATCCTCAAGCTTGGCGTCACCTCAGTTGGTCTTAATGCAGTTTCCTCAGGAAGCACAGCGTGGATTGGCTCGGATGGTGTATTCACTAACACGTACCACAACTCCGCTAGCGAGGATCTCGTGCTTGTTATTTGGGGAGTCGCCGGATCGTGGGTCAATGCTGTTCGACCACAAATCACTGTCTCCATCGCTCAAAACAGCAGTAAAACTATCTCTTTCCCCAATGGCTGGTCTGGTGCCTGGGCTCCAATCTACAGCAGTAGTTCCCTCGTCAATGGGCAGATCTCTGACACCTGGGGCGAGGCTACTTTCACTCCTCCCTACAGCGTCGTTGACGTTTCCCGAGAAGTCAACGTGAACGGAAACGCCATGTCGGTTGTTGGTCCTGAATGTACATCTGACATGAACACCTGTGTCTTCACCTGCACAGGCGGCGCCAGTACTTGCTTGGACCAATATCAGCTGGTCAACTGCGCGACTGGATCCCAAGCGGGCCCAAACTTTGGCACTTGGAATGGTGCCGACGCCGGCGGCTGTGGTGGTATGGGTAGCAGTGCTCAGCTCAACACTTATCTCGGTTAAATTCGTCTCGAGCTTACCGAGATTAGCGTCGTATGTGTGTTCCGCCTTTATTTCATGCCCACTATACATATACCTTTGCATCTTGAGGGATCTTGTCTTTCATTTCACTGGCTATGTGGATAGGAGATACATTCTTGATACCACTCGGGATTGCTGGTGGATTTCTTATGTTCTTGTCCTTCAGTTTCTCACACGGTCTAGGATATTAGAGCTGTTTTATCAGTCCCGGCCAACGGTTTTCACTTGACTCGCCAACATCGTTGATTTGGCTGGCTGGCTTTTCTTAATTGACCTGCGGTCATTGTTTATCTAGTTAGCTAACCTCGTTGCCCAGCTTGAACAAAGCCCTGATGTCGAGCAACGCCCATAAATTCGTCCATACGCTCTTCTTACCGTCCAACCTTACGTCCTTTTCCATCAAGTTCTCTTGTTCGCTTGTTGTGCTACTTACTGTTGGAGATTTTCTTTACCATTTCTCCCTTTCCTCTGCTACCATATCTTCGCTCCTGGTAGCTTGTAGTATCGGCCGCCTTAGGAGTTATTTTTGGTGGTGTCCGAGGTTTCCGCATCGTCTGAATCTTCTCAGTTTTCGATTACTATACATCGGCGCCGCGGTTCAGATATCGTTAGTGTGCTTCTACCTTTGTTCAATTGCAAGTGCTTATATTGGTGCGATTATGCTTTAAAGATTTTGGCCAAAGCTATATCGTTAACCAGAATTTGATACGTTCTAAAACGCTGTAGAGCAGCAATAAGCTTGTACTTAGTGATAATTCAATATTGAGAAGGAATTTAGGATACGTTTATCATCTTAAAGTAACGGATTTATAATGGAGAAAACCTCAACACAAATCCTATGCTGTTTCCGAAGCCCGGTCAGCAACTAGCCTTAGGGAGGGGACAAGAACCAAAACAAAGGCTTGTGTATGATCTTCACTAATGATAGCAGCGATAGTACCAAGGTTATGTGTACCCATGTACACGTCTTGTCCTTACTCTCACTACCCGGAGGGTTATCGTCTGCTGATATTACTCCATGTTTGTAACTCTAAAGCATTTGTAGAAACACACTCTCTTCTTACTGTTATTAATTAGTGTAGCGTAATGCCCTGAGCCATGGTCAGTACGTTAATCTACCAATATCGGACCCGAGGTGGTGTTTCAATCTTTACCACTGCTTATGTTCGCTGTGATAGTGACACGCTGGAAATAACGTGAGTTGCTTTCAGCACAGTGGTGTAAATGCTTATAAGCTCGCCGAGCCCAAGTACTTACGCCTGGTCAAGTGTTCAATTCCGCCGGAGACATTTTTCTGGTAGAAAGACTCCAGGAGCGTGATCGCATACCCGCATTGGTGACTTTCCGCTCCTCCACCCCTTTAATTTCCAGGGCCAACGGAACAGCTCTTGACAAAGATGGAAAGGCCCTCCACAAAATCGGCTACCACGAGCCTGGAAGTCTGTTGGATAGAGCTGGTAGCCACCAGGGCTAAGTCGCGGTTGTTTGTGTGCTGTTGAAATGATACCTTCACTTTCAGATTGATTGTTGTCTGATGGACAGAGCAATAGGCAAGGAAGTGTGTTATCAACAGCATCTGGACTCACATCTTGGACATATATCGAGGGCTGTATTATGTTGTGCATGACCTTACCCAGAATACAACGTGGTCTATCGTGTATATCAAATAGCTTATGACAGTTATAACATCTTACAAAGTTGTGGTGTTGCTCTTAATAACATTTCTTGCCTGGTATACACTAGGTAGATGTGGTCTGATCTTCGAAGAGAAAGGCAAACATCTGAGGCGGTGATGATCATAACAATGATGTTGTTACAGGTTTGCGATCGAAGAGGTGGGGCGCAACGCTTTTATGTGTAATCTTATCTTGCTCACGTATACTTTGGTGAAACTATGTAGACGGACTACTGACATGGTACTAGATGCCACTGTTGTAGCATAAGTGGGCGGCTGACATGCTATTGACAACGCGGTAGTATGCTATTTAGAGTACGACGTATCCACACTATCAACCTGTGGAAAAGTAAGATGAGACTTGTAAATTTGACCCACTACCTTGGATCGTGAATAAATTCGTAGTTACGCATTCTCACGGAATTCGGTTATATCATTCGTGATTAGGTGGCTTTCGGAATTATAATAGTACTAATTTTACACATTGTAGTCCTTTCGCCACTTGGAAAAGTGCTAGGTTTTATACTTAGCACTTTCGGTCCATAACGTAGAAAAGGCAGTTACTTCTTTACTTTTCCTACTGTTGCACGTTTTCCCAAAAGAACCAACTCCAGACTCAGAAATCATACGTCTCAACAAAGATTTTGATACTAGTAATATATAGATTATTGCGCGTTTAAGCGAACAAGTTGACACGTAATGTGCTATACTTATAATGTCGGTGTCCCATCCTGAGTTTCCCCACGTTGACCATGTAGCTTCGAACACCACCTTGGTCACAGCGCCATATGGTTACAGGAACAACGAGGCTGGTGTTGAAAAGGGTAATGCATCATGTACACATAGTGTTATCGTTCTCGTACCGTGACCATACTTTTCGTTCGTCACGATTGTACAGGCGTGTTGGAATCATTAGAACAATGTCGAGTGTGGTGGATTAATGTCTGTGATGGCGCAATGTCAAGCACGTAAGCCCTCTTTTATTCCTGCGCCGGTGCTAGCTCAAGACTGTCAGGTAAAGAAGTAGTCAAAGCCGCACTAGCAGAACACGTACTGAGACAGTTTACGGTCATGACGTCCAGAGCATGTGCGAACACTCGGAATGCCCGTGGGAGATCAATCTCGCTATAACCAAGAGATATATAAAGTTCGTCGCGTAGTACGGTGACACTAATTACTCCCATCGATCGAGAATCTAGGAAGTCTGGTCCGGAAGTTTCGATATCCACGTGAAAGACGACATATTGATTTCGAGTTTACTTTGGTACGCAGGATTGCTATCGCGGTCAGCAAGGCCGATAACGCTGGCTAACCACAGGTTGGGTGACCACGCTACTGCCTCTTACCGGCCCAATACTCGCAGCACCTACAACTCGTACACGGTGATCGCTTCGATACCAAAATGGATAGGTAATAATTCAAAACTTTTCCCATATAGGATCCCGTTCATGGTTCTCAGGATTTCCAACCTTCCACGTGGAATGCAATATTTCTGTTGTTATGAGACATAACAATAGAACGCTCACGCCACATAGCGGCGTGATAGACGATATGAGCATTGTATCTGTCTAACAAAGTGCAGGATCTGAGGTCCAGAATGCAAGTATGAGGACAGCAAGGACGATTGAAGACTTAAGATCCATCTTTATTCTTGTCTACCTATCGTATACTAAGTTCCGAAAGTTCAACCGTCGGCAGTGCCTGATAGCATTCATGTGATGACGGGTTATGCATGTTCAGACGTAGATAAGGTGCGTTCGTACACTAGCACTGGTTTCCAAGAGCAACTTCTAAGTTGATCCCAAAGTTTAATGAGCAGATCCTTCTAATCAAACCACCACTCAAAACCTGGGCATCGCCCATTGCATGATGGAGCGATGGTATCAAAGAGTATATCAGTCAAATCGATGGATCTACCGATGCAACCCATGCATTTATCGGCGACATATGCCTGAACTGTAGCAGAAGTGTCGGGGTTCAGGATCGTTAAAGTCTTGCCACAGTATGGGTTGGTGTTTGATAGATCACCCATAAACTCCCATGGCAGAGCGATTGCCATCTCAGTGTTGGTGTCCACAACAGGACCACATGCGCTCAGGCCTCCGTCATAGTGGGTGACTTCGCCGGAACAAGCGTCCGCTGAGCTGACACAGTCGTTGTTCAAGACGATCACACCACTTGTTACAGATCCTCCAGCCGCGGTGGTCACAGCCACAGCATGGGATGTGGAGACAGTAGTCGTAGCGACAGTCGTCGTAACGACAGATGTCGCGGATGTACGGGTCACTACCTTCCACGGCTGCGTTGCGGTTAGCTCAGCTGCCACATCTATAAACGTTGCGAGTTGTGAGCTGGAATATGAGGATGACAGTGAATTTGTTCCTGTCGGTTGTGACTTGGCAGATACGAGACTCGAAGTGACCGCATCCGGTTTTGAGGTGAAACAAGCAGCAACAAAACTCAGTGATGCAAGGCTCGTAGATACTTGACCGTTCTCATGGGCAGTCTCAGTAACGGTCAGGGACTCTTGTCGAATGTTCCAAGGAGCGGCTGCAGATAGTGCCGCAGAAGCCAAAGTGGCAGCTACAATCTTGCTGAACTTGGTGATTATTTGTGGTGACCGTTCTCAGAGCACTGTGTACGTAACCTGTCTGGGAGAGCTCGCCTTATGATCCTCAGCCGTCTCAGATATGTACAACTCCAGACGCTGTGACAGGGTGAAGTTGCCAGCGTGTTCGAAGAATATCTCATGTGCGGTCTTGACACTAAAATGACTTTGAAGATGTCGGATCTCAATCCCTATCGCTTAATGTGCTCAACACAGGACTGAGCAATGCCAAATCTGGTAGTGTAAAGCGAGCGTGAAGAGGTCACAAATTAAAGGTGGTCCAGTGAGTGTACGCTTACAATTGAAGGTAGTAGATACGTAATGCGACAAGACTCAGTCGGACGCGAGAGCCATTCACGAATACAAAAACTTTCGGACAGTATAGTTACCGAGATCCTGATGCGACTTTGAACTGATGGGAACTGGTCCACTATCACGAAAATAGGACTGTAATCGTTGTGACATAAATATCATGGTCCTAGTCTATAATTTGGTATTACCTAACTCAGTGTCGTGTTCAGTATATCGTCTAACTACCCAAAAAGCCCGACACCAGGACTTGTTGTCGGTATCCACAATCCACTCACGTCCCATCTCATTAGTATCGCAAACAGGGACGGTCAAAGCACGTAACAGATAAGCGCCGACCGTCGAGTCGGCGCTTATCGAACCAACCTGTATGGCTCAGCCTGCAGTGCGCAGCTATGATTCTGCAGGGTTGATGAAGCCGCAACTGCGGCACTGACTGTGCTGATGAATGGTATAGTAGGATACAATAACCCACTTAGAGATGGCAGACTTCCGCAACTTTTTCCTGCCGAATATCCAAGCTCGAGAAACACATTCATAATGGTCAGAACAAACCAAATCACTATTTCGCCTGAGGCCAATTTCTTCAGATGCCTTTCCTGCAGTGAACGGGACTTCAAGTCTGAGGAGAGCTTATTGCAGCATTGTCGTTCGGCGAGGCATGCAAACGAATGGTGTGACGACTGCGATTGGCTTTTCGCAAATGACAACGAATTGTGAATGGTAGGGACAAAGTTGACTGTTGGTAGTCGAGCAAGCACTAAGGTTAAGGTCAATAACAGCGAGCTCACCGAAGCCATCACATCGATGTACCCATGGTACCGCAAGGCGCAAAAGTGCTATATATACCTACCTGACGTGTCAATCCGTGCTGATAACGATAGTGGTCATAGCTTCCCCATACATCACCCCCGGACAACAGACGTCACCCAAGAAGATATGTGAAGGGGTAGACGGTGGCATTCGTGGTGTCTCATCACGAGATGTCGTTTGACTATTACCGCCTTCGATGCTCCGAAGCGCGTATGGCACTTTTCCTCCGAACAAAATGCAGATTTGATCACCGACCTCAAGGCTCCATGGACTAAGACCGACATAATCTTTGTGGGAGATGAAAAACCGTCTGTTCATAGTCGCAACGTCAGTAAGAACGCGAGGTTGTTCTGAGTCGCTTGTATCCGATCGCTTACTGCCGCTGGAGCCCAAACAGTCCGCATATGTACGGCATCGATCGCCGCGGCTGAGAGAGGTAAGATGTACTCGAGCGCGGCGTTGCAGTTGTGAGACGTGATTTGCTTGCAGTGCTGGTGCTCAAATCCATGGTACTAGTTTCGTGGCAACGGCTTGTGTTCGGCATCTTCATCGTTTCCGACCTCTCTTGCGTTGTATGAGAGCACCTCATGTTCATTCCAAACTCTTCTTCGTCAATGACTGCGTGCAGGCGGACTTCGCACACTCACAGAAACTTCCGAAGTTCGTGCCTGGCTCGCATCCGTTGTCATGAAACCCGTCGTGCATTTGGATCGACCTCGAGAGGGACGTGTCGGCCCATAGCTGCTACCGCATGTCGACTTGTTTCTTCCTGCGTTGTTCAGCAATGCTTGAGGCGGACGAGAGTTTGGGCACTGACCTGTGAAGCAAGAAGATCGTGACTGTGACACAGTCTCCCCGCGACCTACTAAGCCGAATGCCGAGGCCTCACGCTGTGTCATTTCACCTGCGATCGGTCGCCTTTGCTTGCTGCAGGGACTTTCGGCTACCAATGGTGTGCATAGTTTGAATGACCGAACACGGGCTGCGTTGCTCTTTCACATCTTGTTAAGCCGTCGCTAGATCCTTCATATATAACTCTTCTTGCCGCGGGAACTGTTGAGGGACTGGATTCGGAGAACGAATGTTTGAGCTGGACATCTAATGTGTCAAGTAATGAAGCGCAGATGAATGGGAAAGTGGCATAGTAGTGGATCGGTTGGGCGTCGTTTCTTTGTTCGAAGGATCCTTGCGGATGATCATGGGCGTTCTTGAGATACCGGCAAAGGAGTAATGCACTTGCCTTTCCATCCAATGGTAGATCAGGCTGTGGGGCTAAGCAAAACACGAAAACATCAAGAACGGCGGTGGCCTGCGCTCCATGCTTGAACCTGCGCATTCATCAGCTCATTCGCAGCTCCTTACGTACCGAAGGTCACCTCGAAATGACAACACCCAGAGATCTGTTTCCGAGAATACCGGAGGAGATCCTCACCGCTATCATGATATGCTTGTTGGACGAAGGTGCAACCGGTACTCGGTTTCATCCTGCGGTCTTGCGAGTGTGTCGACGGTTCTTCTGGAGTGGTATCGATGTTCTATACCGTAATGTCC
>Ga0181469_100027_pt2 | contig 21617 bp, 16 predicted proteins | sample InSIn2SAF170_2_FD_119081 | JGI IMG/M metagenome (GOLD analysis project Ga0181469, IMG submission 119081) | Clean room microbial communities from NASA Spacecraft Assembly Facility at Jet Propulsion Laboratory, Pasadena, California, USA -... ... | reverse complement strand
AGGCTTAACGACTACGTCCGCATCCAAGCCACCCCTCGATTGTTATCATTTAATTTTCAATGTATCCTTGTATTTGCGTGTTAGTTCGTGAATCTCCACTTCGCTACGACTCCTGTATCAGAGGGAACTTTAGTGCACTGATTGAGCGAATTCACGTCTTTCTTGAAGATGTAAGTGATGGTCTAAATGGAAATAAAATATTCGATTGGTGTCTTTCTATGGTCGCGATATATTGCGGTGAGCTGGGCTAAATCCTGGTATGTATGTATCTAACGTACTTCTGAAGGACATCGCCTGGTTTGAGAGATTGAACCCCCTTCTACCATACATGTGGTCATTGGTGCTGTTTCTCCTGCTCACTCGATTTGGTATTCCAGCCCATGATTTCGTCATACGGTTTGACGTCCTCTGGCTTCCCTGGCACCCACGTGAGGGGAACATACTTGGTGAACGGCTCCTGTTGGCCGACGAGCTTGTTCATCACACTCAAAGTCTTCGAATTATCTTTCTGTGTCTCTAGCCAGGTATTGGTCGGAGAGGACGCGGTTTATTACTGTGCTGGCTGCTTCGAAGGATGTTTCTTCCGTGTTGACTAGGGTGTTGTCGCAGTCGAAGAAGATTTGCGAGATGCCTGCATCGAGCTTGATCTGAGAGAGTGAGATGGAGTCCATGGTTGGAGGTGGTGCTACGTACATGTGTAGTTGGGCTTGGTCTTCTATGGTCAGTCCGTGTCTGACTGTGTTCATGTAGAGGAGTTTGCTGGTATGAGGAACAAGTGCTCTGTGAGGATCAGGATTCACAGCTATATCAACACTTCAGGGGGTGGTGACCATTGTCACAATGGCCTTTGTTGTAGACTTGTTAGCACAATACCATTCTTCGAGTAGAACAATGACCACAGAAACAAATTTCTTTGATCAATCTCTTAGGGGCATTGTTATTCGTTAGTTAGGAAGCTCTGTCGTGAAGGATGTTGTTCATCAGCTTTGTCCTGTGAACTGTGTCAAAGACAGACCGAGTCATTGTGTTATCTAATTGAATGCCACCAAGAGCTTGGTTGGTACAATTATGTGACTTCACAGTGTGAGTCAAGCTTAGATGAGTACAATGAGTTAACAACAAATCAAGGATAGGAAGAATGGGAGATGAGATGAAGTGAGATAAATCAATGTATTTGGCAAATATTCGGCCTGCACGATTGCAGATACTTTGGGTATAGAAATTATCATTCCATTAGGTTTGTCCGCAGCAAGTTATGGAGTTGCTAGCACATCACTCCTTTGAGACTAGTACACAACATCGTCTCGGTAATGCCAAGTTCTTGACAACATTATCTTTTTTTCTCAAATGATTGTTTTTATCGTGAAAATCGTCAAACATGCTTTCTCATCCTCTAATAGACAACACCTGCGCCTTGACATATCTACTGGTAGAGCTTGTCATAGGTGTAGCAGAATGGACCGGCAGTAGTGCTAATAAGATTCTTGACAGGAATGGCAGAGTTGTCAAAGTATCCCCAGTCAGGCTCAATGGTGTCAAGAGTGACATTGGCACTGGGTGGGGCGTTGTTGGCGGTCATAGTTCCGTAGAGCTCAGCGGCAGCTTGAGGGTTGGCCTTTTGCCAGCTGGTGTAAACACGGTCAATGTTGGTGTGCAGAGCCCACCAGATAGGATCTTGGACGGAAACCTGTAAAATTTGTTAGCGTTGCTCAAAACCTTATCAAACTTGAACTTACGTGAATGCTGTCCATGAAACCACCAATGGTGAAGTGACCAGCAGAGTGAATACCAAGCGATGAACCACCAATGACACCATTGAGGTTATACTCTAGCGATGCGGCATCCGGAGAAGCAACAGTGTTAAGAACATCGGTGAGGTTGGTCCAGGTGTTGGCTACATATTGGTTGAGATCTCGAGTGATGCAAGATGCGTTGTAGTTGTAAGCGTTGGCTGGCAACGGTTGACCACTGATGAGGAACAAAGGATCAATGTAACCGAGTGTTTGAACCCAGTCCTTGAATGGACCAGAAGTGATGCAGCCACCACCGGAGCCGTGTGGGACTACCAAGCTTGGGCCAAGAGCAATTGGAGCGTTACCACTAGCGACACCATTGCCAGAGAGGGAGTATTCAGAACCGTCAAAGACGACACTGTTGGTAAGGCCTGAGGCGGCAGTTTCAGCAAAGTCCCAGTATGGCAATGGACCCTTGTAGCCACAGGTCTGTCTCATATCCTGCTCGAAGAGGTGAACGAAATATCTGTGCCATGTGAGGAAGAAACCACTCAGATGTACTTGAGATGTTCTGTTGACATGGACGACGGCGTAGTCTTGGTATTTGTTTACTGCAGCTGGATATAGTGATTTGTCGAGGTTGGAAGGCTGAGAGTGGATGCAGTTGATGGCATCGGTATAGGCTTTTCGGGCTGCTGGAGCCATGCTGGAGAAGCTGACTCGGACTGCTTCGTTCTGGGAAGAGCACTGCCAGTTGTTCCAGTCTCTCTTCTCCTGTGCATTGCTAGCTGGAGCAGCAATGACTTGTTGGCCAACAAAGGCCGCGGCGGCAGCGAACGACAACAATGATCGAACCATTGTGAATATGTGCAACAAGTATGCTGTGTAACGAAAGTCTGGCTTAAGCAACAACCACAGTGGGTAATATAGCAAGTGATAGAATAGAGAACGAGAAAGCAGGAGTTCAACAGTGGGAAAAGCAGGTTATGTATACATTGCCGATCACCATGCAGTGCTTGCAGCAGGCGAAAACAATTCTCCATGTGCTGAGCTCCAGCTTCGAAGCCAGGTCAAGGCAATTCACGGCTGACTGCACCATGCAGGTGTCCACCAGAGCAGCTGCCGTCCTTTTCCTCCACGTCTGCAGCGTCTTTGCGATTCGCTGAAACCCGGGGTCTGGAAAGGTAGAAACTTCACATAGGGCGTCAGCCAGGTGGTAAGCAGGCCCATGGCGTTACGTATTTGGTAACAAAAATAGCGATCGTGGTGAAGGCCAGAAGCTCTGTTCCTGACAGCTTGGACACTAGTTTCTGGAGCGAGGAGCTAGTACGGTCAAAACCACTGACAGGATGCTGAAAGAGGTGTGGTAAGAAAGCTTACATGTGGTTTTTGGTGAGGACGACGAGACCAAGGCGGTGACCTACGAGGCTAATCGCAAACCCTAAGGGTCGTTATGGCGCTATTCAGGACAAAGCTGAGCTCTAGTCTAACCACATTCATGCCCAGCGTGATTCTTAGTCAAAGCGTGGACGTTGAGACATGAGAAGAGTAATTGGTCGGCTGATCACTACCAGGCATTGAAACATGGTCCCTTTTGAAGCTAAACGCACCTGGCAGTGCTGCTGGTACCGCGCTATTTTTGCCACTGGTGTTCCGTGGAGACATACCAGCCGATTTGACCAGCAGAGTGGGCAAAATGCGGCGTCAGAGGCTTTTGACAGCGGCGCAGTCACAACATTCGTTGGTACTGCACGAATCACGTTGGTTTCGAGATTGGATACGCCAACCGACGTTGTTCTGTACCTGCGTTGTCATGCGAGCTTCTCAAAACGGTCACTTCGCGCTCCAGTCAGAAGTTTTGCTGACCGCCCGTTTGAGACTACTGTACAATACCCGGACAGGGTTTAAGCGAAAGGAAGCTGGGCTTGATCCTTTTGGTGTCCTGCTTGCGGCAAAAGAACGAATGATCGTCCTGTCAATCAGCAATACAAGTCGATACCGTAATCAGGTCAACTTGTTTACACACCTCCACAACATTTAACAGCCTTGCTACAGTAGATCTTCCGCCAGTAGTCAAAACCAAAATGTGATTACGGTCGGCATTGTTGCTTGGTTCAAAGTTACTTTGATACGGAATTTCCAGCCTAGTCGGGATTTCCTGACAGTACTTTGCAGTGGCAACAAACAAATTCAAGTTACAAGAGAACCAAGAAGCAGGGTATCTTACCAAGAAATCATGTCTCAAGCCCTGAACTTGAAGATTACGACGACTCCGCCTCGGCACAAATAACGATCGTGAAATGGCCGTGGAAATCGTGTGATGGAAACTGAAGCAGTTACCCATCCTCCCGTCCTCGGCATACATGACACAAAAAGTGAGCTTTACAATAAAGCGTTACTCGTGGGATGATCACCGATTTCGATCCCGTCCATGTTGATTTCACCTGATTTTTCTCGTCTCACAGCAACCGGTCAACAGTAAATCCTCAAAACAGGTTCGATCGACCTTGGCAATGCTTACCCATGACATACTGTAACAAACAATCACAAGATTCGTGCCGTCGGCCACAAGTCTAGGCTCCTGAGGCCAAGCAGAGAACTTGAAACTTACCGAGGAATCGCCAATCTCGACAATATTAGCAACATTTTAAGTTGTGTTTGGCAGTTCCATTTTTACTTGTTACAGTAGTGGTGGCTTGTACCCCAGCTACGACCACTGCCACCACAATGGTTTTTATTCGAAAATGATCAGTGGGCTTGATTAGCTTCCCCGTTTAACGAGGTCCAGAACCACATGACCCGGAAAACTTATCTCTAGCTCTTTTGCCAGCCACCACAGTTTCAGATGAGCATAGTACTGTACCAAGTAGCTGCGGTAGGTGTAGGTATGTATGCTACGGCGACATCTCATGTGCCGCCACACACATAGGTACCGGTAATGAACAATTGACAGCTGTCAATCATCATCTTAAATAGTCCGTGACTCAACAGACATAACCAGATTCGCATCGTTTCCGTCTGTCAAGACACTGGGGTGGTTCCCTGCGTTGTCAAATACATTACACAGATCCGGAGAGCCCTGCAGGGATAAATACCCTGTACAGTAGTAAATAAACCTCTCATTTTGACCCAAGTCTGAAGATGCCTAACCAAGGTACATGGTTCAAGAACATACCTGACCTACCTCCCATCTCTGCTCGGTCCCTTGAAGCATTACCTGTACTAGTACTGTACAGTAGGTGCATGTAGCTATCTCATCACAATTTGAACTGTGCAAACCTCAATCTCGAGCCATACAGCGCATCCCTCCAAAACCTACATACATACATAGGTATAATACACGTACAGCTAAAGCAAGTGCCATCACCCTTCCGGCACAATAACACCTACATTCTTGGAGGTGACTTTCCTACTGTACTGTACTGTAACTCCATCATCGTTTTGGGAATCATAACAAATAAACAACAACAAACGAAGCGAAACCTTAAATTTTCCCGCGATCATACGTGTAAATCGGATGCTGGTAATAACTGTACCGCATTGCATTACAGGTACATTGCGCAACTTGTGACCCTTCCAGTCCCCAGTAAAACAATACAGACAAACAAGCTTCAACTCCTGGTCATAATTGATTCCGCACTACTACTGTACATGTACAGTATGTACTTCGTAGAAATCTCGGAACTTAACTTCCTACAGTACAGTAGATCACAACAACACACTACAATACTCCGTACAGCTAACTACAGTTCCGTATTGTATAGTCCTAATCCCAATCCCGGTTCCGATCCTAGGTAGCAGTGCAACGCATTAAACCCCTCTCCAGGAAAAAGAGATTACCATCCCATCCCTGAGGCGTCCCATCAAACATAAAACCCGCACGCCAATCGATAACCTTCAAAATACTTGCATCAGTATCACACATTAAACGTCAACAACAAGCAGAAAGACGCCTCAATCGATAAACCTTCCGCCACCGACGTTGTCGCCACTTAACTGTGTGGCTCCTTGTGATGTTTTCTGTCCGTGACGTTCTGTGATGGAGTACAAGCGCGTTGCAGGGATGGGTGTCGTGTGCTCTCTTCCTTGTACATCATTTCCTTTAGGTTCATTTGTTCTTTGTTTGTGTGTTTCAGGGTCCAATATTCCACTGTACTATTCAGTATTGAAGATCCTTCATGGTCGCTGCAATGATGGTGATGCTGATGATCATGATCATGATCATGACGGTGGTGGTGGTGACGGTGAAGAAGGGGGTCTTGGTCGTAGCTTATCATATGACAAGGAGGTAGCTAGCTGAGCCAGGTTGACTCAATACCCTGATGAGTAAAACATTCCTTCTTCATTCTATACAAGTAGCATCACTTTCTCCTCAGTTTGAGTTTCAGCCTTGCATTCGTGAACACATCGTGCCAGCGTTCGTGAATAGGAAGTCGAACACACAGGACGATGCAGTACCTTAAGCAGACTAGCGGTGAGTTGAGTCGGGTGGAAGTAGACGTAGACATATCTACGGTAGTGGTTTATAATGCCATGATACTGGTAGGACGAGATGATGGAGATCGAGATCGAGATGGAAATGAAGGGGAGTGTAGGGCAGTCGTCGTAATGCAACACAAGGCTATATGTTTCAATGCAGTGCTGTGTGATGCGATGCAAGGTGAAGCAAAGCAAAGGAAGGGGAAAGCAAGATAAGTAAGGCATGCTGGGACTTAGAGCTAGCATCAGAGGCTGTCCGTTGCTGAATGTGGTTGATTTATCTGTTCACACTGTACTGCTCATATACACGTTTATACACTATGTACACATTCTTGCTGAATAAATTAGGATGATGTTGTATATCATGGACATCAACAAATCTTGGTGTGTACCTAATATATAACGTATGTAGGTCACCACACTGCCTAGTCTGCTGTAACAGTCTCAAGGCCCGCGTGTATACCATACATATTTATATGACTGCATCATGTTGCACCCTGAGTACGTATAAGTACCTAACACAGAAATCAGGCATAAATGAGATATCAATATACCGCTGTATTAGGTACTATACTAGTAAACGTACTTCTTCCATCCCAGTGAATGGTTTATGGTCCAAGATCATCAATTACCATGTCTGCCTGCCCGTTCGTAAGCAACCGGCGCAATGCTGTACCATCACGTCCGTTGTTCCTTCGCATTAAATTCCATGCCACACTGTTGTGTGCACTGTGCCGTGAAACCGCCTTGGCCTGACCTGACCTGACCTAACCTGCGCCGTCAATGCTGTCCAATTCTGAACGCCTGGCTACCTGCCGATATATACATGTACATGTATATGTACACAATTACCGTTCCGGAACATCGCCGTTAACATCACCGTCAATGCCTCAATGCAAAACACAACGCAATGTTATCAACGCAACCGAGCGCATTGTAAAGAAATCAAAGGATTGACTCCTCCACCCCTTCAAACGCTGCATTCCCACTCCCACCATCTTGAATATCGCCTTTCACAACCAATGGACTCGGTAAATTCACACCGCCAGCCCTCGTGACACCATCTTTCCATCCCATAGCTAGTAACTTTCCCGTCTCGTCCTCTTCACTTGGTCGAGTCGTCATGTCCTCTCTGGTTGATTCAGTTTGCTCCATTCTGAGGGACGGGGAGGTGAGTCTTGCCGCCGGTTCGTTGTTGACACTGTTGTCGGGACCGGCCCGTGGGGTGTTCTGAGACCGTTTGAGATGCGCTATGCCGAGGCTTAGTTGGCTTGTGACTCTGGGAAGGGCTATTGTTGTCGTTTCGGAATTATTGTCTGATTCATCATCTGAGATTGCGGCGACGCTGCCAGTACTGTCGTGGCGGAGGAGGGATTGTGGATGTCCTGATTGAGATTCTGATGGTGTTCGTTGATGTGAGGAACTGGACTGGTCCGGCTGCTTTCGGAACGGGTCGATCAAGTCTATTTCGTCTGCAAACCGGACTATGCTGCCTGTTCTGCGGAATGTGCTGTTGGTCGGATCGGTGGAGGATTGGAACTTTTTCTGTGTTTCGACGAATTTCTTGCGGAAATTTTTATCTATAACTAGTGAGGAGGGAGTGGAGGACGAGGTGGTGCCTGTGGGAAGAGCTGGAGAATCCGCGTGTGATTCGTCGGATTGCCAGGATGATGCTGATGGAAGTCCAAAGGATGATATTCTTCGTGAGGATTCTTTGGTTGTGTTGGAACCGGTAGTCGTTTCAGCTGATTGCGTCTTGTTCAATTTGCGCGTCTCGTTAGTGCTTGTCGATTCTACTTTGGATGGTTGAGGACTTCTTATGCTCGGTCTGTTCTTAGAACTCTCAGGGGTTTGCTGTGATTGACTACTTCGTTTTCTGGTCATGGAAGGTCGGGACCTGCCCCGTGAGGTTACACTCTGGTAGCTCGTGCGTTTGCGATTGCCATTACTACTGCCGCTTGTGGACCGGTTCAAACTGGGTCGTGAAGAAGCGGTTGGACGCTTCTGATCGTCTGTGCTGCTTTTTCGTCGTCTACTCGATATTTCTAAGTCTTCCAAGCCTTCCTCGTTAAGCCCGTCTTGGGAGGGACTAATTGAGGGTGAAGTTCGAGATTGATGAGGATCATCTGAGGATTGTTTCTTAGGACGAAACTCCATTGATGATACTTCTCCTGACTCCTGGTTGGTGGAAGTTGAAGAGTTTATCATTCTGAGTTCGAATGGAGAAAGGTCAAGATCTTGCTGACATTGCATCCACAGTCGGATCAAGGTCGACTGGTTGAGCGTCAGGGCGAGTTTTGTGTCACTCCACACGCGCCAAAAGAGGTGACAACTCCTGATGTTAGGAGCATCCCGAGAGGTACGGCTCTGAGCATTATGGACTGGCAGATTTTAGTTGAGTATGTCTAAGTCAGAACAAGGTATGACCAACCTTTCCAGAAATTATGAAGAGCTTGAACTCGTTCGTATATGATGTCTGCTGGGTCCGAAGGTGTTGGCACCACCTCGGTGGTTGACACTACATTAAACAATGCATGAGGCAAAGGTGCAGTCATGACAAGTCGAGCCCGAACAACAATGTACAGGATAGCACATTACAAGTGTAGATGAATAACAAGCCGTCTTGATGGATGAACTGACTTGTAGTGGTGAAGATGAATACTAATTGTAGAACAGATAAATTTCCGAATGACGTGTACCGAAGTATATTCGGGTTAAGTAGGCCGAAGCTCAACCTATGGCGGCCACTTGGGCGGCATGAATCATGCCAACGGGTGAGTCAAGATGAGAAATTGCGGTGAGAGCTTGGGTAGATATTGACGCAGGTTAACTCGATGAGCATGTCTGGATTGGTGGTGAATGACCAGTCTTCCTACTGGTAGAGAACTAACATGCCGGATGCGAGGTTGGGATCCGAGAAGCGGAAGTGTTCAAGTCGTGTCAAATCAGAAGTCGATCGTATTCTGTACCGTGGAGCCGGTAAAGCTAGTCAAGCCATACAGACAGTAGACCGGTTTGATGGTCGATACGGAACTCAAACTTCAGTCAGCAGGTAATGGTTGTTGTCTCGGACTTTTACCGAGCGGAGGGCGCCTGCAAGTGCTCCAAGTCCGCGACAGAGTTTAGGACGGAAGACGACCTACTGTCTTCGAGGCTACAGATCGGAAAGGTCATCGAGTGACGAAAGACAAAGGCAGCATTACTAGTACTTCAACGAACATGACACAGCCAAGTGCAACCAAAGTCGTGGGCCAAAAGCTACGCCTATAACCCTGGTCTGATAGTGGTGATGTTGTCAGTTACTGTGTTGTAGCCTTGAACCTGTCGAGCTGGAATTGATTATGGTTTGACGATATTGAAAAACAACATCTGGATCACGAAGAGGCCAAGGAATGATATATGCAGGGTTTGTTATCTTTTTGGTCATTGGTTCGTTCATCCGATCACCAACGTCGTTGCAGACTTGCATGGTCAGTTTCTGCGTCGAGATCTAGTGGTTACAATACTCTCGCAAGCTCCAGAGAGCTCTACCGTCCTTGCATAACGTCTTGCATGGCTGACATGCTATAAATCTTGCATTCTATCGCCCACTATACGAACCGCTCAGTGCACTGCCAGAATTGCATTTCTCCAACGCCGGTCGGAACAAGATTTCTTGTGCCACCATGCACGCCCCATAGCACTAATGGTGTCCCCCCCGCGCGGAACACTAGAGGTGAGCAAGGAACTGCATTTCCTCGTTGATCGAACACGAGATTAATCTACGGCACCAATGACAATGTCGAGTCAAGGACTAGAAGAGCGGTCAATCGGACTTGTATCGGCTGCTACCTTTGAACCGGGAACTACTATCTACAGTCTTACTTCACCCTTGACCAGACCATCCCAGTCACCCCTTACAAACGGTACATACGATTCGTTGTTGCCAGGCTTCAGCCACAGAAACACATCATTCGCACCGGCCGGGTCTTCAGTACCCACTAGATCCGGGTTGACCCCCTCTTTCCGTAGCGGCACCTTGTTTTGCTTGTGGTTGTGTATATGACTGCTGCTCTTCACAACTCTCAAGAACAACGGTACTGCATATTTGGGCAACTGTGCTTGGCAATATCTCAGCAAATCCTGGTAATTGATGCTCAGCTCCGCTGTTGGCTCCAAGTTGATCGCCGCACAACCAGCACGTCCTTCGTGAGATGGCACAAGGACACCGTAGACATTGGCTTCGGCAACGCCAGGGTAGCGCCCGAGAGCTTCGGCCACTTCGGCTGTGGACACATTCTCCGACTTCCATCGGAATGTGTCTCCAAGTCGGTCCATAAAGTACCAGTGGCCGTCGTCGCTTCTTCGGAGAGCATCACCACTTCGATAATATAGGTCACCTGCTTTGAATACATCAGTTGCAAAGCGTTTGTTCGTTGCGTCAGGATTCCGCCAGTAGCCTCCGAATGCTTGCTTGCTCGGCACCGCTACAATAATTTCACCGCCTTCGCTGTAGGGCATGCGCTTGGCAAATCCGGTGTTGGGATCTCGCCAGATATCGCCAGTCTCATGATCGATCATGACTGGAATGTAAGTATTGCGCAGCATGGTACGAAGGACAAGCCCATGATGGCCAACGCAGCCCTGGAGGTATGGACCCTTATCCCATACAACCAGACTAAACACGCCTTCACTAGAGTTGAAGAATTCGCCAACCTCTGGAATATTAAACCGGTCTTGAAACTTTTTCCAAATGTCCGGACGCAGTCCATTTCCGTAAGCCATGCGCAGATTATGTTTTCGTTCAAGAGGGTGGGGAGGAGCATTCAACAGATAGCGAGCTGTTTCTCCGACATAAATGAACATGGTAGAGCCGGAGTCGTGAATGTCAGGCCAGAAATTCGAGACTGAAAATCGAGGAGTGATTGCAATGCCGACACCAGCCAGCAAAGCGCACGATGAAGTGATGACGCCCGTACCGTGGTAAAGAGGCATTGGACTATACCAGCAGTCCACACCTGGCTTGGCCTCGAATGCTGGCTCAAGGTGGTTACCCAACAAATGGGTTCTGGAAACAAGGAAGGGACAACCTTTGGGCAGGCCAGTCGTCCCGCTGGTGTAGATCAAGCAGTAGGGAAAGTCACCTTTCATGCCACTACGCCACCTATCCTCTGGGACAACCACAGGTCGTGACTTGATTTCGGCTTTCAAAGCCGTATCCAAGGTCACAATTCTAGCACCTAATGCTTCGATTTGTTGTCGACTCCCTTCTATTCTTCGTTGGCATGCATTGTCGGGGTCAACAATCAAAAGCCTTGTCTCGCACACAGCCAGACAATGCATCAATGCCTTGCCTTCGAGATTGTAGTTGATGAATGCAGGAGCTGCTCCCATGCACAACGTCGCAAACATGATCATCAGAAACTCGGCACTGTTGTGGAGATACATGCCTACCAGGTCGCCTGGTTTTATTCCCTGGTCAATCAACCATTGGGCATATTGGGCGGTCTGATCGTGAAACTCTTGAAATGTATATGTGCCAGCTCTTGACCAGATGGCTCGAACGTTTGGTTGACGTTTGCATGTATCGGCCAAGATGTACCATGGTGACAATCGGTCGGCCTTGACAGCTTTTACATATTCCCTTTCGGCTTTCTTCAACTTTCGAATCAGATTGACCTCCTTTTTAATCTGGTACTTTCCGTCGAGATAGGCAGCAGCAGCCAGGCCACCGGCGGCGACAGCAGAAGCGACTTTGTCAATTGTTAGCATGTAGTTCACAGTAATGTATCCCACTAGACTTACCCAATGCCATGGCTTACGAAACTGTCCAACGTTAGCAGAGTTAGCACAAAACACAACGCCTGAAGCACTTTTCACTCGGAGACCTCAAGAAGGATGCGCCCCAGATGTCGCCGAAGTTCTATCCGGTTTCTATGAGCTCAGTGCTGGGAGTCTTCGCAGTCGGTGTATGAAAACAGCCGAGGCATCTATAGCTCTCTTCTGTCATTCGCTGTGATGTACTACTCACCCCACGTTTCGGAAATCAGCCGCACATCTGCTTTGTGGGCTGAGCAAGCCACGGCCATATTCGTACGAAATGGAGAGTACTGTAGAGCCGGCCGTACTTCTTCGATCCATAACAATACATACAGTACTGTACATACCTATCGCTTCGGTGGTTCGCCTTGTACTGGCTACCGATACTTGGCAATTGAGCCTTTGGCAACACAGCGATCGGTCTTTCCCTTTGTGTTAGCTCTTGGATGAACTATGATAATTTGACATCCTTTCATCTGAACTGGCAGACTTTACTACACCACTATTTATCTCGACACCAGAAGTGTTCGATGGTGTTTGCCGACGTCGAGTTTTGCCGCAGAGATGTTCCCTGCTTGGGACGGGTTCCTACAAGATGACTACTAATCCGCCGTTGTAAGGCAGATAGCTGCATACAGAACAACTTCCAAAGTAGTGAACAATACCTGCTTCTTCCACCTCCACAATACCTCTGCATACTTCAGCTAAACATCATGCGGAGAGTTTTGAGCTTCACGACTCCAAGTCTCCAACTACAAACTTACGAAAAGGCGTGAAAGCCACTCCTGAGCTGTTCACCTCGGAGCACGATTGTGATAACCTTAACAGCTTTGTTTCTCTGGTAGATACAACCTCAAAATGGCGACTGACAAGCTAGCAACCTGGGCCTCCAGCCTGGAATTTTCGTCCTTACCGAGTCCTGTTGTTGACGCTGCTGTGCGATCCTTTCAGAATTCCCTGGGCTGTATAGTGGGCGGATCCGACCATCCTACTGTTCAACGTACAATCCAAGGCTTAAAGTCGACATTCGGCCATGCAAAATCTTCCATATTCGGCCAAATCAACAAGACCGGCTCTGCAATTCTGGCAGATATCTCCAATACAGCCTTGATTAACGGAATCGCGTCACACGTCCACGATTACGATGACACACATTTGCACACGGTCATCCATCCTGCTGGTGCTGTCGTGGTAGCATTACTGGCTTACGCTGAGAGTGAGAGCAGTCAAGGTAGGCCTGTGTCAGGAAAGAGCTTCATCACCGCTCTGGTAGCTGGAATTGAGGTGAGTCTGAGAGTGGGCAACGCAGTCTCGCCTAAACACTACTCCGAAGGCTGGCACATTACTGGTACAGTATCTCCAATCGCTGTTGCAGCAGCGTTAGCCAATCTACTACACCTGCCACCAGACAAAGCAAACAATGCGCTAGGCCTAGCTGCCACACAACCAGTAGGAATCAGAATCCAATTCGGAACAGACACCAAAGCATTCCACGCTGGTCGCGCAGCTCAAAACGGAATGCTAGCCGCTCAACTTGCACAAGCCGGTTTCACCGCTGCATCAGATGCCTTAGAAGGACGCCGAGGCTGGGTAGAAGTCCTAGGCAACGGCTCAAACTCGCTAGACGAGCAAGTAAACCAACTGCTGACATACTCAGCACAAAAGGACGGTGACTCACAACGAGAAACATGGGAAATCGAAAAGAACACATTCAAGCCCTTCCCCTGCGGCATAGTAATCCACCCCACAATAGACGCCTGCATCCAACTCCACAACGAACACAACCTGCACTCTAACAAAACCACCCTCTCAAAAATCAAATCAATCCATCTAAAAGTCCACCCCCTTGTCCTCGATCTCACAGGCAACAAAACCCCAAAGACGGTCTTGAAGCCAAGTTCAGCGTCTACCACGGCGCCGCAATCGGGTTAGTTCTCGGCTCCGCAACACCAGCGGAATACGAAACGCACGTCGTGAACGATCCGGACGTCTTAGATATCCGAGGGAAAGTCGTCGCAACTGTTGATGAGGGCATACAAAGCGATGAGGCTGTCGTTACTTTGACGATGCAAGACACCGATGAATCGGAATCAAAGATTGAGAAACATGTCAAACACGCCATAGGCAGTCTGGCAGATCCGATGACGAATAAGCAGCTCAAAGAGAAATTTGTGAAGCAAGTTAGCTCGATCCTTGGGGCGGCGGGAGCTGAGAAATTGGATGGGATGGCGTGGAACGTGCTGGATTTAGGGGATGTAGCTGGTATTGCGGAAGCAGGTCGGTAGGTAGATTGATACGTAGATAAGGGGCACTCATTATGTACCTGTACTACAATAAGTACATTTATTCTCCCAAATGCTACAACTCCTACAGTAGCATCCCTACACCTACACCCACAGTACCTATACACACAAACCACTCACTCACTGCACTGCACTGCACACTAACCATTAAGTGCCCTATATCAACCACCTCCAGTAGATAGATCTCAACTAAAATCTCCCACCACTAACCAGCCAGCCAGCCCCCTCCCTCACATCTTCAATATATTGACTAGATACCTACTCAACTCAACACAGCACGCGCAACCCTTCCCTTCCCTTGCCTTCCACTTGTCGCGTCCCTCTCGTGAACAAACCACAGTTCTTGATACGGTATCAAGCCACGTTGATTGCCAGCAGCCGAATGAATATCATTTGTTGATTGTGCGCGCATGTAAGGGGGATTCATGTATGGCTACTTACTGTATGTACAGTGGGGGAGGTATCGAATACGTAGCCTTGGGATTGGATGATGTATGCATGTAAGGGCCTCTGAGATCGAAGGTACGTAGGTAGGTAGTGTAGTATGGGGATTAGATGTGAGAGCTTGGTGGACTGGCTTGGTGCAAGCGAATGTTGCGCGGAAGTTGTTCAGGAATACTAGGTATATTACCATTGCGCGCCACTCAAGCAAACTCAGGTACTTGCAGTAGGGTAGGAGGGCAGGAACTGACGAACGCAATGAACGTGGGTGTTTTCGCTGGAAACTCGAAATGAGAACGACGCTTTCTATGTATGTATGCATATATGTATGTTATTGCACAGATGGTTGTGTACATCTACCTGATCCAACAATCCCAATGCAACGGACGCTTCATGCTACCACTTACACGCGATTCTCCGTTCATACTTATGGATCAAAACTTTCTACACAATGCCGTACATCCGCTTGCATACCCAGAAACATGCGATGGCGAAGAAGGTCAAGCCAGCAACAACTAGAAAAGGAATGCATTAGCTTCTGATGCGATTGGAGAGAAAAAGGAGCAGAGTCGAGTAACTTACTTCCATAGAACCACCACAGGCTATCAACCTCTTGACCTGGCACCTTGACGTTCATACCCCACATACCACAAATAATGTTCATGGGCAAGACAATCGTACCCAAGACAGATAATTTATTCAAGACATCGCTCGTCTGTTCGGATCGTTCGTTCATTCTAATACTTACTTGCGCTAGATAATTGCTGTGCGCCCTGCTCAATAGTGTTTCGTAATGGCTAAGGTTGGATGTCATGGTTAGAATATGGTCTTGGATATCACCGAGGTATAGTCCGATTTCGGTCTTGGGAGCTACATCCCATTGCTCGTTGCAACGTTTTGCGAAACCTTTGATGACATCTGCTTTGTTGCCGAGTAGGCGGTACAATGACATGACTTTCTTTCGAGCTTCTCCGACACGTCGAAGCATGTTGTAACCACTAATATCCTTTTTCTTTTCTTTTTCTTCTTCGTGAACACTGGATTTGTCGTCGTTACCAGCTTGTTTACCAGTTTGTTCTTGGTTGAGAGCGAAGACACCGGGCTCGTAGTTCAGGATAGCTTCATCAATATCGTCGACTTCGACTTCAATGTTGTGAATCATAGGGACGTAAACATCAGTGATGTCGTCGATAATGGCGTAGGAGATCCAGTCGGCAGAGAGGATTAGATAGTCCTTGAGTTGGCGGATACGGCGGCGGACGTTAGCTGGATGAGGAATTTGTGAGAAGTGGAAGGTTAGAATGCCGTAGCGAAACACTACAACGTAGACGTTGATTGGCTCAAGATAGTCCTCACTGTTGGTATCCTGTTCGAACGTGCGATAGTTGATGAAGTAATAGTTCTTGAAGAGTTCAACCTTCTCACGGGCTTCTTGCATCATGATATCCTCCGCTGTTAAGGCATGGATGCCGAACGCCTTGGAAAGGACACGCATCTCCTGATCAGTCGGAGACATGACATCGAGCCAGAATGTTGGTCGTGGTCCGTACTTTTTCGGCTTCTCCTTCTTAGTGCTTTCTGCTCTCTGTGGTGTTTGTTCGCCTGATGTATGTGTAGATCGCGGCTTAGTGGAATCACGAGACTCATCTCCGTTTTTCTCGGATCGAATAGAGCTGATACGATCAGGTTCTTGTGACCGACTTCGGGGAGGTTCATTCACTATAGAGTTAAGACGGCTGATACCGTCATTCTCGTCGGTGGGTTGCTTTGGGCTGACCATACCAGACCATTGTGCTCCTTTTGGTTGTGCTGGTATCTCATTATCAGACTCGCTACCACTAGATTCTTCTAACTCCGGCGGATCAGGAATGAAGAGTTCCCTGAAACTGCCACCTGGTGGCACTAGCTCGGAAATAGTCTGAGCATGTATCGTGCCTTCGAATTCCTCGTTGAAGTAGGTATATCTGAAAGGTGCAGCCTCTTCCTCACGATGCCAAGCACTAGGTTTAGAAGGTCGAAGTCTACCTTCGACCAAGACTGGCTCATGAACTCGCTGAGCTCGTCTTTCGCCGGCAGCACGCTCTTCTTTTTCTTCACGAGACCATTCATCAAGCACCCAAAGCTGGGGCCACTCTCTCTTCTTCCGGCGTCGGCGTTGAAACAAGTCGTCATCCCGCGTGGTAATTCTATCAAAGTCGTCTTCTCCCATTTCAGACAAGGCTTCAGGTGGGAGACAAACATCCATTTCACCACCACCAAAAGTCATGTTTCTCTTGGACCTTGAAATGCCATCGGGATTCAAGCGTGGGCTAGGAGGGGCAGAATTTGATTCACCCTCGAGTATTTCCTGTCTATCGATATCGATCAGGGCGTCCCGAGACCTTGACTTGTTATTTCTGGAGCCATCGGGTGACCTGGCGAGGAAGTCGGGTTCTGGCATCATGGGGTCGTCTATGGAAGCTTTAACATGGGGACTACCAGGTACCGAGGGAGGATTGTTGATATTGTAGCCAGGGTCATCGTAATACTTTGGTAATGAATGGGAACCGCCTTTGTTGTTCTTCCTTCTGTTATGGGAGGATTTGCTAGATCCCCGAGTATTGGAACGGAAGAGACCGTAACCGCTATGAGCTGGGCTGTGGTGTCTAGGCGGAATGGGCATGAGGGGAGTGCGATCATTTGCCTCTTCCTGATCTGAACCTTCATCATCGCGGTATCTTTCTCTTTCACTTGTTCGACGTGAGGGATGGTAGCGAGCCTGTTGTATTAAGTCGGAACTGCGCTGTCGACCTGCCGCCCCCATACCAGCTTTTTGTGCAGCGATTGGATTCAGTCGGCTTTCTCTTCTTGTCCTCATAGGTTGCTGATAGCGATGATCAAGCAAAACATCACTGTCCAAGCTCTCGTGGCTTCGATTACGCCTTTTATAGAAGGAATCTCCAGGTCGAACAGGTGAAGTGTCATCAGGCTCTTCGGCCATATCGTCCTCAGCTTCACGCATAGCATCCATATTGCTTGTGATACCCGACGCTTCGGACGGTGGTGCAGCAAAAGACTGGCGTCGGTTCCTTCTTTTCTTTCCACCACGATGCTTCCTCTTTTTGGGAGGTTTTGTTGTGTCACCTTGATCGCCAGTCACAGTAAGGCTTGGTCTTGTGACCGATGATTGAGGAAGGCCATTCGAGTTCAGTGTGTCGCGTGCCTGGGAATTCGATTGTGGTTGGGCATTTTGAGGAGGGGGCAAAGGCTGCATGTTACTGAATGAACTTTCCTGAATATTCGCAATAAAGTCTTCAAGCAAAACAGCAGGCTTGTAGGATGCTTCAGAATTCTCGCGACAGCAATATCAGAAGGCTAACGATCATTTAGAACAAGGACCGACTTGCAGATGGCAGAGATAATGACAGTCCGCGATTAAGAATGATTCAATGTGCTGTAATGAAGAAGGATGATAGACTCTTCTTTGAATATTCGCCTTTGACAGCCTTCCCCGAGAGGCAGCGATGACGATACAAAAAATGCCAGTGAATGGAGCTTGAATTACTACTCCACATACGAGGTGTGTGTGGCTTCATCCGCCGTAGTCGTTTCTTCTGATTGGCAAAGTAAGGACTACTTCAGCCACGCTGGAGGGTCGCCAGGAACAAGGAACGGGGAGCCGGCTACCATTCGTCGTGATACCCTGCCGTACTACTGTACTACAATTTGACCATTAACGACATATTGCAGATATAGAAGAAGTTGTTCTCCGTACTTGAGTATCATTACAGAAGTTTACTTACGGTATGACTTGTAGTATATTCAGTCAAAAGCTACATACAGGCTGGCATCAGAATCGGATTTGGGCCACTGCTGTTGTACTACACTTGGATTCTATCTTTCCACCCACAATCCCGTGCCTGACGATCAATTCAAGAACAATCCGACAAAATCAAAACTTACTTGTCATAGTAATCGAGATACGTGATTGGTCGGGACAACTGAATTTGGACCTCAACAGAAAATTGTGCACAGATGATACCCTCTAACGGAGCCTTTCTATCTTCACCGCACCATCATGTTTCACCCTTGCTATGATACCTATATTTTGACCGCCTTCCTACTGTACGGTCCGGGCGGAATTCTCGCTTTCCACGTCAATTCAATACGGGTACACGATCCACCTACTTCACCTGGATCCAATGTAACGAAGTACCATTCAGTCTTCACATGTGCTTCATGCCTCAAATCCTCCACAACCTCTAACCATCCGATCCAGTCTTATCCATCTCTTCGCTACCCACCGCGGTTTGAGCCCACTCGGGGGTATCTTCCAGCACAATGTGACATTTCTATTGGATCCTATTGATTACCGATATTGCAATGCTTATCTTCATTCTTCCATGTGCCACTGTGCATACTTTCAGTCGATGCAAACCCTGATTCAAACCTCCATTTAGATGCACTTTCTTGCATACTCAATTTTGCCGAGTTGTGTTTGCACCTATCATCTTGGTTGCTGCTTTCAAGTGAATCCGCCGGCTATAGCAGCCTCTACGCCTCCTACGAATGTGTTCATGAACCTGAAATCCACTGCACATTACTGCGTTTTATCTTATTCTTGTCTTGCTTTTTCCCGCCGTTTCTTTGGTTTTTATACAAGGACATACTGACCGTAGAGGATTCTTTGCGGGAGCTTTCCACAACCATCCAACACTGCAGTCATGGCTCCATCAGCAATCGCTATTCCACCCATCACAGAAAAGATGTTCCCAAGGCCATCACTACCACGGACAGCCACCGCAAGCATGGGCACGAAAAGGAAGATAATATGCTTCTCAGGTTGATATACACCTACCTTGACTGGTTGACCACTAACGAATGTATAGATTTTGATGGCACAATTTTCATGCAAGATACTGGCCATCAACTCTTCGACAATTTCGGTTGTGGTCCAGACCGCCGTGCTGTCCTCGCAAAACAACTGGAGTCTGGGGAACGGACATTCAGAGAGGTCTCTGATGAGCTGTACTCCTCCCTCAATGTCCCTTTCGAGGATGGATTTGAAGTTATGAAGTCTGCCCTTGATATCGACCCAGATTTCGAAACTTTCCACGAATTCTGTGTCAACAACAACATCCCCTTCAATGTCATCTCTGCTGGTCTGAAACCCATGCTGCGAAGAGTTCTTGACCACTTCATTGGAGAGGACATGAGTAAGCACATCCAAATTGTCGCCAACGATGTGAAAATCACCAAGACCGAAAATGACGAGCACAACTGGGAAGCAGTTTGGAAACATGATAATGATCTAGGTCATGATAAGGCTGTCAGCATGCAAGAAGCTCGCCATGTTGCGGAGCTCGAGGCGGACAATGGCACCATTCCCATGATTGTCTTCATCGGTGATGGTGTTTCTGACTTGCCTGCTGCTCGAGAAGCTGATGTACTCTTCGCTCGACGAGGACTCAAGCTTGAGGATTACTGTATTGAACACAACATCAAGCACATCGCATTCGACACCTTCGCAGACATCCAGAAAGAAGTCACCAAGCTTGCCAAGCTAGACGAAGAGAAGACCAAGGGTCGTGGTCTCCCATCTCTCTTCAATCCTCGTGCCAACCTCTGGAGAAGAGCCAGCAGCAAGAACGCTATCCCTGTCTTCTCTGCACTTACCCCGAGAAGGGAGGACAAGGCATTTCTGTGGCCGGAGGTATTCACCGAGCCTGTGCCTATTATGGTTGCAGAAGCGGCTCCTGTTGCATAAGGCCATTCACAGATTCCAATCACATTCTTGCTTCACAGCTATTTTTATGCTTATGCTTATTGTAGCTACGGAGTTTCTACGCATACGATTGTTGTTCTGACTTAAGGCAACCACGGGTCTTGGATGAGACGAGCGATGATGACCAGTGATGCACCAAGACTTTGTCCACAGAGGATATCACCATAGACCTTCATAGACGATAGATAGATACCCGTATTATTCCGTATAAATGCCGTACTTTTGCAAAACTCACATCATGCCATAACGTCTCGTAAGTGTATCAACAGCAGGAGCACTTTAGCAGACGGAGAAACACCGAATTTTAAAATGGAGGTGGTTCCACACTCTTAGACCCTAAACCCTAATTTGAACAACCACCCATTACCCGAATTGAATCTTCAATATACTCGAAGCTCTGTCAATAAAACGAGAGTTTGAGACCGTCAGTCAAGTACTATATCATGATATGATAGTTGAGATTGCTGTAATGAACTTTTCAGGCACCCAACCCTCATTCATAGCCCATAACACCTAAGCACATATTTTCACATCCAGATGAATATTTTTTGATGCTCTCGGCGTGATTCTCAGTGTCAATCCACCATACCAAGCATATCAGCCACTCACACAGCCCACAACAATACAACACGCAACACACCGCCACCCTCGTCCAAACAAACAACCTAACCTAAAACCATGACCACTCTTCCCCCAGCATTCCTCAAAAAGAAATCTCAAATCCTCTCCTCAATATCAGCGCCTACCTCAACCGACTACACTGACAAATCCCCCAAAGGCACCATAGACACCGAGATCATTGATCTGATATCCGAAATCAATACTTTGGACAATTACGTAACGACAAGCAGTTGCGCCGGTCGAGCTGCCGTTTTCGTCGAGGGGTATAAGGCACCACCACCACCACCAACAACAGCATCAACAGCAACGACGACAGACCACATATCCGGATCCAACGCCTCTATAACTACAACCACCAACAACAACACCACCACTACAACAGGCCCAGGCGGCAAAGGCCCCGGAAACCGTTGGCTCTATGTCTCCCACTCCCCCGTCCCAGTCCTACCAGACCCTAACGACCCATCAACCCCATTC
>Ga0181469_100174_pt1 | contig 21620 bp, 25 predicted proteins | sample InSIn2SAF170_2_FD_119081 | JGI IMG/M metagenome (GOLD analysis project Ga0181469, IMG submission 119081) | Clean room microbial communities from NASA Spacecraft Assembly Facility at Jet Propulsion Laboratory, Pasadena, California, USA -... ... | reverse complement strand
GCTAGCACGTCGACAAGCATTGCCACCAGCTCTGTAGTTCCGGATATGGAGCGCAGGTCGTCGGCGTATTGAATCAGGAAGCGGACGAGGGAAAGGAGTGTGCGCCAGAGCTCGGACCAGTGGTAGGGGGGAGACAGAGGATGAGGATGGCGGCGATTAATTTAAGGGAGAGGGATGGGTTGCATGGGCGGTTGTTTGATGTGAGATGTCCCGTGCTTTGGTTGCATGGGACGGCTGATGCTGTGTATAGTGTGGCGAATGCGGAGGAGGAGATTAAGATGTTTGTGAATTCGCCGGATGCGAGATTGCAGGTTGTGGAGGAGGGGCAGCATTTTTTAAGTTTTAGTCACCCGAAGGAGGTGGATGAGGCTTTGATCGGGTTTGTGGGGAAGTATGGGAGGTAAGAGTTGAGTTGCGATGGGTGTGAGGGTTGTTTGGCAGGGGGAGTTGTGGCCTGTTCATGTATGTTACAGTGTACACAAGCCCGTTTCTCGAGCATAGATTTTGCTGCTTCTTCCCCCGAAACCCGCACGACCACTTGCGTTCTTGGTTATAGCCGTATACAGTGCCGTCGTACACCGACAGCCGCTTCGCAGATTCCAGGCTCACTCTTTACCCCCAAGCCACCCTTTGATTCTCTGACACGCTCTCAGTAAGCCAAGCATTCCGCCCCGTACGCTCCATTAACATCCCCAACAAGGCCTCCTGCTCCCTCGTCTTGATGGAATCATCCCCCGCCATCGTCGACCCAATAATGCGCGTGCTCCTTACTCTCTTCACTCACAGCCCGTACTACCATTGCACGTCCGGGACACAGGGCGAGATATGCGCGGGGGATTGTAGCAAGAGAGGAGGATGCGAGGTAACGGATGTAGCACGCATAGCATTCGAGACAAATAGAGAGATCGAGAAGCCCGATGATGATTTCGTGAACTGCGATAGACGACCGCTCATCCAGTCAAGTCAAACGAGAAGAGAAACGAGTCGAAGAAAGCGTGCGCCAACATGCAGTCGTGCAGACATGTACAGCTTGTACTCTATCCTCTAAAATCGTAAAGCTTCATCACAGGGCTCGCAGCCCTTCTTCCAGCCCAACCAACCCAGACGCCAAACGCCTCACCATCAAATCCAACCACCCACTACCCCCATCTACAGCCGTGCCCTACCCTCCACAATCCTCTCCCCCCTCTCATCAAAATCAATCTTCCTCCCCGTCCTCACCGACTCCTGCAACGCACACCCAATCCTCACCGCCATCAACGCTCCCCCCAACTCAAAAGGCAACTCCCTCCCCTCCAACACACAAGCCGTAAACTCATTACTCTCCACCACAAACGCCTGTTCAAACCGATCATAATACGTCTGCGCAATCTCCCTCCTCACACCCCCCGGCTCATGGAACTCCACCAAATCGTGCGCGGGCGTAGCATTGACGGTTAATTTCCCGTGCGTGCCGATGATTTCAGTCATATCGTGCTGACCCGCCATCATCATGCGCGAGGAGTAGAAGTAAGCGATTTTGCCTCCCCAGAATTCCACGACGCCGACGCCGTTGTCGACGTCGCCGTATTTTTCGAGGCCGGGGTGGCGGGAGTTGGTGCCGAAGGCGACGATGGATTTTAGGCGGGAGGCGCCGAAGAACCAGAGGGCGAGGTCGATGTCGTGGACGTTGGCGTCGACGAAGATGCCGCCGCTGTGTTTGGCGTAGTTGACGAAGTAGTCTGATAATATATTATTAGCAACTCTGGTGCACGTGACGTTCTTGCTTAAACTGGATGCTTACCGTCGTCGCGGAACTTGTCGCAGGTTTGGGATCTGAGGATAGCCGGTTCGCCTATCGCTCCGCTCTCCATCTGCTTGTAGGCGTGCCGGTAACTAGCATCAAACCTCCTAGAAAACCCACACAACACCTTCAACTCCGGTTTCCTCTTCGCCGCCTCCAGCACTTGCTCACACACCTCCACACTCGTACTCAACGGTTTCTCACACAAGACATGCTTATCCGCCTCAATACACCTTATAGTCTGCGCCGCATGCTCAGTGGTTATACCAGCGACGACCACGGCTTCCAAGCCAGGATGTTTGAGCATTTCCTCGAAGTCGGTATAGAGTTTCGTGCCGTAGGGTTCGAGGTGTTGTTGGGCCCAGGCGATGCAGGAAGGGTTGGGGTCGAAGGCGGCGACGAGTTCGGCGCGGGGGGTGCGTTCGAGGAAGTGGAGGGCGTGGCGGGCGCCCATGCGGCCGAGGCCTGAGACGGCGATGCGGAGTTTGCGGACCATTGTCTGCCTTGTTGGGAGGGTTAGGGGTGGTCTGGGAGAGGTGAGGGGGGGAGTTGGAGGGAATGAGAGGAGATGTGTGCGTTGGGGATTGAAGAAGTGCGGTCGAGAGCGGTGTGATAGAAGGACCGGCCGGGGCGTGTTGGGGGACGGGGAGGAAGAACAAGAGCGTGCGGGAAGGCCAAGAGAGGTGAGCTATCTACCTACTGATCGGTCTCTGCAGGTACTCACTGTCCATGCTGTACGTCCACCCCAAGGCGGTTCGCGGTTCGTCTCTCCCAGGTTCCTCGACATGTCGCTGGCAAACGCGCCGTGTACCCCATGGGCAAGGCGAACTCTGGAGCTGGTGTGGAGTCGGCAAGGACGGAAGGACGGAATAAGGTGCTGTGGAGACGGCTGAACGAATGAGCGAAGCGGAGGGGTAAGTCGGAGCGAACGGCCTGGCTCCTCGGAGGGCCATTCGAACCACGACTCGAGGGCGTCGGAGAATCGATAGACCGCCGCCTAGCGTTCAGATGCTCTGTGTGTTACCGGCAGAAGATCGACCGAATCGATTTCGGTATCTGAGAAGCCACCCATCACCCCGCGGCCAAACACCGACAGCCCTTGCGACACATCCCACGTCACACCCAAAGAAACAACTCCTCCACGTGTCAACCCATCACAGACTCGAATGAACCCGCAACTAGCCAACTTCATTCTCGACCGCACGCCTTCCAGCATAAAACAACACTTCCACTCCGAATCAGCCATAGAGACCACCGCCACCATGACAGAAGTCCCAACCTTCACCCTCAACACCGGCGCCAAAATCCCCGCCGTCGGCTTGGGAACCTGGCAAAGCGACCCAGGTCAAGTCGCCACATCAGTCGAGCACGCGCTGAAAGCCGGGTACCGTCACATCGACGCCGCATTCGTCTACGGCAACGAAAATGAAGTCGGACAGGGTCTGAAGAAAGCCTTCGACAGCGGAGTCTGCAAGAGGGAGGATGTATTCGTGACGAGTAAACTGTGGTGTACATACCACCGCAAACCCGAAGAATGTCTCGACGAAGGATTGAAGAGGCTGGGGCTGGATTACGTGGATCTTTATCTGGTGCACTGGCCTGTACCGATGAATCCTAATGGCAATCACCCGCTTTTCCCTAAGCATGAGGATGGGTCGAGGGATCTGGATATGAAGGAGTGGTCGCATGTCAAGACGTGGAAGGAGATGGAGAAGTTGGTGAAGACGGGGAAGACGAAGGCGATTGGTGTGAGCAATTACTCGGTACCGTTTTTGGAGGAGTTGCTGCCGCATTGTGAGGTTACGCCGGCGGCGAATCAGGTGGAGAATCATCCGTATCTGCCTCAACAGGAGATCGTGGACTTTTGTAAGAGCAAAGGTATCTTGGTAGAAGCGTACAGTCCGCTAGGCAGTACAGGGAGTCCGCTGTTCCAGGAAGAAGGCGTGCAGGAGGTGGCGAAGAAGCATAATGTTGGTGCGGGTACGGTACTGATAAGCTATCAAGGTCGGCGCTCCTCCACTCTCCCGTATACTCACTATTCTGCGTGCGCATGCTGACTTGGTGGTGTTTAGTCAACAAAGGCAACGTCGTCCTCCCCAAGTCCGTGACGCCTTCGCGCATCGAGGAGAACCTCAAGACGGTGAAGCTTGACCAGTCGGACATGGAGGCTCTAGAAGGCATCCATAAGAAGAAGGGTCTGACGCGGTTCGTGTACCCTGCTTTCGGCGTGAACATGGGGTTTCCGGATAAGCAATAGCGACCCCATACCTTGCAGTCGCAGTCCTGCCCGTTCGCAGCCCCGCGATAAGCGTAGCGGCCGGCATATACATAGAGTTGTGGACCACGTCGCTGAGACGGTTCTCGCGACAAGTTATTTCTAGCATTCCCTCAGTCGTGGAGCGCGAGTTGCCTTTCCTCCCATGCAGCCTCGGTGCTTGCCGGTGGGTGCTGACGATGGCGTGGTCACTGCCCTGGCTTGGATCTTGTATGCGCCGTGCATATCACTCATGTCTCACTCCCCTTCACCCTCTTCGCCTCAGCTTTCAGCACCTCCTCCAACCCCTCGTTCCTCCGTCCCAGCATCACAACATCTTTGGCCTTTATCACAGTCCTGCCCCCATCATGTTTCGCAAACGCCTCCAGATCACGCGCCGCATTCTCGATCTGCGCCCAGCAGAGTTCGCTCAGGCCCCCAATGAAGTGTGGTGATGCATTGATGTTCTGGTTCAAGGCGACGGTATCGACGGTTTGCCCTATGCTGTACCAGAGTGCGGCTTTGAGCTTGGCTTCTTTTGTTTCGGCGTCGGCGGTTTGGAGCGTGGGCATATTGGGCGGTGGAGTTGGAATCGAGGGAGGGGAGACGCGTAAAGAGTTGGTAGACGCGTTTTGGGGGCCGCGGCATCGCCGAGGATGGTGGAGACCGAGCTTGTGTTCACTTTCGCTCTTACATCTGTACAACATGAACATTGCCTTGAGAAGACTGCATTCGTGGGATTTCTGAATCCGTTGCGAAAGCATGGGCATAGGGCGAAGGATACCGCCTCGTAGCCAGGAGCCTCGAGCAGACGGTGTCGGGCTGCCGACACTCAGGACGTCCTTTCCCTTAAACCTCAAGGCCTCGACGCAGTTCTGGACTAACGTATTACCATAAGGAGCAATGTGAAGTATCTGTGGACATCGTGCTCGCTGTGTTCAATAGGAGACGATGAGCAGCAGGAGTCGGCACGCCCCACTCAGACCACGGTTTTCGCCCCTCAGCCACCAGCACAACTCGTACCAGGCCATTGGCATCCAGGAACAGGCAGTCGTAGCCCGCGACTAGTAAAACAACCTGCAGCACTGTGGCTACACTGTGGCTACTGGAATGCGGGTCCTGCATGACCGCGCGACCAGTGCTGCAAGGAATGTGCGGTAGCCACCTATTCTGACCTCGACCTCACTTCACGCACCGAAAACTTCAGCATACCTTGCTCCACCTCCCCAGCGTCTTCCTTCGCATCGCCATTCACACATTCGCATTAGCAATCGAGAAGGTAGGGTAGTGGCTGGACCACATCTCCTTACTGATATATCTTTCCTTCGTACCGCAGTGTTTCCTCATCACAGCTTCAAGCTTTCAAGCATCTTGCGCACTTCACGATGACTACGATGACCATGACGAAAGCATTATACAGCATCTTCTTCCTCCTACCTCCGGCACTCGCACATATGGAGATGAGCTGGCCATACCCGCTCCACAGCAAATACAACCCTGCGAATGACTACAACGACGTAGACTACAGCATGACTTCTCCACTCGAAGCAGATGGCTCGAACTTCCCTTGTAAAGGCTACCAGAATGACCCCCCTATACAACCTACAGTCTCATACACAGCAGGCTCAACCTACAATATGAGCTTAGCAGGCACCGCAACCCATAGTGGTGGCTCTTGTCAGCTATCACTATCTTACGACAATGGCGCGACATTTCGAGTCATTAAGAGCATGATCGGCGGCTGCCCACTTGCCACGACGTACGACTTCACAATACCTTCCTACGCACCGGCTGGCAATGCATTACTGGCGTGGACGTGGCAGAACCTCGAAGGCAACCGGGAATACTACATGAACTGCGCCGAAGTCTCTATCAGCGCTGGCAGCACTTCACGGCGGAGAAGAACCAGGCGAGAGATGTACAACAGTTTCGATAGCTTACCGTACATCTGGAAAGCGAATCTGGACGGTGTCAACGACTGCGCGACGACCGAGGAGGTGAACCCAGTGTACCCCGAACCAGGCCCGGATGTGGTCTACGGAGATGGTGAGAGCAGCGCAAGCACACCAGCCGAGGGTGACTGCGATGCGCCGACGCCGTACGGAGCGACGTACAAAGCGATGCGGGACACCAATGCGCCAGCTGCTGCAGCCTACAACCAGTCATCTGCTGCCCCAACGACATCTAGCGCAGACGTGACCGTGGGTTCCACTTACTCGTCGCCGAGCTCACAGACTCCACAAACAACATCAAACGCGTATCGCTACGCCAACCAGACAATGGCATCACCTTCCACCCAATCAACGACTACAGTAACCATGGACTGTCCGGATACCGTGGTCGTTACTGTCACTTTACCTCCAGCTACAGAAACATATGTAACGACGAGCAGTCCGTCCGCCTACACTACTTCAGTGCCGGCTGCGGCCTGTACAGGTACAAGCGCGAGCTGTCCTTGCGCGGCTGGGTACTCATGCCAAAGCATCGGTCCTTGCGAATGGGAATGCCTGGCTTCGCCTTCGACAACGACGTTCGTTAGCTCAAGCGGGCCGGAAGTCATCACAGTCACCGCAACACCACCCGCGCCAAACACCTCTAGTCGAGCAGGTCCCCAAACAGTCACAGTCTCGCCCGTCCCAGCTTCAAGCGCGCCAGCAGCAAGCTCCGGCTCTCCAGCAGGAAGAGATTACGCCAACGCGGCCCAACTCTCCGCCTACCTTCCCTGCGTCCCGGGAACCTTCATCTGCACCTCCTCTACAACCTGGTATACCTGCGACTACGGCTCTTCCGGCGCCTCCACCGACTGGCTGTATGACTACCCCCGCGACGTTTCGGCTGGGATGGAGTGTCTGCCCTATCTGTCGCCTTACGCGAGTAGTACGCAACAATACTCTCAGCAAGGTCAAGTGCAACAAGGCTCCTATAGGGATGACAGGGTCGTTAGAGCAAGACCGGATGGGGATTGCAACAACGAGGGGGCGATCATGTGCACGGATGGCGGGCAGCAGTTCGATGTCTGTGATCAGGGAGGGTGGGTACAGATGGGGGCTGTAGCGGCTGGGACGAGTTGTCAGGGTGAGGAGATTGTTAGTAATGGGTCATGAGTGGGTTTGTGAGAGTAGGTAATGCTTGGATTCAGTGACTGCTGGCGTTGGTGGAAAGATTGCTTCGCTTCGCTTCATGGCTTGTAGTAGTACTTATAGATCTGCATAGCATTCACCAATACGCTTCCAAGCGCCTACTCATGCAACCTATCTCGCAAGCAAACGCCATCTTCACCTCTATCAAGAATCTAAACGAACCCCATCCGTCAGCTAACACCATCCGACTATAATTTCGAAGCAGAATCCGCACCTTCTGAACTATCGATCACAACCTTCAAAACAAGTTTGCCTTCCCCATCCTTCGTCTTCCCCGCCATCTCGAAGGCCTTGGGCGCTTCCGCCAGCCCCTGGAACCTATGCGTAACCAATTTCGAGAAATCCGGGCCCTCGGGTGACTTGGCCGCTTGTTGCACGATCTCGATGCTTTCTTGGTAGGTATTCGCATACCTAAACACGCCCACAATATCCACTTCCCTCAATGCCGCAGCACCCAAAGGTAGGGTCTGGATAGGATGGCCCATTCCAACCAACATCAGCCTTCCTCCCGGCCGCGTGGAGAAGATACCCGCCTGAACGCATGAAGGTACGCCCGTGCATTCGAACACTGTGTCCACCTCCCCCACCCCTTCCACTTTCCCTACCTCCGCAGCCGTCTCCTTAGCGATGGCGAGATTCTCATCGATATCCTTCCCCCGTTTCATGGGCACGAGGTACGAGGCGTGAGCGAACCCATTCTGCACAGCGAAATCCAGACGTCCGGAGTCGATATCCGCTATCACCACTTTCCCCGCTCCCTTGAGCTTCGCCACAGCAGCGCAAAGAAGACCAACGGCCCCTGCGCCGAAGACGAGGACGGTAGCTCCGGGCGCCATGTGCGAGCGGCGGAAAGCGTGGAGAGCTACTCCCAAAGGCTCTAGGAGGGCTCCTACATCTAGACTGACGTCTGAGGGGAGTTTATAACACCATTTCGCCTTGTGATTGATCTTTTCCTGTAACGTTCCTTGGAAGTGTGGGAAACTCTTTCCACTACTTCTGAACTTCATCTCCTTGCAGATGTTGTACCTGCCCTCTTGACAGCGTTCGCAGGTATCGCATGGAAGGCCGACTTCGAGGGCGACTTTATCGCCATTCTGGAAACCTGACACGGAGGAGCCTACGGCTGTGACGATACCAGAGGACTCATGGCCGAGGGAAAGGGGTTCGCGGACGAGAATGTCGCCGTTGCGGTGGTGGGTGTAGTAGTGGAGGTCGCTGCCGCAGAGGCCGGTGGAGGCTATGCGGATTTGGAGTTCGTCGGGGGCTGGTGCTTCTATTTGTCGGGTTTCCTATATTGGGCATCTGGTTAGCTATGTGGTCCTCGAATATACCTTGATGTCCTGCTTGGGGATGCTTACTACGCGGAGATCTTTGACGCCGTGGAGGACGGAGGCTTGGATCTGTGTGGTAGACATAGTAAGGGTGCTTCAGGAGAGGGAATAGGCTGTGAGATACAGAGCGATGACTTTACCATTTGATGTTTTACAGGACAGAGGAGCCTACAATGACTTGTGCTGTTGCAAAAGATGCTCGGTCGAATGTTTGGCGTTGGGGGAGATGGGGGCGGCAAGAGTGGGGGTCGGCGATTGGATCGGCAGCTGAAGTGAGCTTTGTTGAAGCACTGGGCTTCTTTCGATATCCGTTCTGCGAAGTACTCGATGGCAAGTACACGAGCACAACAACTCAAAGAGCATCTCGAGACACAAACTAGTACCAACATTATGACTTCCATACAACAGCTCTTCTCCCTCGAGGGCCAGACAGCTCTGGTGACAGGCGGCACAAGAGGCATAGGCCAAGCAATGGCAATAGCATTAGCAGAAGCTGGAGCAGACGTGCTGCTAGTACAGGTAGGTACGACGTTCAACCTCCCCCTCCACTACCTTCCCCGACAACTACTGACGTGGGGTACAGAGAGATGAATCCAATCAATCCACCAAACAAGCCATCGAGCAACTAGGCCGCAAGTCCCAGATCTACACCGCAGACCTCTCCTCCAAACAATCCATGAAAGAGCTAGTACCAAAAGTCCTAGCAGATGGCCATCAGGTACATATTCTACTGAACTGCGGCGGGATCCAAAGAAGGCACGCTCCTCATGAGTTTCCGGATGAAGACTGGGATGAGGTACTGCAGGTCAACCTCAACGCCGTCTTTACGCTGTGTCGAGATGTTGGGGCTCATATGCTCTCCCGCTCCCCAGATCAGCATGGCAGAAGAGGTTCTATAATCAACATCGCCTCTCTCCTGACATTTCAGGGAGGGATAAATGTGCCTGCTTATGCTGCATCAAAGGGAGGCGTAGGGCAATTGACGAAAGCGTTAAGCAACCAGTGGGCGAAGGAAGGCATAACAGTGAACGCCATCGCGCCTGGGTATATCGCGACGGAGATGAACACGGCGCTCATGGCTGATGAAGTCAGAGCGAAAAGTATACTGGAGAGGATACCTGCGGGACGGTGGGGAAGCCCAGAGGACTTCAAAGGGGCTGTAGTGTTCCTTGCGAGCAGAGCGAGTGGGTATGTTAGTGGAGAGGTGTTGACTGTTGACGGAGGCTGGATGGGTAGGTAGGCTTGTGTACGCTGCGTAACACTGTGAGTTCGAGTTCCTTGCGCAGGTCATCCCAGGCATCCACCGTTCGATTGCGACATCTAGGTACAATCTTGCTGACCTGGTTGTCGACCTGACATGTCAAAAGCCGATAGGTAAACAAACGGTTACTGAGACAGAACTTTTCTCGGTACGCTAATAAGCATAGTGCAGTTTCCTCGCTTCGAGACCGGAAGCCAGGCAAAACCTTTCACCGTAGCCTCCGATCATCTGCATGACCGGCTCCGTAGCGCCGGAGCTGTTCTCACCAAGAAAGGCAACTTTCTCCGTCCCCCTCCACCAATCTCACAGCTTTTGCAGCAGATGACCTCTTCGACCCGCTGATAGGAACAACATCCCTCCCCGGCATACCATTCATAGTTTAGCCTCGCTGAGTGATTTTTCCGCTCCCCTCACACCTCCGAGGCGCTAGGAGGGAGAAGGACCGGCCGGAGCCAATGAACCTCACTACAACTGCCTGCTGAGCATATCTGACTTTGTCTAGCGAGGTATCGAAGGCGTATGGTCATGCACGACTTCGTAACGACATGTCTGGGCATGTCAGGGCCTTCCCCAGGGGCGTGTTGGTTGTGGCAGCCCCAGATCCTGGATGGCCGTCCCCGCCGTAAGCGCTCTTGCTTTGCCTTATGTTGGAGGGCGAGTGGAGAAAGGAGGGTGAGCGTAGATGTTGGAGGGAGCGCAGGGTAGAAAAGGTAGGTACTTCTTCTCGTCGCTGGTCTACTGCCTTATCATCCCATCTATCTGCTTTACCTCTCGACTACTTTCAACGATCTCTACATCGAAGACACTCACAGCACTATCAGCTCCTCCCACATATATCCAGACCGTTGTCCACAGCTCCGCCCAATATGGCCCCCGCAGCAATCATTGACCACTTCGAACAACCCAACATCCCCGAGAACTTCAACGACCACCGCGATGGCCTCGCCCTGGAAGCAACATCCGACGCCGTCGACGAAGTCAACGTCCTCAAAGCCACTATGCGTGTGAAGAACGGCACCGCAACGCAGGAAGAAGTCGACATTTACGAGAAATCTAAATTCGACGAAGGAAAAGACAAGACCCAATTCCGCCAATACGAGGATGCCTGTGATCGCGTCAAGAATTTCTACCGCGAGCAGCACGAGAAGCAAACGGTTGCTTATAACCTCAAAGCCCGCAATGACTTCAAGACCAAAACTCGCGCCTGCATGACCATCTGGCAAGCCATGGAAAAGCTCAACACTATGGTCGATGAATCAGACCCAGATACCTCCCTCTCTCAAATCGAGCACCTTCTCCAGTCTGCTGAAGCCATCCGTCGCGACGGTAAGCCGCAATGGTTCCAGCTCACGGGGCTCATTCACGACTTGGGTAAACTTCTCTTCTTCTACGACGCCCAGGGCCAATGGGACATCGTTGGCGACACTTTTCCCATTGGTTGTCGCTTCGAGGAAGAATCTATCATCTACCCTGGCACCTTTGCTGCCAACCCGGACAGCAAGGATCCCATCTACAGCACCAAGACCGGTATTTACTCCGAGGGCTGTGGATTGGATAATGTCATGCTCAGCTGGGGACACGACGAGTATCTGTACAACATCTGCAAGGAGCAGAGTACCTTGCCTGACGAGGCGTTGGCGATGATCAGATATCACAGCTTCTACCCATGGCACAGTGCGGGAGGCTATAGGTGGATGATGAACGAGAAGGACGTGGAGATGATGAGGGCTGTAAAGGCTTTCAACCCGTACGACCTCTACTCGAAGAGTGATGCGATGCCGAAGATTGAGGATCTGAAGGATTACTATATGGGACTCATCAACACTTACTTCCCTCCGGGAGAGGGAGAGACGGAGAAGGTGATACAGTGGTAGACGGTTTGGGTATTGGGTTGCATGGTATTGGTGTTTCGGGCTTGTGTATAGATTCGCTCCCACTTATTAGCGCGGTGGTTGAGCCCTTTAACGAAATTAATGACCAGTCTGAACATACCCTGTCTCATACAACTGTTCCTGCCGATACAAGTGTTATGCAAGGCCTCGGCCACCGCGCTAGCAACCCTTGCCTCGCTTCATCCGTGGCAAGTCACACTCAAAACGCCACATGAACACCCACGCATAAGCACCGTCCAAGATGGTTGGTCAGTGACATGCCAGGTGCCTATACCCTCGCTACAACACAACTAAGAGAATGCGATAGTCTGATGATTCCGAGCTTTACATGTTGTATCTACGTTGCATGCCATGCTACCCCTTGTCTTCCCTACGGTCAATCGCTACAACCAGCTAACACAACACCGGCGATTCTTCTTATCAACATCATCTGTTACTCTCCGGTTCAGCGACCCCTGCTAATTAAGGATCTCCAACAGAGACAACACAACAAGAAACAGCCCAACAGCTAGCAGCGTCGCTATACAGAAACAGGCCTTACAGCAGCTCGAAGCACTCCTGACCTTCTGTCTCCTCTGAGCGCCGCCGGAGGAGGCAACACCGCCTGCGTGACGGACATTCGCGCCAGCTTCCACGTCGCTAGCCGAGGCGACGTCGTCCGTAACAGTAATCTGAGGCACACGAAGAACGTGCCCGTGGAAGACCATGCTCGTGAAGGTGATCGTTGGCGCTTGGGAACCAGATAAGTACGCAAGAGTTGGGCATTAAGGTTCGTTTGCCACGACAGCGCTCTCCAAGATGGCACGGTCGTAGGGTGGTGGGACGGAACCATCGCGGGTATGGTAGCTGGGGAGGGTGTCCGAGGAGAGGCGGCAGGTGGTGAAAGGCATCTTGGCTGGCTTGCTTGGGACGGTGTGGTTGGATTGTGGATGAGTCGGCCGCTGCGCACCTTGGGGCCAGGAGGCGGGAGCGTGAGCAATGTAGCTTGAAGTCTTCCTGGAAGTGGTTGTCGCTGTAGAAGCCGGTGCAAATTGTCTGCTCAAGAGGGTGGCGAGAATGTGTACGCATGAAAGCAAGTTGAGGGCGCGACAGCGGCTTTTTATGAAATGCAATGAGCAGAGTATTGCACTTAGCTTTTTCCGTATGCGAAAGCAGCAAAAGTGTATTGCAGAGTAGAGGACATGAGCAGCGCACCCGCATACCGGTCTCTTGGTACGAATCGAAACATCGTAAACTCTATTGCAGCTTGAGAAGGACATTCGCGCACCCACGAAGCGGATCCCGCGATACCGGTCGAAACACCATAAACACCCAATACCATTCCGACCTGGCACTATTCATCACTCTTTCCCGGAAACAATCACTACTGCGTCCCCAACCGCCACCCTAGCAATCTTCTTCAGCTCAACCTTGTGTTCCGCTTCCCTGAACTTGGCGGCCTGCTCCTGCCCTTCTTTCGCCTCGATGGCAAGGGTCTCGTAACCTTGCTTGATAATCTCGTTGACTTCCCTCGGACTCAAATGCTGTTTCTTAGCACGATGCGATTCGATCAGCTCGCTGTAATGTTGCGAGACACCGACAAGTGTATTGATCGCTGCGCTCTTGTCGTCTGGCTGCGCAAGGTTGTATGCATCGCGAAGCTTGACGAGGGCATCGCCGCACTCGACGAGTTTGTAGAAGAGATCGTCGTAGTCTCTTGCTTCCGGGAGGAAGGCTTCGCCAGTTGTTAAGGCTAAGGCTAGCACGTCGACAAGCATTGCCACCAGCTCTGTAGTTCCGGATATGGAGCGCAGGTCGTCGGCGTATTGAATCAGGAAGCGGACGAGGGAAAGGAGTGTGCGCCAGAGCTCGGACCAGTGGTAGGTGATCTTGGTTCGGGACTTGGCTAGGTAGGATATGAGCCGATGCAAAGTAGTCAGGCTTTGGACATAGAACCCGGCGTCGAGTCTTTTGCGAAGGTTGTGGTTGACGCCGTCAGCCAAGAGGTCCAGCACTGTTGCTGCGTATGGTCGATCGGCGGTCTTCGGTAGCGGTAAGAAAGGTGGTCTCTGTCTGCATAGTCGTACTGGTGCAGAGGCTTCGCAGAGCTGCTTAGCGATCGTGGCGTCTTCCACCAGAACAAGTAGGATGAGCAAGGTGAGGTAAGCATACAGCGATGATCGTGCAGATCGATATGCGTGCTGGTAGAGGTATGAGAGGAAGGAAAGGACCGTGCTGAAAGGCGGTGGTTGATCCTTGTCGCTTGACGGCTGTGTGACCAGGTGGTGACAGAAGAGCTTGTTGGCCAACGTAAAGTCGTACAGTGTGAGGAATGTGGCAGTCTCTGGGCCAGGTCTGCGTACCATCAGCAAGATGATAACGCATCGTGTTAGACGCACCTACTGTTCGTTAAACAACTCCTTTTGCTGATCCTCCGTCAGAACAGGCGCCGCTGGTTTCGCTCCCGCAAGCGCACCCAAGCCGACATAAGACAGTGTGCCTGCCATGCTCCAGCCAACCGGCGTGTCGTCCAAGATGGTCACGTACCGCGACCTTAGCAACGTGCATGTCCAGCTGACCGACTCGACGACCTTGCTCATCGTTTCGTCGTTGACAAAATCAGCAAAGCGAACACGGTACTGATTATGTATCTCGAACTTGTTGTAATTTGCCAGCAGTCCGGTCAGCAGCAATGGCTCAGACGCTTGGAGAGCATTGTCAAGTTGATGGACCAGCTTCATGAGTGCTGGGAAGAAGTCACGGTGAATGAAGTAAGATACCAGCGCCGTCTGATAGCCACCAGATACCACGGCAATGGCTGTCCGTACGGCCTTCTGCCGGAGGAGCATCGTACGACCGTCCTTGATCGCATGGTCAAGTACTGCAACAAGCTCGGTAAAGACTGCGTCTACCCTGTCCAGACCAGCGAGCACTTCGATGATATCGGAACTAGGGTTAGTGTATCGTTTGGCGAGCACTATGGCGAAGAATACTGTCAAGGTCTAAGTCATGAGTTGGCACGCCGTTGGGTTCCGTAGCATGAGAGGCTTACCTCGAGGGCGTTCTCGTCAGCTGGCGCTTTGTCAGCTTTGACTGTGGCGATTGCATGCTCGAGTAGCTGTTGCGAATGGTGTTGTGTGTGCAACAGGAAACCTGCGTCCACGTCGTTCAATATCTGTCTCAGGCGAGGGATGTCCGGTCTAAGAAGGAAAAGTTCGCGCCAGAAGCCTTCGGATTTCTCGTCGTCTACTGCTTCCTGCTCGTCTCAGCATCGATACTTTTAATCTTGACGTCCAGTTTGTCTCACCGTAAACAAATTCCTATACAACCCAACAATCTTCGGCTCGAAATACTCAGGCCTCGCCTGCTGTGTCAACGGCGATTGCTCCATTGTCGGGCTCTTCACCGCATCGGCAGCATTTGAATTAAGCTTGATCGATGCAACGAGAGATAGTCTATTGTCCCGCCACTCAGGCCGGAGGGAGAGTCTCTTGCTGTGCGACGCGTCCATGTCTACGTGTCGCGAACGCTTATTGAAGCCGCTAAGAATGATGTTTCAGGTCGGAGTTTCGATGGTTGGATCGCCGACAGGGACGGGGCTGATGTGTGAGAAGCTACGTCATCTTGTGTTGGTGTTTCCTTTGCATGTGCTTGTTTCTACAATCGACATTGAGCGAGGTGATATCGATGCTTCACTCCATTACCATAACTCGAGGAGGCACCAAGCAGTAAGAAATCACGCAATATGACGAGCATGTTCTCCAAGGCATCGGGCGCCTTCTCTGGCGCGTTCAGTAGCGACGAGAAGGTCGAGAAGGTCAAGAAGGGTGATGAGGAAGGCGACTCCTTGACAACAGTGCTATCGACTGCTGAAGATCGCAGCGCTCTCACAATCCTGATAGCAGACTGCACGGAGCTCATGCGGCAAAGCATAATCGACACATTCGATGCGAAGCAGACGGGCAAGCCAGCAGACATGGTTTCAGACCTCACGGGCGACCAAGCAGTACCGAAACCGGACGTGGATCCCCAGACCCTTGGTGAGGAGGAGCGGAAGAAGCTGCGGCAAGCGCAGGACAAGCAGCAAGATAAGATGAAGAAAGAGCTCGAGCAGCGGGAGAAGGAGCTGAGCGGACCGAAGATGCAGGAGCTAAAGACGGCGGCATTGAAGCACTTCGACACCTGGCGAGAGAGTGTCATTCAGCGAGTTGGCGAGATCGTGAACTCGAAGGAGACGGCACATGAGCAGAAAGAACATGCGCATCCAAAGAAGGATCGCCATGCAAGAACATCAAGTCCAATGCGGTACCCAGATCCGCCGAAGTATGACCCTAATGTAGGCGAGATGATGAAGAAGCTTCATCCGCCGGTGGACAACTCGCTTAAGAGGTTACCCGAGGAGAAGCGTGCGCTTGTCCTCCATTCGGTGCTATTGCTGCTGCTGAGTTTGGAGCACTACAACGCTTACTCGCGGACGCTGATGCTGTACTTGACCACCAGCCTGGATCTAGCTATCCACTTCTTGGCACAAGATGAGAGTAAGGTCGCAAGAGGTCTGTTGACAGCAGCAGAGAACATGAAAGCAGACGACGAGACAAAGAAGCGAGCGGAAGAGAACCAGGACAGCAGGAAATGGAAGGTCGGCCTTGCCACCGTAGCAGGTGCTGCACTGATCGGCGTTACAGGCGGTCTAGCTGCGCCATTGCTGGCAGCTGGAGTAGGATCTGTCATGGGCGGCCTTGGTCTGGCTTCGACAGCAGCCGCGGGCTACCTGGGCACTCTCGCTGGCAGTAGTGTACTCGTCGGCGGCCTCTTTGGTGCCTACGGTGGCCGCATGACAGGTCAGATGATGGATCAGTACGCGCGTGAGGTTGAGGACTTTGCATTCGTACCAGTACGTGCACAACACAAGCCGAGGAAGATCGAGAAAGAGTATCGTCGCTTGCGAGTAGCGATTGGTATTAGCAGCTGGCTCACGAACAGCGACGAAGTCTTTGAGCCGTGGAGAGTCATCGGCTACGAGGAAGAGTCTTTCGCTCTAAGATTCGAGCTCGAAGCGCTCATGAACCTGGGTAACTCCATCACAACCATGGTCAAGTCCGCAGCATGGGGTTATGCGAAGAGCGAGATCATCAAACATACTGTCTTCGGCGCGCTCACTGCCGGCTTGTGGCCACTGGGTCTGCTAAAGGTATCCCGCATCATCGATAACCCATGGTCAGTTGCCAACTATCGTGCAGCCAAGGCCGGTGAGGTTCTCGCTGATGCGCTCATCAACAAAGCTCAAGGTGAGCGACCAGTGACGCTCATTGGCTACAGTCTCGGCGCGAAGGTGATCTACACCTGCCTGCAGCGTCTTGCGGAACGCAGAGCCTTCGGTCTGGTCGAGTCTGCCATCCTCATCGGCTCACCTACACCGTCGACAGCAGCTGACTGGCGCATGGTGCGCTCAGTCGTCTCTGGTCGTGTTGTCAACGTTTATAGTACGCAGGATTACATCCTTGCCTTCCTGTACCGTAGCAGCAGCATCCAACTTGGCGTCGCAGGCTTGCAAGCTGTAGAAAACGTGAAGGGCGTTGAGAATGTAGACGTTAGCGAGATGGTCACAGGCCACACCGCTTACCGTTTCCTTACAGGCACCATTCTGAAGAAGATCGGTTTCGAGGATGTGGATGAGAAAGAGCTCGAGAGGGAAGAGAAGCAATTAGCGAAAGAAGAAGCAAAGGAAGAGCAAGAGCAGCAGCAAGGCGAGAAGGATGCGCCGCCCACGGAACAATTAGCGAATACTAAGCTCGATGAAGCTCCGGCAGCTCTCAAAGAGAAGCTTACAGCAGCAGGTACGAGTGATGGGAAGGCACCTGAGGTGTCTGAGCAGCAGGTCAGGGATATGGAGAAGGAGATTGAGGCGAAGAATCAGCAGTCGTACATGGGTTGGGCGCAGGAGAGGATGGTCGGTGCTGGGGCGAGCGCGCAGACCGCCTACGAAAAGGCGAAGTTGCAGTGGAAGGCAAAGGGACCACAAGGGCCGGGTGCTGGTGGGAAGGATGCTGCGGGTGCGCTTGGCGGTTCGGTGGGTGGTGTTCTCTAGACATTCAAGGTCAGGTGAGGCAACACTGTCCTGTCCGATGTTAACGATTAGATGCGATCATGACCGTGCATGATAGGCGAAACATGAACATTTGCTCACGAGATGGTGTTCGTGCTACATATGGGTCTTGTGCGACTGTGCCGAGCGGCGGGAGCTGCATGGACAAAGGAAGTCTAACTGCAGCTTGTCTAGCTCAGCATGACCTCTGCATAGGTACAAGAGTAAGCACTCTTCATGCTGTTTCTCTCCCAGCCCAAATTGGCCATGGACTCCATCATGGACATTGATACAGAAGCTGGAGCATCACCACCGAAATACCTATCATGCGGCCCTCCACCACCACCCTACACTATCGGCGTGGCACACCCAGTAGTCCGACCACCTGCTCCAAGAACGCCTGCGAACAGTATCTCCAGCTCTCCGTCAATGCCACAAGATTCGTCTGCAGTGGTTGACACGACGAATCAGCGATGGCCTTGGTGTTCAAGCATCTTGCTGTTTACGCTGATACTGGTGATCGCTGCGGCGACGGTGGTGGGTACAGTCATAGATGGGAAGAGACACCACGCCAATCCCAGCGTCTGATGGGTTGTGAAAGCGTCAGCCTCAGGTGGTGAGGATGTTTAGGCGGATACGGGTGTGGATCTTGGCGTTCGAGAAGCATTTAACATCAAGCTTTGCTTACCTACTTGCACCGATCTCTAGCTTTCAGCTCCAATATACCGAGATCACCAACCACATTTGCGCACAAGCGCGTGGTGGACTTTTGCCTTCGAGCCCAGTCCTTCAATATGGCCACCTCCAAGCAATCTGCCAGTCCGTCCGGCGCTCGCACAAACGATACACCACCGCAATATTACCAGAATGCGAAAGCATACGAGACGACACACCGATTAGCTTCTTCGCGACTACCAGCACCAGCTGTTCAGGGCACAAAGGCTGGAAGGAGTTTCCAGCAGCTTGCTCTTATACTGCCACTTCCACCTGCCCGTGTTTCGCACGTAAGTTCCGTCAGCGATCACATTCCTGCACTTGGTACAGTCACTCATCAGCCAGACTCGAGGAGATGATGGCCAGAGCGTGCGTAGCTGGTCAAGCGACTATTACTCCGATACGTACTCGGTCATCAGGTACGAGCTCACGGACGAGGAGCGGCGAAGAAGGCGGCTAGAGGATAGGGATTGCGCAGTCATCGGTATTATCGCGGTGGTGATTACTTCGGTCTGCTTTTTCATCTTCTTCCACACCAGACAACATTTTCAGCACCATCATTCTCCATCACCCACCACCTCAGCAGCCGGTCTGCTTCAGTAATATCGACCACTACTTACTCATTCACAAGCTCACATCCCATTCCACCTTCACCAGCTGCAGGCCCGCGTTGACCGCTCAGCATCATTCACATCTAATCGGCACAAGCACAATCAGCAGACGTTGACACCGTCAACTGCTTGCACTCAACACCTCACCGACATCCTCACATCTACCACCAAGCTCACACTCACCACCACCCTCTCGACATCACCACCCTCACTCAACAAGATGCCTTGCGACAAGAACGACCACATCGGCACGCACGTCTGGCCAAAAGAAGGCCCCCTGGTCATCGAGCGCTGCGAACGCTACTGCGACTACTGCGACACCGAAGAAAACCGCAAGCACCCATGGAAGTTTGCCTGGTTCTTGCGCCGCCACGTCGAGGCCGTCCACATCAAGAGCGAAGGCGCTGAGTACCCTAACGTTCAGCTGGCCGATGGCTGGTATGTCTCGCACATCTTACCTTCGTCGCTGCTTTTCACATGCTGACCCCGTCACAGGACCCGAGCCGATAGCGGCCCACGCAAGTCCAGGAACGTGCCAAAGAAGAAGGCCCCAGCGAGGCGCAGCAAGAAGAATAAGATCCCTTCTCCGACGCTATCGCCTTCGCGCTCGCCATCCCACGCACCGCACCCGTCTTCTGCGTCCGAGAGCATCGCCGTCGCTCACCCGGCTACGGTCTCGCCTCAGCAGCTTCACCACCATTCGCGCAACAATAGCGACTTCTCCGACTTCAGCAACCTTGACGCTGGCGCCGACCAGCTGCTGGGCAACATCAACGCCTTCCAGCCCACCGGCAACGTGTACGGCCCGCCGGCGCAATCTCCACTTCATGACGTTGAGCACGCCACCCCGGCCGACCGCCTCGCGTTGAATGACAACAACAACGCCTTCAATGACACGCCCTTCGGCACGTCTACGAACAACACCATCTTCTCTTCCGCCGACCCATTTACCGAGGCCGGCGGCGTCTTCAACTCCATCGAGCAGTTCGGCAGCGATGCCAACGGCTTCAGCTCTGGCGAGGAGAGTGATGTATCCCTCACCTGCGAGATGCCCACTAACAACTTCGTTGGTGCCGACAACCTCCCAGTCGACACTATGGCTACTGCTGTTATGCCCGACCTCGGTGACGCCTCGGCTGTTGGCATGCCACTATAGGATGATGGTATGTCTTTCGCCAACGTCCCTGACTTCCCGGACATGCCTGGTCTCAACAATGTGGCCGTCAACAACATCGCCATCAACAATGACGGCCTCGACGATTTCGATATCGGCAACATCGACTTTGACAACCTGAACCAGTTCCAGCTGCCTGAGTTCAATCCCACCACCATGCTACCGACAGTTGTCGATGGCAATGCCACTCCGCCTCACCTGTCCTCCTCCGACATCGACATCGACCCCGAGCTCTCCAACGCGAGCAGCATCTTCGGCACACCCACCAAGGTCCGCAACGAGGTCATCTTCGAAGCTGAGAAGCCGGAGACGCCGGAAGACATTGAAGCTGCTCAATACCTTAAAGATGCGCTCGAGGCCGCTCTTGACCACCTCAGCAAGAAGGGCTTTAGCCCAAGAAAGCAGTCGTACTGTGTTCAGGAGTTGCACGGCGCGTTGAAGAAGGGCATCCGCTTCGTCAGGAAGGGTGTGCAGAAGCGTTGAGTATGAAATATGCACAGCAAGTACTGGGTAGGCAGGCATAGAAGATGTGGCTGACATTCTTGGTTTGTAACTCCTGGCGCTTTGGCGCTGGATACCGCGCGATACGATATGTTGTTGCACATGCTTGCAATGCGAAAAGTACATAGAGATGAATGACAACTTGATATGACCTTCTCGTGCCCGTATCAGCGTCCTCGCCTCCATGTTCCATTCATCTAGTCACAGTCTCGATACTGTGCCATACTTCACGAGATCACAGGCTGTCAAAGGTCTCGCCACTGAGTTTGCTGACTGCCTCCATCCTATCTATCCACTTCGTTACCAGCCCAATGCCCTCGTCGTGATGAGCCTTCCATATTCTCAGCCCCTACAGACAGACAAGCTGTGCTGCTTTTCTCCCAGACGGCTGGCGATCAGCCGCGGCGTTCTTTGACGTCGCCTACCATCAATTCTTTCCTCTACCTGAACAAACATAGCGTTGCGATGTTCGCACTTCTCGATGGCTTCTGCGGGCTCTGCTATGATGACTGGCATCGACAGCTTCCAAGTACAGCGCCACATGGACTACGAGCGAGCGAGCGACCAAGAGACATCACATCTGGCAGCGGACAAGACACAAGACTGGATGCGTGGGTACAGATGACAAGTAAATCGTGGTCCGTTTACAGCTCTACAGCGCTGCCCGCCTCTGCCACCGCTTTCTCTGTTCGACTTCTGCCCCCCTGGGAATCTAGACAGATCACCACCAGCGCTGCTTTACCTGATCGTCCGCGGACCAAACACAAAGGTGTGGAAGAAGATGAAAAAGCAGACCGAAGTAATCACCACCGCGATAATACCGATGACTGCGCAATCCCTATCCTCTAGCCGCCTTCTTCGCCGCTCCTCGTCCGTGAGCTCGTACCTGATGACC
>Ga0181469_100172_pt1 | contig 21707 bp, 20 predicted proteins | sample InSIn2SAF170_2_FD_119081 | JGI IMG/M metagenome (GOLD analysis project Ga0181469, IMG submission 119081) | Clean room microbial communities from NASA Spacecraft Assembly Facility at Jet Propulsion Laboratory, Pasadena, California, USA -... ... | reverse complement strand
TTTGCACGGAGACAAAGTGAAGCGTGGATTGCCTAACGGGTAAATCCAAGGGTATAGCAGACACTCATGGTTGCATAGCTTGCCACCACTCCCATATAGACCTATGGGATCCAGCATCGATGGTATTCCCATTCGCTTGAACCCTGCCTTGCAGTCAACAATGACATCCCTCAGTATCGGATCTCTGGGGGTCTCACGGTTCGCGATTTGGAGAGAAAGCACTCGGCAAAAGTAGGGACTCGTCCACAGCATGTCGCCTACTCAATACTTGCATTCCGTCCTCGTCAAGTTTTATCTCGACAATCTATGTCAACGTTAGATACGGCAGCCAACTGAGCTGTTGTGGAGACTTACCACAACCCCACGCCAATCTTCTAGTCCTTCTTTGAGAGAAAATCGCTGACTGAGAATTACTTCGATCCGCCCTTCCCGCAGCTGATCTACCAACGATAGCTGGAAAGCATCCATGCTCGCTATAAGCATGTCGTCCTCGGTCCCATCCAATATCTTAGTCAAATCAACAGGAACACCCAACTTCTTTACCATCGGAAAATCAATCTCCAGCCGCCTCAGATCCGGAAAGCAGCCATAGTACCTACTCCACCTTTCTGGATGAACACTGCTATCCGAAAAGTGAAGAATGCGCGCATTATCCTTGAGCCACGCGAAACGCTCCGACCGGCGGAGAGTGACAAGAATGAACACGCTATGAAGTATTAATCGACCCGTGAACAGCGACCGGCGTAGCGGAGCAGCATGTTCGTATACATGTTTGGAGACAAGCAACAAATCATGCGGAGGAACTCCTTTGACATGGAAGCGAGACCTCAACATTGTAAGTCGTTCATATTCAAGCGTGATGTCGTACCATCCGCCGAAATAATGGAAGAAAACGAGTCGTTGTAGCTCTACCGGAAGATCGAGAAGTCGAAATCGAGTCTTTAGGTAATTTGACATTGCTGATGAGATAGTCTTCTCAGTTCTGGACGAGATTCCTGAAGCATCTTCCATACCCGAATCCTGCTGCTGTCACGTTCGTGGAAATAGTCGTGGTCGGTTATCAAGGGGTGTTCTTCGAAGCAAGAGTCGCGTGAACCATACCATACGAATGATCTCACCAATGTGGCTGGTGCCGTGGCGCAGCAGTACCGGGTCGGCCCAGAACATCGTCTACCGGTGTACTGTACCTAGGTATGAAGCAACAATGCAAGGACGAGGTAAGTACATAGTACATACCTATCATGGATGGTGGATCAGTTCTAAACCACCAACAGCATTTTTGTGAAGTAGAAGGAAGCCACTAACCCATTCTGTAAACATCAGGTACATAGGTATATGTTTATAAAAAACTAAAAACGGAAGGTTATCGTGAAACTTGGTAAGTCCCGAACAGCAATCCAAGCAACCCGTAGTATACACACAGCCAAAGCTGAACACATCCTCCATCGCGTCCAACGTTTTGACCAGCAATCCTCGAATCACCTCTCCGGCTTATTATGACTTAGCACGTATAGGACACTATTCGCTATGGCCGTCACCGACCGTTCACTTATCCACGCCATGGAGTCGACTGCTATATAGGTTCATTAGTGCCAGAAAAAGTGCCTGGTAACCACTGAAGGATCTCGCGTCTCCTGCATAGATCGTTCCCACCAAATTGACGTGTTCAGTCAACATACGTAGCTTGTTACTGCCCCGTGTCAAATACGCCTCGTGGCGGGCGTGGATTTTTCTTCTGCTGTGCTGTGCCCTCTTTTCGGGGGTCGTGGTCTACTTCCTTTGAGTCGTGTATGGTTCTTCAGAGGAGGGAGAAATGTTATATTTATGACCGGATTACATTGAGTTGAGATAAGTTGGATTTGGTGCCACTAATCAATAACCTGTCCAGCTAGACTATTATGCAGAGATTCTCGCGTTCACCCTCCCAGCAATCCGCCAGCAAAAGCGTACTAGTATGGACTCGAAAGCCCATCATCCATCAAACCTTCCTCCTTACCTATCCATCTCTACAGTACCGCCACCGCACACATCAATCTCACAACCTCGAATCACCCCCTCAGCCACCGCAATCCGAACCTGACGCGGCAAGTCATACTCAAAAAGCTCCTCGTTATACCGCTTCCACATCGGCAGCTTAGTCGCCAGCCAAATAAAGCCATACATCACATACTCCTGCACGAGGTTCATGTCAGCTTTCATACTACTCATGCGCTGGCTTTGTTTGTAGATCTTTGCGAGGCGTGGCTTGCGGAAGCGGACGAATGATGTTAGTGCTGTGCTGACTGCTGCTGCTTGGCGCTTGTGGAGGAGCTGTGGGGCTGCTGATGATGTGGAGGGTGTAGCTGCGCATGTGAATGCGCGGAGATAGTGGGATAGGAAGAGGGCGAGGGACTCGGCATCTTCGAGGGCTTGACAGGCGCCTTGGCCGCTGCTGGGTTGGAGGGCGTGGGCGGCGTCGCCGATGAGGATTGTGTTGGCGGGGTGGTTGGTCCATGTTGGGAGTTCAGGGGTGGTGTAGGTTGGGTAGGTGTGTTCTATGGTTCGGTTTTCTGAGACATATGCCAGTATTGCTTTGATAGTTGGGTCGGACCAGGATTTGTGCCTGTCTAAGAGGCTGGCGAGAGCGGCGATTTTGTCAAAGGTGGTTTTGATTCCTGGCGTTGAGGCTGTGATGTTTGGTGTATCGTGGATCTGGAAGGGATTCGGGGTTGGCGAAGAGAATGTACTCCACCATGCTGCGACTGGGCCTACATTGTTGGGTCGCGAGACTGATTTGGTGGGCGTATTGACCCGTTGCGAGATGTCGCCAATATAGCCGTGACCGAAGAATCCGTTGGGTCCAAATGTGATTGCCATAGAGCCTGCTTGAAATCCAGATTGTTCGAGAACTTCGCTTGGCACAAAACCTCCTAGGCCTGTCAAACCTTCATAGTGTGGGGTGATGTAATCTTTCTTTCTCTGTGGTCGTCCAAACAGCCAGTTAGGCCATGTTTGTGTTTCGAAGTCATTGCTGTTCTCGAACATGGTCCGCCTGACAATGCTGCGGAGGCCGTCAGCACCGATAAGAACGTCAGCAGTATCACCCGATCCGTCTTGAAACTCAAGGAGAACTTTCCCATTTTGTAGTGATTCAGTCTTGATGACTTTCCGTGTCCTTACAGCTTCACGATTGTGCTTGAGCACTTCATCACGGAGGATTTCCCACACAACTTGACGGGCGACCATGACCGTGTCTGCAATTGATGCGCCTTTGTCGTCCTGGCTTGGGCTGGTTACGTTTGCGTTGGCGATGGTCCATCCTCGTGCTGTTCCCATCTTCCATTTCGCGACCGGCTGGCCCATATTCTGTACTCGTCTGAGCACTTCTCCATTGTCACCGATCCTGCTCAACACAGCCAAACCGTTCTTCCCAAGGCCGATGGCATTCCCAATTGCCTTTGATGCGAAAGTCGACTCACTATCAGACTGCGAATCGGTTTCCTCCAAATGATCACTTACATCCTGACGTATGTCATATGCTTCATATATGCAAATGGTGTGTGCCTCAGCGATGTCGTTGAGGAGGTGCTTCACCAGAAATAGGTACGAGCTGAGCCCGGCGATGCCAGCCCCAATGATGACAATCCGCATCCTGGGAGATGTACTCCTGAGCAGATAGAATGTTTGGCCTCTCCATCTTAGAGTATACTCTGTTCAGACTTTAGTAGACCCGAAAAGATGCTGCCTGGTAATGCGAGACAGCCAGCTGCGTACATGCAAACCCTGTACCATCAATGCAAGACGTGCTTGGCAATGAATCAACATTGGTTGCTGAAAGCTAATACAGCTGCCTGAAGCGGACCGCAACATTCCATTGGGCACAACGCGAATTGTCGTATTCGTATTGGTTGCAGTCTGGGAAGAACTCATGCTCTGCTATAAAAGTTTCCCAATTGCAGGCAACACGGAACATCTCAGTGTTCTAATCAGAATCCTATCATAGTTATTGATGGTTGGCTTCTTGCGGATCCATCAGTGGCAGTCGTAAGAACAGATCAACGGGAGGTGGCTTGGGGGATTTAAGGACTTAAGGGGCTTGAGAAGATATGATGACCGAAGTCTGGGAATGAATTAGCAACTTGTTCCAGCAACCCATTCTGACCTTGAAATCCGTTCGGACCATATGCAATGGAAAGAGTGAGATAGAGCCTGTCAGTGGGCAACATTGAACCTGGCCTTGACTGGCTTGAACATAGGACAGCTGTATAGTCCTCATGATCCGATCGATCGGCAAACGAAAATGAGGGGCTTGTTGAAGAGTTCTGCTTACCTGTTGGAGGACCAGAACAACCAGCTTCTCGGGAATCTAATGCTAAGTGTTAAGGACTCGGCCAGCGGCTCATCCTCGTTGGCACGCAACCTCGGTTTGAGTAGTGCACGTGGACTGCATTCGAGACATACACTGAACGAACCAAACAGATCGTGAAATGCTTCTTCATTCTAAGGCTGTTATCAACCCGAGCAGCTAAGCAGTTGTCCATTGCCAGCGCATCTACCACGATACCTCCAGGACGCCCGCTCAAAGACAGCAATAACAGAGCTCACTTCCACAACTTGCCTAGCGAAACCTCCTTGTCGTCATGCTTGTTGAGAACCTTGGCTGTCGCAAGATCGAAGTCTTCTTGTGTGACATGCACTCTTCGTTCACGCAGAGCAAACATACCGGCTTCTGTACAGACACCCTTGAGCTCTGCACCTGAACAGCCATTCATCTTCTCGGCAATCTTCTTCAAGTCTATACCTCTTGTCAAATTCATGCTTCTTGAGTGGATCCTCAGGATATCAGCTCGGGCCTCGATCGATGGCGGAGGGAATTCAATCTTTCGATCTATTCGTCCAGGTCGTAGAAGTGCAGGATCGAGAATATCGAGTCGATTCGTGGCCATGATGACTTTGATATTTTTGGTAGGCTCAAATCCGTCAAGTTGATTGAGTAGTTCCAACATGGTTCTTTGAACTTCTGAATCACCGCCACTGCTGCCTTCAACTCTTGAAGACCCAATCGAGTCTATTTCGTCCATGAATATGATACTGGGTGCATGCTCTCTTGCCATAACGAACAGCTCTCTGACCATCCTGCTACCTTCACCGATATATTTCTGGACTAGTTCGGAGCCAGATACTCTGATGAACTTGCAGTCTGCGTGATGTGCCACAGCTCTTGCCAGTAAGGTTTTCCCCGTTCCAGGTGGACCGTATAGCAAGACGCCCTTTGGTTGTGCAATACCTAACGATTCAAAAAGTTCTGGATGATTGAGACCAAGTTCAATAACTTCTTTTATTTCCTTGATTTGTTGATCTAGGCCTCCGATCATATCGTACGTGCTGTCTGGTACCTTTTCGACCATCATCAACGAAACGAGAGGATCAACCGAGGAAGGTAACATCTTTTCGAGTTTGTAAGAATCGCTCAGCAAGGACACTCGTTTGCCAACTGTGAGTTTTGTTATATCCACATCATCTGCTATGTCGACGACTAGCAAGCATGGTCAGTGTTGAGATCTAACAGATATAATGATGCGCCATACCATATTTGCCTTCCGGATGTACTTTGACCAGCACTTTCTTTGTGCCCATAACCTTTACAACCTCGCCAACGTACGAACCAGGCTGTTGTAGAAGTCCCAGCTCTTCTCGAAGTAGCCGTACTCTCGAGTTGTAGTCATTTCGCTGTGCTTCGAGACGTCTCAAAACTGCTTGGCCTTTGATAATCTCGAGCTTAAGACCTTCGATTTTGTTGTGATAGAAACTGTCCAACGCCATCTTGACTGAAACTATGTGTTCGAATGGATGTCCGGGAGAGTTTGTGTAAAATAGGTTGCTATTGGGCGCGAATAGACTACGGTGATGGCTGTTGAAGATGATCGAAATGTATCATAATAACGGGAACACGACACTTGCGGAGGCCTTCGTCGCCGATGACCGTGACGCGGGTCATCTACAGCCTTGTAAGCTCAGCCTCGCCACCTTGTTCATGCACGGCATTTTCGCCTTCCACAGTACGGAGTACTACTAGTGGTATCTCCAATGCTCGAGGTTCCACTAAACGTGCAGCACCAGTGCAGGTATCCCTTGTTAGGAACTAGGGTGAAGATTACTTGGATACATCCATGGATGTACTCATCTACGCGTACGCAATACCTGGTCCTTTCCAAGCTGAGTCTTGGACAGGATCTGTGTTATCCTTATGTTGACGAAGATCGTGTAAGAACTAATTCCTACTCTAGCAGACTCTCATTTCATGCTACCGACACTTGAGGTGTTTCTAAGTTTCGCATTATTGACGTCCACGGGACGTCCTCACTCGATTGCATATCTACGCACGTGCAACGCAAGCAACCATCCCACACCATTCCATCAACCACTCATATAACACACTTCAAAAGTCACATACCGCAGCACCACCCTTGCCTTTGTTTCGCATCATCTGACGTGCTTACATTGCGTTAATACACCGCTCTGCTGCGATATCTCACACCATCAATGCTCTTATCAACGCGCTATTCATCTGCACACAGCTGACGTGGAAGCGGCAAGACCTATTCAATACCTAACAACATGAAACCTCGACTTTCTTAAAGAAGCACTTGAGAAACTCTATGATGTCTTCACATCAGCACTCCAAGAAGACAAGTACCACGGCTTCGGAAAGCAATACTCCAAAGACCAAGTCACAAGCTCCATCAATACAAGAGGACCATGAAAATGGAGCAAGATCCTCAGATACAGTTCGCTCCATGTCTGCTGTAAGGCAGTTCTCTGCAGCGGAGCTACGCAGGGATTATGGTATGCACTGATCACCCTGCGTCAGCTCGTTCTCTAACGTCAGCAGGTACACTCGAACCACCTGATTCAGGAACAGTACGTCGACGAGCGCCACTCTCGCGAGGCCCTAGTTCACCCGCTATCCGACGAGATAGGGCGCCATCTCCCGAGTTCTCTCCAATTTCGCCGCAAGTCTCTCGTACACCACGAAGACCTACCGCTGGCCGACGCCAATCTACTATGAAAAAGCGGCCGCATCGAGGAGAACAATTCTCAGTTGACGATGACCCTTCAGAAGTGGAAGAAGATCGGGAGCATCAGACACGTGAGCGCCAGGTCGAACCCACCATGGGATTGACAAGGACGAACACACTACGGCGGCGGACCACTCACGTGCCTCAACTACCCAGAGTCGATTCACAAGATGAGAACGAAGACAGTGTGCCATCTCAGAGACCGGGAATGACTGAGACGGACACAGAAGAGACGGAAGACGCAATTGTTGACGAAGAAGATGAGTTGACGGCTGCCGAAGAGGAGGAGCCTGCCAGTGATGCTGAGAGCTTCACCCTCAGGGACCGTCAACTTGCCATAAACGAAACACATCCTTTTGGTATCAGGATTTGGAAACCAGCCTTGTACAAGAAGAACAGATCTGTTGAGAAGAATGCTGAGGACGATATTCACTCGTCACCAAGCCAGATTGTTGGTAAATGGTTATGGGTCTTCAATTGCCTGTGGACCATTCTTTTTGGCTGGTGGCTTGCCACGGCTGCCGCTCTGTCTGGCACAATATGCTTTGTCTTCTCCTTCGAGCCAAGCGCTGCAGCCTACGGAAAGACCTTTTGGGGCCTAGCCCGTTATCTGTTCTGGCCTTTTGGCCAGTTCGTGAAGCTCGAGCAAGACGAACTCTATGCAGAGGAGGATGAGGGTGAAGGTCGAAGCGTTAGTGAATACGAAAGATGGCAAAGTGGCGATCTTGAGTATGGCCGACTGATGTTTGGAGCCCACATCCATTCCACTGGACCAATTGTTGGACGACACCGGAATAGTGTCGATTCCACAAGTGAACGTGACAGCTTGTTGGGACGAACTGGACGACCTGAACATTCCGATACCGAGCTGACGGCTAGGAAGCGCAGACTTTTTGGACGAGGCCAATGGACTCTGGGACGAATCGTCTTTTTTGCCTTCTTCTATTTCTTCGTTGCACCGCTCATGTTGCTCGTTGCTACGCTGTGTTGGTTCATGGTCTTCTGGATTCCCATGGCTCGAGTGCTTACCATTCTTTTCAACCACCTACGAAAACGGCCGTTAGCACTCACCTTCCATCCAGACGTCTCCTACGCCAGAGACACAACGAAGCCGTCCTCAATAATTTTGTGCACGTATCGAGCAGCTGGGTTGAAGTACTGGAAGTACACGCTGGATGGCACCAACGTCTTCCTTATTAACTTTCTGTCTATCGTGGCCTTTGTCATTATTGATTACTTCTTCATCAGGGAGATCCTTGGAGTTGAAACATGGATCACCAGCTCGGCTCTACTCTTCGTTCTAGGACTACTTTCAGTTATTCCTCTAGCCTACTTCATTGGTCAAGCTGTGGCATCAATTTCCGCTCAGTCTTCGATGGGCTTGGGCGCTGTGATCAACGCTTTTTTCTCCACCATCGTGGAGGTCTTCCTGTATTGTGTTGCACTCAGGCAGGGAAAGAGCCGTCTCGTTGAGGGGAGTGTTATTGGTAGCATATTTGCTGGTATCCTCCTTCTGCCGGGACTTTCTATGTGCTTTGGTGCCATAAAGAGGAAGACACAGCGATTCAACGTAAAGTCGGCTGGTGCTACATCTACGATGCTTCTATTCGCAATGATTGCTGCATTTGGCCCGACGCTGTTCTACAAAATATATGGATCTCACGAGTTGATTTGCAAGACCTGCAACTATTTGAATGCAGAGGATCCCGCGGACTGTCGACAGTGTTACTTTCGTCAGGTCCCAGCGCCAAATGACGATTTCTTCATTGAAGCTGTCCGACCCTATTGTTGGTTTGCTGCAACATTACTTTTCTTGGCATATGTTGTAGGCTTGCTGTTCACATTGCGGACACATGCAGCCACCATTTGGCAAACCGAAGTAGATGAGAAAAAGCCGCTTCCTGCGATTCCGATGACTGCTGATATCAGCCCCTCTGATACCAGATATCAAAGTCTACACAATTCGCAGGTGTTGCAGAACACTTCTCGTTCTGGGTCATTTACGCCCAAGCCTGCAATCAGAGACTCGCAAATGTACAAACGTATCCTTGGCCATTCGCTACGATCGGTTGGCATGGAGAACCAAGAAGAACCATTTGGAGCTGCATCAACAACTGCCACAGAAGGAAATGGAACTGCTGTTCAGGACCATGCAGTCAACGATACTTTACCGTACGTTGTTCCGCCCAAGACCGATGAACATGATCGAAATCGCAACACCGACACGAAACTTGTTGTTTCCGGTCTCTCGGAAGAAGAAAGTCAAGACTGGCTACGACAAGTGGCGATGGTCGCCTCGACAGCAGCGACTGTGGCCGCACGAGATGCGATGAACAACCCACGTCAGACTTCGTACATGACAAACCATGCCAGTAAACCAGACAAGCGCCGTCCTTCCACTGCCAGGCTCGACACAATTTTCGACGCCTCGAATCTTGGTGCCCATGCAGCAACTCCAGCTACTGCCGAAAATGAAGGTGGTGGTCACGATGCTCCGAACTGGTCCCGTACCAAATCTGCTGCTATTCTTCTGATCGCCACTTTGGCCTATGCTGCTGTGGCGGAGGTTCTGGTTGATACTGTGGATGTTATCTTGTCATCAGTAGAGATTGACGAGAAATTCCTTGGTATAACCCTTTTTGCGCTCGTCCCAAATACCACGGAATTCTTGAACGCAATTTCTTTCGCAATGAACGGCAACATCGCTTTGTCCATGGAGATTGGTTCAGCTTATGTCCTGCAAGTTGCTTTATTACAAATTCCAGCTTTAGTCTTGTTCAGCGCAATCTACTCAGCCCAAATCAATATGGGCGTTTTGGCAGACTACACGTTCAACCTCATATTCCCCCAATGGGACATGATCACGGTCATCTTATGCGTCTTTCTGTTGAGTCACGTCAATTCAGAGGGCAAGAGCAACTATTTCAAAGGTGGCATTCTCGTAATGGCCTACCTCGTGATATTGATGGGATTCTACTACAGCGGTTTCACTAACATCGATGCCTTGGGTGTTGATCCGAGCGACACATTAGCATTGACAGTGAGTTCCTGGAACAGTTTAAAAGCCAATGGTGCTGGACGTATGAGGGAGTTATAAAAAGCTCTGCGGTTCAATTCAGCATGGTGTGAGGAGTTAATCTGATAGAGGTGTTTATGGCATCCTTTAAAATACATGTCTGATAATAGTTCACGTTGATTCTTCTTCGTACGTCGTGAATCGATGTAGGATATACAACGAGACAACCACTATGTTTTTTTACCAACCAGCAAGACACGCCCATATGCCTGTACGAAGGGGTGACTTTTCACAATATTGTATCACGTTCGACTTATGTGACAACCCTTATCACGTAACGACTACCTAGCGAGGAAAAGTTTTCGGACTCAGTCGGAGTTGTATTCACACCGAACTCTAATAGATTAATTCACTAGCAGGCCGTTACTATCGTGATAATGAAGTCCCAAAAACAAAAAGATTGACGGACCCAGTGAGACTTGAACCCACGCCCCAACGCACCACCCGTGTCGCTATCGGCAGTACTGTCGATAATGCGTGCCCCTCGCACGATCGGCTTGAATACCTTCGGCGATCTGGTCGCCAGCAACCAGATCAATTGAGGAGCCTGGCACTGGCAGGGCTCCAGAAGAATTCCAGAGTCATCCTGGTCTTATTGTATATATAATAGAGAAGCTGAGGAGATAGAGGAGGACGTTGTGTGCTGCGATTATACTAGAGGTCCTGTTTTAGGGCTGGGTTCTTATTGGTGGATAAGTTTTAGGGTTGGGATTATGAGGTGGTGATTGGTGGTCGGGCTGCGCGGGCCGAACCTTGGATCACTGGGTGCTTACATATGACTGTGCAGTCGTGCCTAGGAAACTTATTGTTAGCTTGGATGCACAGATATGTATGTATGTATGTATGTACCCTACTGTGCGTGGTCGTACGGTAGCTGCGTAGCTCTAGCTAGCTCTGCCCACATACATCCTTTGAGTAGGATACATTCTGTCATTGATAGTGTGATTTTGGTCGGCTGGCCGGCCAGAACGATGCGATCATGTAATGGGCTTTCCATATGACAGACACAAAGTGATGTTCCATAGTATCTGTCGTGGATGCTGGCTGATGCCGATGCCGTGCCTGAGCAAGCAGATAAAGCCGATTACTGCAGAGGCCAGATACAGTGAGCAGGATGTGTGTACAGTAAATAGAGTTACAGCAGCAAATACCGACATCAAGAACAAGATGCGTGTACAGTAAATACAGCAAGAGAGTAAATGCAAAACTCATTCATCCATTCATCATTAGAGAAACTAAAATCACATCTCCAGCCCATCTGGTTTTCTCAAAGATCAGCGTAAATCATCGTCAAAGTACCCCTCATCAGTATCATAATCATGATCATAATCCCGGTCGTGACCAGAAGTACTACTCTCAATAACCTCAATTTTCGAACTCAGAGCCTGCTGACCCTCACGGATCATGCCCTGCAACTGTGCATTCAACCTCCTCAAGCTCTCGTCTTGTTTCTTCGTTTCTCGCCGTTTCTGTCGCTTATACGCTTGTACTTCGGGCGAGATGGGCGATTGCGGCTGTGATGGTGGTTGGTATAAGGAGACATGTCGTCTGCTTGGTGATGCTGCTAGAAGAGATGTTTTTTGGCGTTTGCTGCTGAGAGATGTTGGGCCGTTAGTACTGTATATTCGTGAATGGGGTAAGGCGCTGCTTGTTGCTCTTGATCTTGGCGAGGCGTATGATGCTGTGTGGTGGGTTCTGTATGTGTCGATTGGGTGGGATGTGTTTTGTCGTGCTGATCCTGATCCTGCGATGGATGCTTTTGATCTTTTGCGCACTGGGCTGCCGTCGGCTGCTAATGTGTTGTTTCGTTCGACAAAGACCCAGTTGTTCTTAGTGGCGGAATTGTCTGGTGGTTGATCATTGTAGTTGGGGGAAGTAGGACCGCTTACACCAGTAGGTAGACTGTTCCTGGGATAGCTTCCTGGAATACCTTTGCTGTATCGTTTCTTTAAGAAGTTGTCTGAATTGTCATTTGGTCCGTGCTGCGCTGACTGTGGACTCGTGTCGGCGGGATATGTCTGGCCTTCACCCGCTGAGAAGCCTCGAAATGTGGTGTTCCAGCAGAAATTGAAGATCTTTCCTGCAAGTCCACCTGTCACAGCCCATGCCGCTCTTCTCAAATGCCATCCACTCAAGCTCCGCGAACTGCTTGGTGTGTCGACTTGTGGCTGACTTGTATCTGATGGACGACTTGCAAATCTGTTTAGTCTATAATCTTGCTCTGCATCGTATAATCCTGCACCCTCTTCTCTCTGACAGTTCCATGCGCCAGGCGTGTCCATTCCTCCGAACAATACATAATCCGTGTTCACGAGTGGCGTAGGCGACGCGCAATCGAAGCTTGATGCTGAAGCAGCTTGATCAAGCCCTGCAGTGTGAGAGATGCCATGGTTGGAGTAGTGATGGGAAGAGCCAAGTCTAGGTCTCTTTCTGCTGACTGGAATCATAGATGGTGTGCTGGACCGTGGAAGGAGGTCTGATCGGTATGAAGATCGGCTGATTTGATCATATGGTTTGTCGAGACATGAAGTAGACATTGTATCGCATTCGTTGGCGTAGGTCGTAAGCATTACTTGAAACGTGAGGTCGTGGACAAAATGACAATGGTGATGTTCGGGTGACTGGAATTCTGCAGCAATTACGGTATCATCCTCTTCGCTGGATCAGCAGTGCTGTTAGTGACACAACGAACACCCTGCTGCGTTGGCTGGCAACACAAGGTGTAATTTTTGCGCCTGATAGTGACGATGCAGGGGCACGCCCGTATGCGGGGATCCTTTGTGAACTATGATCAGCGTTTTCACTCCGCTTCTGTTGGCCCAACAACGGGAAGGTCACCAGTTTACATGTTAAACATAGAGAAGCAATCGAACACAATATTGTTAGACAATCGATTCAGTCAACTCGTTCACTTCTGTCGGACCAAGATGACGGATGTAGCTTCAGCTCTGTATGATCGACAACTACCGACGCTTCGCAGTGGGGCCTTGACCACAAAAGCAGCTTTCGTACAGTTCACAGAATCTGCAACCACGCTTTAGACTTCTTCCTGGACGTGTGTCGTCAGACGGAAGCCCCTAGAACCTCCCGCTCTGCGTAGCAACTGCTCGTTCAAGGTTCGGCACTGCATTGAATCCAACGTTTCCTGCAGTACCACCACCATTCATCCCACCTACCATCCCTATCCCACCTTGGAACAGCCCTGGCATAGCAAGACTCCGACCTCCACTCGTATGATCGTCAAGATCCTCATATCGTAGGATGTACATCTTGCGCACTCGCTTCCAACTTCGATAATCCCACCAGATATAGTAGCCCTGCTCACAGACATCCTTCTCGATAATGACCGGATTACTTGTGGCATCATCCCTAGTCAACCACATTTTCTCCTTCATATGAAACCTCCATTTCCTTGACATTAGTTCCGTCGCTACCTCTTCCTGAATGATATCTTTGGGGCTAGTGTAGAAGATGTAGAACAGTGTATCTTCCGTGAAGCCACTGATTCGTTGCTGTATCGGCGCCACGTTTTGAACAATGTAACAGTCGGGTATCTGAAAATCACTATCGAGCGGTCGAGGCGGGTAAGCATTTGGTCCAGCGAAGGGTCCAGGATATGTCCGTAGCAGGGATTGTCCAAGATTAGCGTGGTGTTCGAAGCTCGCCGCATCCTGTCCTCTAGACACTGCTTTATACTCCGCTGCTGGTCCATCGTGAAGCGCTTGCCAGCCAGCCATTCCCCACTTATCTCGCTCTGATAACCCTTTGAATATGGTGTCCAAGCTCTGGTCTTGTTGTGAAATAGGTGATAACTGCTCTCTGGGAAGAAAAGATTCCTTCGGCTTATTCGAACTTGGAATGACGGACGCAGAAGACGGACTCACATTATCGCCATTCGTTCGCTCCTGACCTATGCTTCCATTCATTGCTTGTAAGATTGGCGATCGTCGGGATTGAGTGTTGGAAGGACCGCCATCGAGGGGCATGCCATCTACAGGAGCTAGGCCGGGCGGCGCACCTCTCGTTAATTGACTTTGTGGCGGATACCTTCCAGGTTGTTGCTCTAACGAAGAAAAGTCATTCGAATGACTCTGTTCGCGTTGCGCTGATAGTGTCGGTTGTCGCTGTTGTATCGTTCGATTGCTCGGTGGTTGTGTATGCTCGCGTGCCGGAGGACCAGCTTGCCATTGACTAAGGGAGCTCCCTGGATTGTGAGCATTTCCTCCTCCGCCAGCTAAGCTTGGAAACGATGATGATGATAGATCGATTGGATTCGTGGATCGAGGATTCATGGCTTGTGCCCAACTACTATTTGATTCGTGCGATTGTGATACCGGTTGAGGCGTGGTTGATAAGTTCGAGCCCCAAGCTCCTAGAATCGTAAGTTGACGAAAACAAATGCAGTGTCTTGAGCGTACCCGACTTGGTGCTGACCAGTCGACTACCTGGTGTGGGATTTCTACTCTGTGTAGCGCCGATGTTGGTCATGTTCCGCAGCGGTTGACCTGGTCCTTTGGACAATGTATTAGCTCGTTGTGCACCTCAATATGAAATTATCAATCTTGCATTTGGTGCAAAGCGAAATCAACAGAAGTTAAATAACTGAGTGATTGAGTGATTGAGAACTGCCGTTTGATGTGGCAGAGCGTGTGTAAACGTTACACCTTCACACGAAAGTTGTATTCACCATCAATGTGGGAGAGGCTGGCGTACTTGTAGAGGCATCGGTCTGTTGGCTGTTGCAATCGGACCAAGTTACCCAGATATGCTTACGAAAGAATGAGCATGCCCTCGTACTGCGGCCTCAGGATATGGTGACTAGGCCGCTGACGGTAGAAAGCTGAAGCGCAGTATGCTACAAATGTACACTGCTGTGCGCTCCTGATACTCCATGCTCTTCACTTGGTTTGCGGCACCGTGCGGATCCCTCACTGTTGTAACGTTTGTTGCTTTCGTCAAGAAACTTCCCGACCACTGAGTATGTTCTTTCCGTCACTTCCAAGGGCAAAGGTAATCGGTGCGAGGACAAGGGCGATGTTCCGAACTTGCGAGACATGCAACGTTATGAGCAGCTTACCTTGTTGACGATTCATGATGAGCGACACAATTGAAGCGATAGCGAGAGACTTTAACTAGCAGTTCGACATTGGTGTAAGATTGTTCGAGTATGTGAAAGTGTTCGAGTAACAATACTATGGCGGAGTTGATCGCATGTTCAGAACAAAGAGTTAAAGACTTGAGGTTGATTCGCAGTTACTTGGCGCGGAGAGCCCTGCATCGCTGGACAGTAATCACTTTTAAGCTTCCACCCCGAGCTGCATGGCTTTGCGCTAAGGGCGAGCGAGTTCTACCAAAAGTACATGCCAGTGTTCATCATGTAGATACATTGTTGCTGCTGGCGAGTATGCACAAATTACAACACGAGCAGCACGTATGTTTGGGAATGGCCTTTGGTATCACCTGCATGAGGCTAATATGCTATTCTTCTTTTACAAATCCATTGTCATTTGCCATGATCTATCTATTCTAAGGTAGCCCATTCCAATATCCTGTCCCGTTTCCCATATCAGTCTGGCTACAGACACAAGCATGTTGCTTTCAAGGTCGATCAGTGATTGTACCAGCTCTCAAGAGCTGTCATAAATCGTTTTTGCCATCCCTGTATCATCATCCATCATTATCGCCACAGTTGCCCTTCACTTACAACAATAAACCAATCGCAATTTCGACGTTGCCTTGTGCCTGCTGTAAGGCTGCGATTGCTTCTTGCCTCGAAAATCCTAACTCTGTGATCTGTGCTATCGATTGTTCGCTCACTCCACTGGATTGTGTTGGTGCTTGTGGTGTCTGTTGTTGAGCCGGTCGGGTACTCGTCAAGATATTGCCTGCCGAGCCTTGAGGATGTATTCGAATACCGGACGGGTTACTTGCAGATGCTGAGGAAGCTGTAGATGATTCGTCTTTGGGTTTCACCGTGCCTGTTTTGGCGCCTATTTCTGTGCCACCTGGACCTTCCACCGTTGGCTCATGGTCCATGGCCTCTTCGAAAGCCTTCGGTATCTCACTCTCAGCTAGGAACTGAATCTGGTCCTCCTGTATTCTTAAGCAGTTGTCCTTTAGGTCTATGCACATCTGATGCCTTTTCAGCATGTCGAGTCCAAGCAACAAGTCCACTCCTTTGCCTTCCATCACAGTGAAACTGCTGGCAAGATTGTATTGACCAATCTGGATATCAGCCGAATGCACGCGACCGAGAATGGTTGCCGTTCCTACACCTCGCGCGATACCACCAAACCGCCGATCGATTAGCCGCATAATGCCACATCTATCAGCAGCCTCTGGAGACATGATTGTAGTTTGAGCACCCGAGTCAACGAACGCCTTGATTGGCACATTGTTAACTGTAACGTCGATGTAGAGCATGACAACTCTTCCGAACGACTCTGGATTGTCCTCCAGGGCTTTTTGCATATTTTCCATGACTCGTTCTTATCTAATGATCTCTTCTATCTTAGCCTGAGCTTCGGCATTGAAGGGGTCGGCATCGAGTAGAGCCATCATTTGTTCCTTTTCTCGCTGCTGGTCATCACTCTGTTGTTGTCTCTGTGTGTACACTCTTCGAAACCTGTCGGAGTCGCTGGTGGCTTGTGCTAGCTCTGGGTCTCTCGCTCGAATGTTCGCTAGTAGTCTCGCGTCGCCCAGAAGTTGTAGCCGCATGGTTTCTGAGTCTGGTAACTCGGTCGAAGCCTGACCACCACGTCTCGGAGCACTTGGCTGCCCGCTAGGCTGTTGTCTTCTTTGCGGTTGTGAGGATTGTGTTCTGACCACCAAACTAAGCACATCTCCTTCGCTGATTCCAAGAGTGGTCAGTGTTTGTGTGGTGTCTACTACAGGTTGATTGTTGTACAGGAAATATTGCGCAGCTGGCGGTATCCGAATTTCGTCTTCAATGAAACCTTTGACCGCATCTAAGGACATGTCTGGGAAGACTTCGAGAGGAATGAAGTCCTGGGCTACTTGAACATCAGCCGCAACAACCGTCACCGATATCCGCATCTTGCCTGCGCTATTCAGTCAGTGGTGAGATGGCAAAGAGAAGGCTAAGTCTTTGTTCAGGTTCCTGCCGCTCCCTTAGAACTTCAGACCAAAGCAGCAGGGATGACACTGAGTTTGTTTTGTGGCGACACTCTGCGCATTTATGGAGTCAGTGCTAGAACATGTTCGAAGTTTGTGGAACAGTCATTGATAATGTGTGTACAAAAGACAGTTGGCCATGCCCCATGCCATTCAAACACGTCAGACTAATGATGAACAAGGTCACACTAATCATTGACTACAGCATGTGCAGCGGTATAGTACGCAATGCTAAAAGGAATCGAAACATCCACGTTTACGCATACCATATCGTGTAGTGGTTGTTCATACTCAGCTATATTACCCCTACCAAAATCAAGACGTGTTGTTGTAAGAAGTGGCACGGAGTAGACAATGAAACAAAAGGTGGTACGGACAATGCAATGCATTGCACTGCATGTTTGAGTGATCGGCAGGGATCAGTTTTACTGCCTGGTTTCCAAGGTGTCGAGAACTTGTGGTGACTTGGTGATGTTTCTGACTAACGTGCTCGCGTGATCGCTTCAAATTGCTGTGCATTCAGGTCTGTGTTTGTGCGTGCTTACTCTTGGTAGTCAAGTTTCAAAAAGACATCAAACTTGAAGGTGTCGGCGTCGATCACGCATCCTTGGCAGAGACGTTTTTGTGTACTACTGCTTTAAAACAAGACGAGCGCACGCCCGAACAATTGTCTTTGCCACGCTAAAACTCAACTTCAAGCTCGTATCGGAATTTTCATTATCTTCTGTTGTCGCACGACACCTCAACCTCACCTTGCCACTCATATCGCCCTCAGTATTGAAGTGATTTTCAAGAGTCGCCGAGGCTAAGACGACGTGCTACGGTGATCCACATAGAATGGCTTCAAAAGATGACAAAGATTCCAAGCAAGCAGACGACGATTTCGAGACTGTCAATCACGAGGATGCTCAGAATCCAAGTGAGGGCAATGTAGGAAAGCCAGCTTCAGGACCTCCAGACTTGGAACTACAGCGTTATGGCAACAATCTTCAGGATGTTGGGGACGAGGACGACAGTGATGATGATGAGCATGCCATGGCTCAACATCCTCTTTTTGGTATGCTGGCAGGTCGCCTGGGTCAGAGAAGACGTGGTTCGACCCACAAATACGACAAACTGCATCCTGAAAACCAGGTTTTGACCATAGCCAATGTCAACGAGTGTGTCGAGGTCGAAAGTGCCTTCCCAGACCAGGAAAGGTGTAGTAAAGACAAAGTAAGCCAACTTGAGCATAACTTCCTGAACCTATCCCATTGTGTCTAACCTGCTGTGCAGTTGGAATATAGGTTATCGAGGTGTCCCGAATTGAGTCTCGGAATCTTCAGCCAGCCTACCAAGGCTGAGGCTGATGGTGGTGCCTCGGGGAAACGTCAACTTATCGCACACATTATTGCCACCAGAACTGCAGCTCCTTGTGTAACTGACGCTACCATGGATTACCCGAAAGACTGGAGAACCAACAAATCTTCTCTTCCAAACGAAAAGGAGCCGGTGGGTCACCAAAATATTGGCGGCACTATCTGCATCCACTCGCTCGCTGTTCGATCCGAATACCAGGCTATGGGCATCGGCAGTGTTCTCCTCAAATGTTATATTCAACGGATGAAGGATGCCAAGATCGCCGATCGACTTGCATTGCTCGCGCACGATGATCTGAAGAACTTTTACGGACGTTTTGGCTTTGATGACATGGGACCAAGTCAAGCGACCTTTGGTGGAGGGAATTGGAACAACATGGTAAGCATCGAACTTGGTATTGTCGTCTATGTCGCTAACATTGCTAGATTCTCGAGTTTTCAGATGTACAGGATGATTAGTCGTGCCAAAGCGATGACTGGCAATACTATGACGGTCAACCCTGATCAACATGCGATATCCGAAACGTTAAATCCTTGATATCTATTACTGGCCCTTTCTACAATGAGTTGAGCTTCTTGAGGTGGGGGTTCTGGTGCTTTGGCAATATGCCTGTGAGTAGGCAGCCATGGCTTGGTGCCATCTTCCCAGCAGAGCGGAAAACGCGGCAATCCTGTGGTGAAAATGTCAAGGGGCTGCTATATCTCACGATCGTGCCAGTCAATATCTTTAGCCACCTAGCATTGCTTCAATCGGTCTCATCAACAAGCACGGAGAAAGTATCTGAGCTCAGTCCGGGCCGAAGTCTTTGATTTCTTTTGATAGTCCCATCCCATAGCTAGCTAGCAGAGCCCATGGTGGACGATCAGTGGTGTCGCCTCAACAGCAATGAGACGACCGTGATACCTGACTATGACACAAAATGCAAAGAGTTAAGACTTGGTTAGATTTCATGTATACTGTGCAAGGTCAATGGTTGCCGAGGAACTCGTATCTAAACATGCTGATGGTCTGAGTTTCATGGGCCGCTGGCATATCCTTACTATTGCCTTCTTGAGGCCAAGCCTTTCCAAAGCTAAATTAATCGTGGGAGTAACGAAGCTTATCATTCCTATTCCACTTCTTGCTTACTGTACAGTAAGCGCATGCCACCGACTTGCTTCTTGGACTTTAGTGAAGACCACCGCATAGGTATCTTTCAACATGCCAATTACGAATGAAAAATCTTCTCAGCCTCGTCTGGTTTTAGATTTTCACGAAGCATTCGTATCGAGGCGACAAGAATTCAATCTTCGAAACAAACCTCCACACACTGATGTGATGGCACAATGACCACGACCAAAGTCAGAACTTTCACTCCTCTAAATAAATTCGACGCCGATTGCTTGCATGCCGTTGTGGCATGGCTGGGCGACAATTTAGGCCATAGATGGGAGTCAGCGCTAGTCCACGTGTCAAGCTGGCGACCCACCTGGGGCTGCGGCAGGGATCGTAGGCCATTCTTCACTGGCTAGTAAGCGAAGCCTCCAAGCACGTGGAACACAACTTTCTGCTTGGCTGAGAGCCGCCGTCCTTTAGTTCCCATCCTTCAGGACGAAAATGTGAAACTACAGCATGAGCCTCCTCCTGTTGCTCACTCCGGGACAAATACAGTAACTCGGTACTCATCCTGGTTGTTCAGCTTGTCCACCTGTGCCGTCTGTGCTAGACTTGCTGAGCATGTCTCTCCAATGTTGCACCAGCTGGCCATCAACTATCAATGGCTATGTAGATCATTGCCTTGGTCTCTTGTCATGGTGAGGGCCTGACATGATCGTACCAGCTCTACAAAACCCCCGACATGCCCAAACCATAGTGATGTACTGGTTAACTTTCATCCATCAAGGTCAGGCAAGATGTTGTTGTTGCGGCTGTGTTTCCTTCTCTCACTCACTGTCACCATCAATGCCGTAAGGCTTGTCAAACACGACGCAACCTTCGTGCCCGATGTTACCCTTCGCATCTCACTAGCCACTATTCAGCAGGATTGCCAACCGAGGCTCTCAGTCGTCGTCAACGGCACTTATCCGGGACCAGCTGTATACCTTCAGCCTGACGTTACGACCTGGATCAGAGTCTACAATGATGCTGATGTGAACTCAACAATAGTAAGTCCTGTCAACTGTTGGATAATATATGGCTAACAATACGCTTAGCATTGGCACGGTCTCACTCAGTGGACTTCACCCTTTTCAGATGGCACACCACTCGCCTCGCAATGGCCGATCCCTCCAGGTCATTTCTTCGATTATGAATTACATCCGGGTGCTTCAGAAGCCGGTACTTACTTCTACCACTCACATGTCGGCTTCCAAGCTGTTTCAGCATCTGGACCTCTCATCGTCAAAGACGCTGGTGCTCCGCCTTACCACTACGACGATGAACTCCTCCTCGAAATTGGAGATTTCTACCCAGAAGATGACAATGAAATTGAGTCAATGCTCATCGCCGTCCCGCAGCAATGGACAGGTGATCCACAAGCTATCCTAGTCAATGGACAGTCGGGAACTGCCCCGACGGTGGACATGCCCACGCCAGACGCAAGCTGTCAACCTTACTTCGTCAACGTGCAACCAGGGAAGACCTACCGTCTTCGAATGGTTGGTGGAACAGCGATTTCGATGGTCACCCTTGCGTTCGACAAGCACCCTCAGCTCGACATAATCGAAGCTGACGGGTATTACACTCAGAAGTACACCACCGATCACATTCAAATTGATTCTGGTCAGCGCTTCAGTGCATTGTTCCAGACTAAGACTCAAGCTGAACTTGAAAGTTTGGGCGCCACTCAATTTTGGGTCGTGTTTGAAACGCGTGAATCGGACAGTGTTCAACGAGCATATGCAATTCTCAACTACCAGACCACAATCCAAAAGAAGTCATCATTGGATGTTCGTGACCGCCCTAACTACACATGGGCTCCCGTCCAGTTTCCCACTGCCTCTAGTGCGGTCCCAAAACCAACTCAATCTAACGTCAACCAACAAACACCATCCAATGCCACATTGAAATACAATGGCATTCCATACATTCCTATGAATACA
>Ga0181469_100167_pt1 | contig 21811 bp, 19 predicted proteins | sample InSIn2SAF170_2_FD_119081 | JGI IMG/M metagenome (GOLD analysis project Ga0181469, IMG submission 119081) | Clean room microbial communities from NASA Spacecraft Assembly Facility at Jet Propulsion Laboratory, Pasadena, California, USA -... ... | reverse complement strand
CAAATGATTTTGTTTTAATCACTCATTCTAACCGTGTCGAACTCTGGTCTTGCAAGCGCCGCCACAGAGGACCCGTTGTCGCTACTGAGCCAATAGTCTGCTATAATGTGACAACTGGATCATATACCTTGGTAGGTCAAAGGCGCATACCGCTCACAAGTCAAACGGAGGAGTATGTCCCGCCCACGGAGCTCTAGTCCTGTATCTTTTGATGTCATTTTACATCTTCGACTTTGATCGCTCATCTACAAGATAGCTTCTACTACTAAGTTTGCCCGTACCTGAGTGGTCAATGATTCAATCCAGAATGGAAGAGGAGGGAACATTTTATCAGAGGTGGTCTTCTTTGAGCGCACTTCAACACAGAAGCGAATGAAGTATGTCCTGCTCGAAGCGATAGCGCGTCTGTGAGATCACAAAACATCCTTAACAAACCCTCGTCGACCCTCTTTCGTTTTCACCTCGTTTCATGAGACTCTCACATTGGTTCATGATTCGTGATTTCTGCCCTTGTATCAGCATGTCAGACAGGTACTCATATACATTCGAAACAAGTTTCAAGCATAATACCTCGAGCTACAACTTCATATCATGGTTTTGGCGAGTCACCGCAATACTGCCATGTTACAGTGCTGGCCATGACCTTGGCGATTGCCTCAGACCAGAGCTCGACACGGTTAGAATGAGTGATTAAAACAAAATCATTTGGGTGGTATACTGCTAGTCAGATTTACAGTCAAGTTCAACGTAATAGGGGTTATGAAAAGACAATCATGGTATCGAACAGGCCAAATTCGATCAATCAGAATCAAATTTGATTATATTATTCATAGTTAAAAATCACGCTCACAACCTAGCTCAGTTGCAGGAGCGCCCTCAGCTTAGTACCAAATTTGAGAAGATCTTTGGGCAACCGGTTCGATATCGGTCGTGGGAGGCAAATGTGCATATTTAGGAAGGGATTCGACCGAGGGTTCCTACACGCTGAAGCTACCCGACGCCCTACTGTTAGCAGTGCTCAAAGCTAAATATGACACGTCGAGATACGGGGCCAATCTTGAGGAGTAAATGAGCCACATAGCCGAAAATTTCTAGACGCTAACTGCGACACTGTAGGCACCATCTGCACTTATATACCTGGCCGCGGATCGGCCGCGGGTTCGAATCGATTATCCGACGCATTGATTAGGAACAGTCATAATCATACTCGGATACGATGGACTGTTTTGATGAACTCTAGTCATATCTGAATAGAAATACACCGTAAGCAGACATCTCACAGGATCTGTAGTCAAAATTCAAATAACAATTGATATATGAGTAAATCCTTTATCAAAAGTCAGCATAAGCACAATCTTGCCGGGCTTTACCACAAAAGGTCAGTGGATTACATATGTCTCCATGGGCTCGCATACTGTGATCTAGGTATGGGGTAGCGTAAGAAGGGGCAAAGGGACGCATGCCGTACAAACGATTGCGTTGTGAATGGTCCATTCTTCTCTGCTTTTGCGCCGGCCCATTTTTTGTTGGCTTCCTGTCTCCAAGGGTGAAAATGCGCATAGCTTGGGAGCATATATGCATATCAAGCTATGCATATATACCGCTTTTGGCATCGATTGGGTGCCGGTCAGATGGGTAACCACGAATTAGCTCTCAAAGTATCCGCCGATATTTGTATCTAAAGGCTCCATCGCCTCTTTCCGCGCCTTCGAGGGCAACTTGTAATTCCCGGAGGGGGGGGGGGGCTATTGCGACAGTCTTCGTATTCTTCCTTGTCCCTAGAGGACCAGAAAGGGTTATATGGAGAGCGCCTGAGACAGTTGTAGAACCCCTTTTCATGATTATAATTCACCGTTTGTTTGACATAAATTGCGCCTTATCAACTCACTCGCTTGCTGGCCAAGCTCCCTACTCTCGACCTTACCCAAAGACTGGCTACCCTTGTGCACTTGATACCATGTTTCACATTAGGCTAACCGACATCGAATACCAACGGAGACAGCGATCGTAAGATTTACACGTGATCATAGAATTTACGCTTCCGAGTTGGCCTACTCTCGGAAGGTTTCGACCAGGCGCACTTTCCTGTTTCACAAACCGCTCGATCAAGCGTGTTTCGTCATGTTCAATACCCTGTGTATCGTCTTTCAACGCCATTACCACACTTCTATCTCATCGCATCATGGCCAAACTGCCCCGGCTCACACCCTCAAAGAAAGGGGGCATCGTGAATCTCCATAAATTCGCCAATTGAAGCTATGAAGACCGCTCCACGAAGTTTCAGAGACTAGTGTCCACTATCAAGTCTATATGCAAACATAATGAAATATATGGAACGGTATACGACAAATAGGGAGTTGGGAGACAGCCGAGGCTGAGTGGAGAGGGTGAGGAACGTCTGGTGCGCTCGGTTATGCGAGATCCGAAGAAATCGGCCTGATATTCGGGTCGAACGGTCAACCTATCGCGTCAGCAAACATGTCGTGTGCTCAAAAAATACAACCTCCGCTACCGAATGTGCCGTAAAAAGCCATTCATCAGTGCTGTAAACGCCCTTAAGAGGCTGAAGTGGACGGCGGATAACGAAGAAACGGACTGGAAAAAAGTCTATTCATATCTGGGGAGCAATTCGCTACGGCAAAAAGCTCCCGTTGTACTGGTTTTAGCTCGCACCGGCTCGTCCACAAAACAAAGTCAGAATTAAGGCCGAAACGATAAACGCCGCGGTCTATTCAGCATAAGTCTTGTGGGGACCTTCGCTTTTGTGCATCAATCAGGTGAAGAGGGGGGAGTGGGCATTCGTGTGGTGGAGGATGGGGAAGTGGTGCACTGGCAGGGAGCGGCAACACGGATTAGGGAGATGATGCCAATTGTAATTTTATAGACCATTCACATCCTCCGACTTCTCCCGATCTTAACCCTATCGAGCGCTGCGGGCAGGTGGTCAGAGCCCGCCTAAGTTTGATAGAGTGTCACGCCACTCGGCTGGACGAGCTTTGGGAGAATGTACATAGGATGTCGGATGAGACCCCTCAATTCACTATCGATGGGTTCATTATGGAGGTGGAAGATAGGCTCAAACTGGTTATCGAAGCGTGCGGAAAACAGATTCGCAGTTGATTGATTTTTTTCCTGATAGTCCTTTGCATTCCATTTCCATATCTATGCTTTCTTATGCTGTAGCTATCGTATTGAATGTATGAACGCTAACTCAGAAATCAAGGTATAGGTTGGTCGCAACCCAAAATCAACCGGTAAAGTGCGCCCGGTCGAAACCTTCCGAGCAGCACTCGATCGCTTACGGGTGATTACGACACCGCACTTGGCTTGCTGTAGCAGTATCGTCCAAACAAATGAGATAGACTATGCAGAGGGTCATCAAGGGGGTTACTCTCAGCTTAACCGATTGACAACCTGGTCTGCGGATTGATCGGCATCGCTAACTCACCTCGTCGCAATACCGCGCTGCTGCGAAATCTACTTCTCAAAAGTTCTCTCTCCGCCGTCACGCTAGGTCGTTACGGGCCAGAAGTTGACCTAGAAATATGAGCTGGAGAAACGGCAACGCTCATTTAGGAGAAAAGACAACGGCATGCCAAATGACGCTCGAAGCGGAATCAGTAGAGCGGGGGAACGATGGAAGAGTTTCGCGCAATTATGGCAGTTGAAGCGAGCTACCGATGAAATCGATGGCGAAGAGCTAGTGATACCATTGATCATTGTATCCTTTGTCACAGGTGTCAGTCTTTCTTCGTCTTGCAAAAAATATGCCTGCTCATATCCTCGTCCTATTGCGTAGGCTTTGGATTCCACCTGCTATGCGGATCTCGCCACGTTCGCATCCAATCAGACTGGCAACATCATCATGCTCTCGGTTGGCGCCGCAGGCCTCGCGCCGCCCCGTCACAATACTCTCTTCAACGGGATCAGCCTTGTAGGGTATCTTGTCAGTGCATTCTTGGCGAGCTGTTTAGCGAATCATGTAGGAACCCGCCTTAGATTCTGGATCGTCCTGTCCCACAGCATCCAGGTGGTGTTGCTGTTGGTCGGCTTGATATTGCTTGTGACCAAGGTCATTGTGCCTCGGCATGTGGTGCTACTCGTAATGCTGGCCTCAGCCTCCGGCGTTCAGGTGGCTCAGGCTCGTACTTCAAAAGTTCCGGAAGTCCCAACTGCGATGTTGTCGACACCTATCGTTGACTTGATAGTCGATCCAAACCTGTTCAAACTCTCGTTATCCGATCCAAGCGTTCGACCCAGGAATCGACGTGCGGCTCACATCTTCTCCATGGTCGTTGGCTCATTCGTCGGTGCATTCATGCACAAGGCTTCTGGGACCGTGTCTGTTATAGCAATGAGTATTGGCATTAAAGTGGTAGTGACATGCGGATTTTGGATGATTCGTAGTGCAAAAGAGAAGGAAGCCAGGAAAGAGCGACGAATGATCGGGATGGGAATGTTTTAAGTGGTGTATGACCTCCTGTTGTTGAAAGGGTCAAAGGCATAAGGAATGCCAGGAAACAGGTGTGGAGATGGCATCTGGCTCGTAAATATTAGATTACGGTTGTCTTAATCAAGACGTGAGCAGTCGATAGTATTTGTGCATTCTTTCATGTTCCTTGTGTAGCTACACGATTCATCAGGGTCTGAACGGTCAGTGTTTTAGCCTTTATCAAGCGTTCCAGCTGAGCGGCGTTGGATATGTTCTGGTAAGATGGTGGTTTTGGCGGTCGAGAGAGCGAGGTCGCCTGTGTTGAATCTGATGTGTCTTGCCTTAGGAAGTCCGCCGTCTTCGGACTTTTTTCTAGATCCTTGGATGCTTTGGGCGCCAACTCGGCACGGAGTTCCGCAATTACCTCATCAAGGCCTTGTACTTCCCGCCGAAGCTCTACCAACTTCTCCTGCTCACTCCAGCCCTCCAGTGCCGTTCTGGCTGACTTTTCGATATGCTGAAACCGGATTGGGCCTAGCATTGTGCCACCGAACCATCTTGAGCACACTACTAGAACGTCTACCGTGCCCTCTTCGTTCAAGACCTTTAGCAGATGCGCACCACCGTACTGCTCGCCGTCATCAGAACTAGCTGTGATTGCTTCGTAGTCCGACTCTGATGTGCCTGCTGTGCCATTCTTCTTGCGAAGGCACTGTGAGAGAACAACATAAGGGGAAGTATCATCAGTGAAAGTGCATCGTGAGGGCAAACAATCCTACCTTGTAAGCCCACATATTGTGGCTTGGCTTGATCTTTGCTCGCGCTTTAGCTTTAGCTTCGTTTCCATTGACGTCTCCTTTACTTCCACTTCTTCCAGCAACGACATCAGGCAAATCCGGGTGATCGTGCGGAAGTCTAGCTATGTAGCTATTGACGGTCGTGATGGATGGCTCGGAAAGAGGTAGAGCATATCCGATAAAGATGGAGTCCCGATCAAAGACAGGCCGAGCGGTGAAGAAAGGTTCAGGGAGTGGTGGTGGCGGTGGAATGTTGAGCCAGGAGGAAATAGATGGATCTTTGTTCTGTTTTCCTTCCTGACCGTCCGGTGTTGACGAAACTCTTCGTTGTTTGGCGCTACTGCGTTGCGAGGTATGCACTTCTTCGTGCTTTCTTTTTGGCTGTTGCCCTGACATAGACTGAGAGGCACTTGTACGATGAATAGTCAGCTTGATAACCATAAAGACTGGCTATATGGATGATGCTGGGTTGTCTTTAGTCTTGTAACTGGACGACGATTACCTCCAGCGGACATGACGTAATCGCTCGCATGGTCCCGCTAGGCTGCCAGACCGACCGTTGAAAGTTATTATCGACCGTTATTCATTGAACATTGAATCTGCAACATCGCAACAGTCTCTACATGCTTTACATCTCCCTCCTCTCCATTGCGTGGTGTCACGAAGCCCCCTTAGAGCTCTTTCTTCTCTTCAACTTTCTTAGCCGCCGTTTCTGGATTTTGCACGTACTGCCTCAGCCTGGACAATCGCTCGACCAGCGTAGGGTGACTGTGTTTGTACATCGAGTAAAGCCAGTCGTTGTGAGGAGATGCCAAATTCTCGTTCATTATCTTGATAAGGGCCCGGGACAGCTGCGGTGCTTTGTGCAGATCAGCCGCGAATTTATCTGCCGAGTCATGGGTCAAGTGAAACCTATTAGCACAGAAAGCAAAATGAAGATCCGCCACAACCACTCACCAGCTTCATATTCATACTTCCTCGACAATGCGTTCATTCCCAAGCTCGCCAAAGGATCCAAGGGAGCAGTTACCAACTGGAACAGCATGAACCCGATAATGATTGGGCGCCTTTCTTGTCGGGTCATACCAAGCGTGGAGTCGTTAAAGCCAAATGAAGAGAACAATGACCGGTTGTTGATGAACAGAGTGAACAGTGTTAATGTCAAGAACAGGTAGAACTGTGTGGTCGCAAGGAGCTTGGTGGTGTGTCCTACATCATGCGATCAATGTCAGCTCGGTGTAGTAACTATGAACAGGAATGATCGTCCGACGGACCTCGCTTCCAGTGGCCCAGTTCGTGAGCTGTGCATTAACCACAAGATGAGTAACATATTGGCACTGACAGAGCGTCACCAACTCACCTAGAACCGCTTCGACTTCTTCAGGCGTACTCTGCTCGATCAAGGTATCGTAGATGACCTAGAAGGGAGAAAGTTCGTCAACAAATAAAAGAGTCAACCGATCATTCTTGTGTGACTTACGATATGCTTCGACCATGGAAGACCATAGAAATAGCTGAAACGGATTGTTCGTTATATTATCTCATCATCTTGATAATGATCGAAACCGACTCACGCATTGCTATGTCCACTCCGCTTGCTTCCGTCAATCACGTATAAATGCTTTAAAGGGAAATCAAGACTTGATGCGAGCTTTTCTACCCGAGTTCGAAGTTCACCCTCTGGTAACGGGGTAAGCTTGTTGAACAGCGGTTGGATAAAGGTCGGGTAGATGATTTGAATGAGAACGGTAAAGATCAGGCTGTTCAGATACGAAAAGACAGGTTAGCTAACTCAACCCTAACTTGATATTCCAACAGATACTCACAAGAAGACCATCAAGTAAGGAACAAAGGAGTCTCCTGCCCAATCAATGATTTTGAGGAAGGCAGCCAAAAAGGGCAGTCCGATGACGGCGCCGACGAGCCAACCTTTGAGGGTGTCCATGATGAACAACTTGAGCGTTGACTTGTTGAAACCGTGTCGTTCTTCAATGACGAATGTACTGTACAGTGACAAAGGGATCGATGTGACTGATGAGAGAGCTGTGAGGAGCAGAGTGTAGACGAGTGACCGGGGAATCTGAAGAGAGATTGCGTGTTACTGCAAGGTATCTAAATCGCCGTTCAAGTAAGCTCACGATTCGCGTAGGATCCAATCCTGATTTCGCCAATGCCATTCCCGCTTTGTCCCATCCCCAAAGATAAAGTCCACTTGCAATCATACCCCAACTGGTAAACTGTTCGAATATCTGTTTGAAGATGCCAAACCTTGCTCGATCACGTCCGTATGCCTGAGATTTCTTAAAGGTTTCATCGGGGATATGTGGTGCAAGTAGTGCCGGAGGAGCTTTGAGCGAGTACAGGGGAAGTTGACGGGATCTGGAATGCAACTTGCGACTGTTAGCTGGAATGTCGGAGTGTACGGACTTGCTTGACACGCACAGGATATAAGTTTCTAAGCCACAAATAGCCCATCCTGCACCAACGACGAATTTACGGTAATCGATAGCCGGATTATCAAGCGTATGCTTGAGGGTATCTACGACTGGTTGGACCAGCTGTGTCCATGACTGGAGGACGGACATGTTGTGCTGGCTTGTAAAGGTTAGGGTATAGAGCCACTAGCATTCCACGGGGAACGATGATGAATGGTTGATGCCTCCTCCGTCCGTTCGATCACCCTTCTTGCGCCTCCACCTTCCTACTAGCTCGCCATGCTAGCTGCCATGCTTTCAAAGGGAATACTCTGCAGCATTTCCCTATATCACCAAGACAGTTCACGATACTATCATGTCCCTTTTATCCTCCACACCATGGCGGAATGCCTTACGACTTCGGTGTCAGTCGATAGCACGGTACTCGAGTTGCTCACAGTCCAACATTTCCTCCTTGTCGCCTGAACAGCAACCACCGATCGCTTACCATTTTCTCAATACACCCATCCCGTATGACATTGGGTTGCAACTTCAGGAGGATATCGTGAATGCCAGGACAGAGTGGAGATCAAGTAGAAAGGCAGTAGCTGGTACGAAGACGCTGCAGGATGGCGAGGGTGATGTCGTGTTACTCCTAGGTATCTCGCACAAGACAGTCGCAACGCACACGTAGCCTATGATATTGACCTGTTCTACGCCTCTTCGACAGAGCATACGCCGACGTATACCACAGGACGTCGCGATCTCGCTCTGAGCGCAGCCAACAATCATCCTGAACAAGCCAAAATACTTCATTCAGGAGCAAAGTTCCATCAAACAAAACGAGGCGGTCAAGTTACCTATCACGGCTTGGGTCAGCTGGTAGGATATCCGATTCTAGATCTAGGACCGAATGGAATGTCGGTAAGTTCATCATCTCCAGCAGTTGTACATCATACATGCCCTAAGCCTATGTAACAGTTGTCGACGCGGTGCTATGTAGATTACATACAACATATACTCGCCACGTTTGCCCGAACTACCTTCTCAGAGTCTCGTATACAGGGACCAGCGCATGCCGAAATCTTGGCTCCGCATCCAGGTGGCCATGTCGGGGTGTTCGTAGGGGCAGAAGAAAAGGTAAGTACTTACCAGACGATACAATTCCGCATCATGTCGAACGGTCCTCTCTTCCTGCAGCTCGCGTCGATAGGCATTCAAATTCGACATAGGATTACTTCTCACGGATTCGCCATCAACGTCACCACCGAACCGATACCCTGGTTTGATTTGGTCACTGCCTGTGGGCTGAACGATGTAAGGGCAACATCGCTTCAGGGAACCGTGACAGGTCGGCGGCGTCAGGAGCATAGTGAACACGCTTCAAGGCCCGTTCTTGCAGTGGACAAAGTTGCCAACGATTTGATGCCCTTCTTCGGAGCGAAGTTCAACCGACGTATGGTTCCCTTGCACCAGATCGCTGGTTCACAAGAATCAACGACGTCTGACGCAGCTCGCGATATCTGGTGGCGGGTTTGGGACCTGATACGCAGGGCAGAGACCGAGTCTCAGGTCAGGTTAGCCTCCTACGAGTTGCCTAGAAGTCCAAAACGAGAAATGTAAAACAAACATGAAAATTCTGCATCGAATACAACTAGGGATTGTTCACGTCTTTACAGCGTGCTAATCCCACATCATCCTACAACTCTGGCTCTTTAGCCTGATCACCTGGCTTCGTCTTGACCCTTTCCTGCTCTTCTTCAAACTGCTCGTTCATCCTTTCAGCCCTATCATTCATCTTATCGATCCACCTTTGGAGCAAACTCGCATTATCGCCCTCCAACGCCTTGTTCCTCTCCACTTGCAAGCTCAACTCGAGATTTGTAGCCAAGAGTTCATCGTGAAGACGCTGTATCTGCTCGTTCTGCAGCCGAGACCTATCGGCATACTCCTTTTCTCGAGCTTCGAGGCGTGCCGAAGAGGTCTGCGTCGCTTGCAGTCGTGCGTTGAGTTGATGGATATTGTCATCTTTCTCACGCAGGGTGTCTGTGAGGGATAATTGACGATTTGTGGACTGCGACTGAAGGCGATAGAGGTTGGATATCTCGGCACGTAGCTGCGACACTTGACGCTCTAGCGTTGCAATGTACGGAGTGATCCCTCTGCGGAATGAGCCATTAGCGAGGCGACCTGAAACACAACTGCCGAACTTACCCTTCATTTCCCTTGCCTGTATCAGGTCCCGCAGACTTGAGCCACGCATTGTTTCTCTGTTGTGAATCTCGCAGAAGCGTTGCAAGATGCTTGTCTAAAGGAGGAAATAGACATGCCATCAGTGCGCATAACGTGAGGACCGGCATACACTACTCACATTGCGTTATGATGCTGCTATGTACCGAATCATTTGCCTGCCTCTCCTCTATACGCTGCCTGAGAGTAGTCTGCCATTCATTCATGAGGACCCGACGACTGCCTGATCAATACTTGCTATACCCCCCCGCATTGCTACGAGTTCCCTTATTACTCCCGACATCTCGTCAGGGCGCACCCTGACCGGCGGCCGGATTTGCCCTCAATTTTCCCTTCCCCTCCTCCCCGACTCTGATCTGCTATCGTTATCCACCAACTCTATCTTAGTGAGTGTTCCTCTTCCCTTCTACCTTGCATCCTATTTGGTTCCTTGCATCTTCCTCTTCACACCATCATGGAAGGTATCGCTCATTACGACGACCCAACCGCAGGTTGGCCAGACCCGGAACACACGACCCTTCAGCAAGCCGTTGCAGCCCTTGCCGCAGCCGCTGCCGCTCAAGATCAACATGGACTTCATCATCACCATCATCCGTTCGGAGATCTGGGTGATAGCAGCAACGGTGCAGATGTCTCTAGAGCTCCCGGCAACGTAGCTCAACATGATCATCACAATGGTCACGACAACATCACCCTGGCTGGCGCCGCTGCTGCCGCCGGAGGAATGCATATGCCTTTGAGCGCCCTTGACTTGTCAACACACAGCCAACTCCCGCCATTCCCTCATCACCTCGGCAATGCTGGTTTCTCCATGTCCGGATCTCATATGCAGATGCAGATGCCTATGCAACTACATTTACCTATGCAACCTTCGTCCCATATACTTGCTGAAGAACAAGCCGCTGCCGCAGCCAAGAAAGCAGAGAAGAAAGAACGCAAAAAGCGGGAAAAGGAAGAAGCAAAGCGACAAAAGGCAGACGCAGAGCGTCAGACTGTTACGAATAGCCAGCCGACTGTTCCACAGAATACTCAGCTTCAGACGATCAGGCCAGAAGAGGCTACAACGCCAAATCACATCGTGTCGAACAGTACTGCCGGCCCGAGTCGCATTCCCGCCATTCCGGCTCCACCAAAGCGTGCTCGTCCCGTCGCGTCAAACAACGATCCTACCGATGCTATAGTTAGACGCCCTGGCAATGGAGACGATGATGGACCGATTACTAACGTCAACGAGTGGTTGGCTGGAAGTTGGCTCAAAGGTCCTGCATTGAGAAAAGTCGCCAAGGAAAAGGGCAAGTTTTCTTATATAGATGTTATGTTCGCTTCGTCTAATGCATACCTTATCGATTCTACAGGGGTCGACCTCGCTGTTCATTTACGGAAAGGAAAATTCACGTCGCAAGAGGAGAAACTGGTGGATGACGCCATCACGGATTACCTAGGTGCACGCGGTCTGACGCGCGAACATGACCTTACCAGAATGCTATTCGGTGGTGATGGAGACTTGCTCTTGGGTGATGGTGATGCGGGTGGCAATGATGGCGCAGGTGGTACTCAGGGATCGAAGACAAGGGCCAAAAACAAGGACAGAGTCGACCTCGTAAAAGCGATTGGTGAGTCATCCGAGCTATGTGGACCTTGTGCATCCTAACAAGGGTCGCTATACTGTTCTCGACAGCACCCTGCATTCCCGGTAGACCTTTGACATCAATCAATGCCTTCATCGTGCGAAAGTATGATCCCTATGTCAGGAAGGGCCCTTGGACATCTCAAGAAGATGCTGATCTATTGAGGTGAGTTTCATCTGCGATGTAGCTGAAAGTGTAGATATCTGACCACCCGGGAATGTCGAACCCCGCAGAGCGTATCAGCAATATGGCCCGGCTTGGGACAAGATCTCAAGGATCGTTGAAAGGAATGAAACAGATTGTCGTGTCAGATACACAAACCACTTGCAAATTAAACAGACTCGAAAGCGAGGTCAGTCGGGGCTCGTGCTTGCGAGGCTGAGGCTTTTGCTCACACTTCCGTAATCATACAGGGCTCTGGTCTGCGGAAGAAGAAGACATGTTGCAACGCACGATTGCTGAGGTTTGCAAGGCTTCCAAAACGACCATCAAAGATACGCCAAACCGCCCAGTGCCTTGGGCAGTCGTCGTTAAAATGATGGGTGGCCAAAGGAACGCATTGGAATGCCGAGAGAAATGGCAAGTATGCTCCTTCAATTAGACGCGACTCTCGCTCATCCTATTTCCCTTAGGTTTGATCAAGTACTCCCGAGGTTGATGGCTCAGGAACAAGCTAGTACAACTGCAGCATCTCGACCTGCCTCCCAGTCAGCGAGCCCAGTCGGTGAGCCTGTCCTGGACACTTCGGCCAGTGCTTCGGGTCCCACGCCTATATCTAAGCTTCCCCGTGCTATGGAATGGACTCAAGGAGACTTTCTTCACCTCTTGAGACGGTATGCCAAGACCAGCAACATTCTCCGGTATAGACCTGTGACTGACTTGGTTATTCTTACTACTAGAATCGCCGAAATTCTCGGACCAGACTTGTCTCAAGTGTACCAGCGAGACATCAACTTTCGAACGCTTCACGCCCTGACGCCAGACCTGCAAAAGTTCAGTTACAAGCACTGCTACAAAACATTCCGTGCCTATGCGAAGCGAGTTGACGGATTTGAGACTATTCCTCTGAGTGGTAAGTCGTCACCATGCCTAATATCTCAATCGACATGAACTCACTCTATCTTCTGCAGAGCTCTTGCCTAAACTGGAAGGTATTGTGTCCTCAAAGTTCCGATCTGGCGGTCCTCGAAGCGGATCGGCGATTCTTCGGCGAACGAGGGCTGCGCCCGTCGAACGAGCTCACAAGGAAACCAAAAGTCAAGAAATGATAGAAGACGATGACGAGGACGACTCTGGTTCTGATCCCGAATCAAACGACACACCTGCGGCTGATAACGCTTTCGAAGTCGACCATAATCTGGATCCTACTTTGAACGATGTCGCCATGGCCTCGGAAATGGATCAGCACATGCAACTTGACGAATCGATGATCGACCCTAGTTTGATCGACCTTGCTGACAGCGCGGACGTCGAGGGTTTGCTGTCGCCGCAGAACATTACCCTGGCTGGAGCCGCTGCGGAATCCGCTGCTGCTGCCGCCGCCGCCGCCGTTGAAGCCGAACCTGTCGCTAGTGAGAACACGCGAGAAGGAGGAACTGAAGAAGTTACAGGCAAGAAGCGGAAGCATCGGGAGGACGGAGAGAAGAAGTCGAAGAAACGGTCCAAGAAAGACAAAGAAGGCCAGTCAGAGGAACACTCTATTGCTTCTCCTTCGAGTCTGGTAGGAACCAGCAACGTTTCTACTGTATCCTCGGAAAACACAGAGATGGCTGCCGATCAGCCCGCCGAAGAGCTGACAGAAGACGAAAGGCAAAGACTGAAGGAGGAGAAGCGCAAGAGAAAAGAAGAGAAGCGGGCTCGAAAAGAAGCTAAACGACAGCTCGCAGAGCTGGAACAGAGCAATTCAGTGATTCCTTCCGGTGACGACGTCGCCAACATCCCTGAATGATCAATCGACTCCCGATATTCGTCTAATGGATCCAATGCTAGCCGAGTCGCCTATGTAATTCTAGACATGTCTCGATTTTGTATCATTGTGAACAGTGAATGGTGAATAGTAAATTGGTAATATCAGATATGTTCGCAAGCTAGTAAGACTGCTCTGACTCGTACAGCGTACGACCAAGGACTAAACCAGGAGCCAGGACCAAGTGAAAGGTGGAGAGTGAAGGGTGAGAAGGGCATTATTGAGCGGAAATGTGTATTTTACCTATCCTCTCTTGCGTTAAATATACCGTATTTTCGGCCTATCCCCGGAATGTCCCCGGCGCACCCTGAGACATTCATACACGGTCATGATGGATACCCATCTCAACGTAACAAACATGTAACCACTGTTTCATCCCTGTACATCAATGCTTTCCGTCAGCGCTATGCCAGAAAGATAGCACATTATCCCTACGCAGCGTCGATATGCAGCACACTCCGCGACTCAACCGTCCGAGTTTGCTCAGTATGCAGCACAACTACGAAAGTCAGGATGGTGACGGGGAACCAAACGGCGGAACCAAGGAGCAAGCCGAAGTCGTGAGGCCACAGGTAGAGGGTCTGCCAGTGATGAGAAGGGTGCATTCCTATTCGGGAGCAGGAGCAGGAGTGGAAGGTAGAGCAGGCATATCGGAGCCTGGGAGCTGGGATGAAGCGGGATACGGAAATGGGTTCACGCTCACGCCGTTAGCGCCCAACGTTGGAATAGATGGACGAGCGGTATCAACGCTAAGACCGTCGTTCGGAGCTGATGTTTCCAGTACGGAGACAAATCTGCCGCCCAGAAGCACATCGATGCATGCCATTCCGTCCTTTGGGAGCCGGGCCGCAGATCCCTCGATTTCTGCAGCCGCAACGGGGTTGCTGGTTGGACCGAGCATACCTCTTGCACTTCGTCGTGCATCATCCGATCAGTACCCAGGAGGAGGAGAAGCAGGAGGCAGAGGAGTAGAGAGTGATGCGAAAGGGAAGGATCGGGGATTTGCCAGCGCGGCGGTACAATCAGCGGGCTGGACCACACCGGCGTCCGGCACTGGCAAATCACCTTCGACACCTCCCAAAGGTTCAGCTACTTTCGCCTCTGCTGCTATGGGTACCATGTCCTTTAACTCTGGTTCACCATCGAATCATACACAGGGAAGCAGCATGATGATGTCGACTACGCCTGTGCGGTCGTCTGCTGGGATGGGGTTACGCGCGCGTGCGAATTCAGGGACGAGATTGAGAAGCGCTTCAGGAACGTTTGGTGTAGGTTCTTTTGCTTTTGCTGAGAGACTCTCGCTGATTTTGTTGTCACTGTAGCAGAATCAAACACGGCATCCGCCATTGCCGCCCTCACTTCGTGCGACATTAGCGGCAGACAAGGACCTTCCAAGTTCCGAAATTCGCTCAGAAGCGTTGTTGCAGCGCGTGATCTTTTCCAATCCCGATTCTTTGCCAATGACACCAAAGCCGTCGAGAAGACATCAGCAGCAACAGCAGCAGCAATTCGGTCAGTTTGGAACGGCAACGGCTGGGATCGGCACGCCTGGTGCAGCGCTGTTCGGCGGGAATATGAACATGTTCTCCGGGAATGGGTATGCGGGAAGAACAGCGGCGCGTCCACGGCGGTTCTTGGACTCAGCAGCGTCGACAATTGACAGTGATGACGAGGATGAAATGGAGGATAGCAGTGACGAAGAAGCACAATTTGCCGTTGATGATATTATGGATGTCGGAGGGACGAGCACAGGAAACGGAACAGGGCCAGCATCGCGATCGGGCAGTGGGAGTGGAAGCGCGAGTGGGAGCATCTCGCTGGGCCTTGCCGGCCCTGGTAGAACGTCTTCAAATGCGGGGGCTGAAAGCGGGATGGAGGTGGATGTGCCGATGACAACAACCGGTGGTATTGTCCATGGGAAGCTGTCGAATCGGACGAGTATGAGCAGTTTGCGTGGATTTGCAGGCATCGATTCCGAGGATTCAGGCGGATCCGGACAGGTAAGTGGTCGCTCCAGGTTCGATGTCCAGATCGGTGCTCATCATTGCGTGATGACAGAATAAAAATATGACAGCGTGGAGAGAGTCGCCATCGTCCACGAGTAATAGAGCGCAGAAGCGCAAAGGTAGATATCATCGCTCACGTGCTTGTTATCTGCCACTAATGTATTCGCTTTTGCAGCTGGACATGACGATAGTAGGTACGAGCCATATGGCAAACGTCATCGAGGAGACGGCCCGCTTTCGCCACTTCAATGGACTTCCACGCTTCCGGGGACGTCGGTCCCGCCAATCCCCATCTCACCCAGTAATCAGTACACGGCGCATCACAATCCGCATTTCCCGTCGATGGCAACCGGTGGACCCAGTGGGAGCGCGAGCAGCGCAGGGACAGGAACAGGGAGTGAGGGCGCTGCAATGCAAATGGATACAGGTTCAGGACTTGCTTTGAACAAGTATGGCTACCCTTCTGTGGCTGTGGCGGCAGCAAGGTCGCGCGCTGGATCCCCCGTCGCAAACACATATGCAGCCATGCGGACTGCAGTTTCTCCTGTCGCATCATCGCCCCTGAGTATGATGTCCGGTATGGGAATCGGTGGTTTGTCTGGGGCTCCTCCGCCGGCTGCGTACCGGCCACCTTCCTCATCAGCGGCAGGAGCAGGGGGTACAACTATCGGGATGAATGGAATGGGTGGACTAGGAATGTTGTTACTAAGTAAACGGCACGCGACCAATCCCGGTGGCACAGGGATGGGTTTGGTCAGCATGGGAAGTGACGCAGGGGAAATGGAAGTTGCAGAGGGAATTAATGGTATGGATGTGACGGAACATGATGCTCCGTCCCAAACAAGGGAGGATGAGGATGACAAGATGATGTTTGATTGACGAGCAAGACGTTGTATCCATAAAAGGTATACCAGGCAAAACAGTGTATTATCAAATCGGCTGCTGTTACGACGCCTTTCAGAAGGATATTGGAATGTACAGCTCGTGATGATTGGTAAACATACATTCGCCGACGGCGCAGGTGACCATCTCTGGCACTCCCGTATCTGTTACTACTGGATGTTTTGCAAATATTCTTTCAGCTTGCTGAGCGCCTTGTACCGGTGCGAGATTTTGTTCTTCCCGACAGGATCCATTTCCGCATACCTACAAGCACAGTGAGTGAGATTAGCATCCAGAGTACCAGTGCTCAGCGCAGGAAGTCACCTCACGTCAATCCGTTCCCCTCATCAGGCATGAATATTGGATCCCAACCGAACACCTTGTCTCCTCTCGGCGGCACAATCTCACCCTCGGTCTTGCCCTCGAACAAAATTGGCTCTGGCGATGGGTTTTCCGGTGTAGGTGCTGGTGAGTAGGCGAATGTGCATAGTGCGTAGGCGCGGTGGGAAGGGAAGCCTTGGAGCATTGCATTGAGGCCTTTTTAGCGGGGGGGTAGTGGTTCTATATGAGTATGGGAGAATTGGGTAGTAAAACATGGGGCGACGAGCGTACCGTTGTGGCCCACTTTGGCCATAAAGTCCTTGATATATGGCCCAGGGAGACCACCGAGTGCGTCAAAGCATAATGCAGTGTCTTCCGTCACACATGCTGCGCCGAGCTACCGGGGGAAAGAGCAGCAAATGAGTAATGCCCTGGAATGTGTAATGAGATTGGAGACACTAACCTGCTGCGCTGCTGATTTGCATTTCGCGATAGCGACTTCTTGCGTCGATCCTTGTACTTCCGGCACTATTCAAGAATGCACGATTGTGGTTGGTTTATGTTACAGCAAGACTTGGCTAGCGATAGCGCGGCGATTTCGGAAGACGAGACCGATGCGGTCTATGCGGATATGGAGAATCACGAGTCTCGGGCCCGTGATCTGACAGGCAGTAGACACTTGCTCGTACGGCCACCCCCTTCAGCCCAAACAGCTGTGTGGAATAACGCAATCTGGCGCATCTCATCTCACTCCTACGCCCGATTGGCGCCAACGAGATCGCTCATGTCACGCACGATTGAATTTTCCTTGGAAGCCATCCCTCCGCCTTGTCGTATGCACCAGCTCGCCTAAAAATGACGATGCTCGCGCTCGCGCATTTCGTGAACGCAATAACGCTCCGCTGCCCAACGGTAGCCTTGAGAAACTCAAATTTTCGGATGGCTTGTGTCGTCGTCCAAAGGTAGCGGTCGGTCGTTCCTCCCTTTGCCTTTTTGGTGCCTTGCCATTGCGCTCTCGGTGGAACTAACGGGTTCGAGCGGCACACGCCGGCCTCGAAAGACGGTAGACGGTCAATTTTTACTGACTCCTCCGACACTCGCGCTGGCGCGCTTAAAAGGCAAGGACGCTCGGCCTTCCTACGACGGCCTCCAACAGGAGTCTCGCTCCGCTCGACTATATCGTGTGTGGCTGACGCCGCCGCCCTCGGAACAAAACGACCACGCTGAGCCGACATAAAGCCTCAACAAAGCAAGAAAGCAAGAAAAGGTACCAAGGCTCGCGCTCGCGCGCTCGATGAAGGCGACGAGACCCGGTTGGCATATGCCGTCCTTGGAAAGATATTGGCTCTACTCAACGGCATCTCGCGCTGCATGCGCCGCGCTCGGAAGAGACACCGAGGCTTGGCCGTCATACAGCGGTCTCGAAAAGACAGGAGACATTGGCTGTCAGCAGCCATACAGCGGCTTCGGGAAGAATCCTGTGAACTCGAAGCCTGCGGCGCCTTCTCTTCGCTCGAGAGACAGGAGACACTGATTCTCGGGCGGCCTACGCCGCGCTCCCTCCCTGCTCTCAGCCTGCGGCGCCTTCTCGCTTCGCTCGGAAGATTCTCGCTCCTTCTCGACTCACCATCCAACGCCTGATTTGTAACCTGTATCCCTGAATCGCCCACGGCCAAAATCTGCTGCACTTCTCGAAGTTTATTGGCGTTCCCGGTAACGAACACTATGGAAGGAAACCAAAAAGGGTGGTGGTGATTGGACGTGAGAGGGACAGTCAGCAGGAGAGTGAAGAGAGAGGGAAAGGACACACCAAAGCTCTTTGAGGCAGACATGATGGCGTGTGACGTGGTAGTTTGTTGAAAGTGTGTATCGTGCGTTGAGTTGAACATTATAATCCTCCTATGCATGCTTGAACATCCCCGCCTAAGAACCCCCATGAATCAACCCCCCCCCACTTCCGATCGCTCTTGATTAAGATAGAAGATGAAACAACTTCTACTGATCGGCGGTGATGAGCGACGGGATGATAGGAGAAACATGACCACTACCGCTACATACAGTGAGCTTTGAGCCTTCCCCTTTCGTGTGAGGACGCTGCACTCAGTGTAACGACGATGGCAGTCCCAAACGTACAGCAGTTGCCGGATTACCTCTCTTATTCCACAGTGAGCCATCCTCCGGTATCGAGTGCAACATTACTGTATATGCTGACCTATAACATGACTCTCAGTATGTGACGACTATTGAAAACGTGGTATACACCACTCAGGCGGTCGTACAGGTTCCGCAAACATGTACGTATGCAGAGGAAATTCACCCGTTCCCGTTCCAACTCATGCTTGCGCAAATGATCGATAGATTACGGCCCTTCCATTCCGCTTGGCGAAGGATGGACTTATGGCGGACTGAGTAGCAGTAGCAGCGCGGTGGCCTCAAGAACGAGTAGTATAACGACGACCACGGCATCATCTACCGGCTCTACCCGTTCAAATTCAAGTACATCCAGTAGTCGTTCCACAGGAGTCCCGTCAACGCAGAGCACACCAGCATCATCCTCTGTACCGCTCACTACCTCACTTCCGATCTCTAGCATGTCCATGTCTTCAAGCACATCGTCGATATCAACTGCCGCGCCAAGTGCAGTACCCGGTAGTGAGCGCCATGGTCTGTCCAAACTCGGTGTCATCCTCCTCTCCACCCTCTTACCCCTCTCAGGCCTACTCGGACTCGGACTATGCCTCCTGTGTGTCCTGCGTAAACGTAACTCACAACGACGGAAAACGGGAGTCATCGATGCCACACAACAAGAAAAGAAACAACCACACCAATCACATCGTCGCTCCTTAGGAAGCCTGTTTAGCAATATTCGGTCCCTCGGCCGTCCTCGTCCACACGGGAAACAAACAGTCACGACAGGCGCACGGTACGGTCCTGTCTCTACGATAAACTCGGGAAACAGGCTCATACAGGAGCAAGATCCGACAAGAAGGCGAGAAATCTGGGAGGAGGAGGAGGAACACGCTCCGCAAACGTCTCCCGGTACGTATAGACAACGGCAGCAGGGAAGCGGACATGCGCAAGGGGATGATGGGTACGAGCCTGTCCTTCTCGGTCATCCAGTGCCACCAGCAGAGGAGTGGGAAATTGATACTCAGGAATACCTCGTGGACGATCAGGACGATCTGTCGACTCACCACCCACGGCGGGAGGAGCGGTACGATCCCTATTCAACCCGATTTATCGCACGTGGACCAGAGATAGTGCGGATGAACACGCACGGGTCAGCGAGGGCAGAAGAAGATGATATTGTGGATAGTTATATGCATCGTACGCCGTTCCTCGACGCGGACGAAACACAGGAGGAGGACGGTACGATATCGGGTGGTGAAGGCGGTTCACCAGAGTTTTTGTCACCTTCGACAGGGCAGACAGAGCGAGGTCTTCTTACCTCTCCAAGTGACAGCGGCACACATTCTTCCCCTCTATCCAGAGGCGAATCGACGACAACGGGAGCGAGTACAGGCAGGAAATGGGCCACAGGGTTAGGAATCGGGTTGGGTGTGCCGCGCGGAGGAGCAGGTACCGGAGCCGGACAGAGCCAGAGTCAGATGCGGAGAAGAACACCTAGTCGTCGTGCTCTCGTGATGAGTGGAGAGGAAGATAAACTTCGTCCGACGGGAAGGAAATCGACAACTAGCGGTGAGAGACAACGCGCCATTGCAGCAGGGAAGAGACCGACGTTGTCTGCTCGGTCAAGTATGACCGCTAGCTCCACACGCACGAGTACAAGTAAGGCGGGAAGGCAGTGGAGCTGGTTGAATGGGTTGGGGATTGCGCATGTTTTCTCTGGAACGACGGTCCCTGACGCCAACAACAAGGAGGCGGGAAGGGGAGAAAGCGAGGAGAGGGATGAGGATGACGGTGACGGAACGCAGTGGAAGCAGCGTAGAGTGGCGAGTACGAATATCTGGGGTGCTGCGGCGACAGATCTACGACCGCTCGAGTCGCAGCGGGAGGGGTCACAACATCCGGGTAGTTCAACGGATTTTGTAGATGCGTATCAGGAAGGAGGCAGGAGGGATGCGCCGGGGGTAGTGGGCTCGCAAGGCTCAAGAGGGACGTATAATTCGAGAGGGACACAAGGTTCCAAAGGGACAATACGGCTCGTTCCGCCTTCCACTGCTGTGGAGGGTGTACGGAGTGGCGATCATAATCAAGAGCACTCGTTAAGCGTACTACCAGATCGATATCTCCGTGAACAAGAACCTTCAAGTACACAACCAACCGCAGAATCCGCGCCGTTCATCGACACATATGCCGATGGCGGTTTCGAGCGCAGAACAGAACACGGTGGCAGTTTCAGTTCGTACGAGTACGACCGCGAGAGCAGAACATCTAATAATAAACGCGATATCCTTCTCCTCTTCCGCATTCCACCCGTTTCCTTCTCTGGGCGAAGTTGCACGCGGCGATGGAACTTCCTCGACATGAAACTGCTCGGAATGCGGCATTGGACCGGTGCTCATCATGGCAGGGCTACGTGTAGCCGATCCTGGTGTTTGTCCTGGCGCAAAAACGGAATCCGACCGCGAAAGAGAGTTGGAAATTCCGGACGGCGATGAAAAATCCAGCATGTCTGAATCCAAATCGAGGCCCATTTGATGATCGGGGTATAGCGCGTCCCATGTACCCGTATGTGAAGGGTGAGAGAACTGAGAGCCAGATCGTGCTCTGCCGTATGCTATGCCCAAGCCAACAGGCTGAGACGGACCGGAAGATGTAGATTGCGAGACATTTGGCGGAAGACTGAACAACGCACTGGAGTCGTTCCTCGGCATTGTTGTCGGGGGTTCTCTTGTTCCATCAGGCGACGACAACACCTGATCACCAAGCCCGAGATCCGGTAAATGTCCACCCTCACCAGAGGGCAACCTCGTATGCCCACTGCTGAACCCTAACGCGGCCAACACGGCATGCCGGAAGCCCGTTGAATCGCGATTATTATTAGATGTTCTGCTCTCGCGGTCGTACTCGTACGAACTGAAACTGCCACCGTGTTCTGTTCTGCGCTCGAAACCGCCATCGGCATATGTGTCGATGAACGGCGCGGATTCT
>Ga0181469_100166_pt1 | contig 21847 bp, 13 predicted proteins | sample InSIn2SAF170_2_FD_119081 | JGI IMG/M metagenome (GOLD analysis project Ga0181469, IMG submission 119081) | Clean room microbial communities from NASA Spacecraft Assembly Facility at Jet Propulsion Laboratory, Pasadena, California, USA -... ... | reverse complement strand
TTGATATAAAAATATTTGCAAATTAATCACCCCCTTTCTTTTTTTACCTTTAAAACAGCTTCATCAGAATATCAATAACCTTTAGCCCAATTACAACATATAACAATATTTTGATTGTCTTAATCTCTTTATCCATGATATAATGAGTGTAGCGACAAGTTCACGTGGCTAAGCCCCGTTGTCTTGTGCTTTTGAGGTTACAAAAGTCTGGTGATTAAATCAATTAACTTTTCGATTATCTCTAGTACCGCCAGTACTATGAGTAATTTAGTTAAGTCTGATTTGTCATCAGGCTTTTTCTTTTTACCTTCCTCTTCACTCATTATCTCGCCCCCTTTCTTAACTTTCTAAATATAGTATACTTGATTTTTTCTCAAGTGTCAATAGTTATCTTTACCTTTTTTTAATTTTTCTTGATTTTTTCTCAAGTTTAGTTATAATTAGAGTATAGAAAAGAGGGAGCAAATTGAAAAACAAAGAAATCGGAACACGTTTAAAATCATTGCGAAAAAATAAAGGACTAGAGCAACAAGAAGTAGCAAAATTAATGGGGTATAAATCCGATACAACAATATCCAAATGGGAGAATGGTAAGAACTTACCTAATGGGGGAAAATTAGCTAAACTTGCTTCTATCTTCAATACGTCTACAGATTATATCTTACACGGTGAAGCAATCCAATCATCCAACAGCGAGCCCATCTTAGATATTTACAACGAACTCACCCCACCACGCCAACAAAAAGTCTACCACTACGCCGAGGAACAGTTAGATGAGCAGCGCGTGGAAGAGAGCGGTGTGGTCTATCACATTGACGACTACAAAGCCAAAGTCGAAGAAGACTTATACGGCAAAGCCAGTGCGGGGTCAGGCTATTACGTCTATGATAACCCCGTCGAGACCGTGGAAATCCCCGGGCACATCATACCAGACAAGCCATACGACATCATGCTGGAAGTCGCCGGCGACTCCATGGAGCCACTCTTTCGAGATGGTGAGTACATATTCGTCAAGAAGAGCCCTGACATACGTAGCGGCTCATTCGGTGTGTTCGTCATCAACGGCGAATCTTACGTAAAGAAAGTCTACGTCGACGCCACCAGCATGCGACTTGTTTCTCTAAACAAAGCATATAACGACATCATCGTCACAGAAAATGATGATATCATCACGATCGGGAAGGTAGTGTTGTAGCACTAAAAAACACCCTTATCAGGGTGTGAGCACATAGTTATAGAAAGGAATGTAACATGACAGATTTAACAAAACAATTAGTCGATAAAAGTATTGAAGCATTCATCATGGGACTTGAAATTTATAACAAACCCACAATTAAATATCGCATTGAAGGATTTAGTTTCTTTATCTGTAACGCGTGGGAATTGATGTTAAAAGCGGAGTTGCTTAATCGAGGTGAAACTATCTATTATCCAAACGGCGACACTACCATCTCATTATCAGAAACAGTATCCAAAATTTATACAGATGTCAATCAGCCTTTGAGAAAAAACATTGAGGAAATTATTGCATTAAGAAACACTGCGACTCATTTTATTACCGAAGATGATGAAGTAATGTATGCACCGTTTTTTCAATCAAATGTTCTAAGTTTTAGTGAACAAGTTGAGCGATTTCACAATATCAAAATAATAAATCACATCCCTCAAAACTTTTTAACTCTATCAGTTAGTTTTCATCAATTAACAGACGAAGAAATCAAACGTAAATATAGTTCTGAAACCGCAAAGAATTTTATCTACAGACGAAACAATTTAGAAGAGTTAAAAAATACTACATCATCGAATGATCTTTATATTCCATTAAGAATTGAACTTTACCAAACTAAACAACCAGAAACATCCGATCTTTCTTTCGCAGTAGATAATCAAGCTGAAGATAAAATGGGTATCGTAAAAGTCGAAATCGATCCGAAAAATAAATATAATTTAACAAGAAAAAATGTAATTGCAGGAGTAAACAAACAGTTAAAAGCTAAAAATATTTTGTTCCATTATACTGCTGCAGACGGAAAATCTTATTTCAATAGTTACACATTAAATTTAATTGATAATTACTATAACTTGAGTGGAAAATTAGCTTATCAATTTGGTCATTCAAAAAGATACTCTCAACAATTTGTAGATGAAATTGTCGTCATCATACAAGGAAATCCTGATGTTATCAAGCATATAAAAAACAAAAAAAGATAACCCCAGGGTCATAGGAATTCTCGGCCTAATGCCTTACTCCCATTCGGGAACCCAGAGCTAATCCTTCACGAGTTATCTTTTTTAATCAACTAAAGTATACCACTATTAATATTAAAAATCAAGAAAAAAAAATAATAATGAAAGGAAAATCCCCCATGTGGATAGAAGAACTCAGAAACGGCAAGTATAAATACGTTGAACGTTATGAAGATCCGTTGACTGGTAAGATGCACAAAGTCTCATTGACCAGCACAAAACATAACGCCCGTGTGGAAAAGGAAATGACGAAACGCCTGCTGAAGAAAATTGAACAAAAGAAAACCAGAAACATCATTGAAGACATCACATTTGGTAAATTAGCCACAGAATGGTTAAAGTTATACAAGCAGCGCGTCAAACCTTCAACATATATAACAACCAAGAACACCTTGGCCATACTCACACGTGAATTCGGAGAGTTCAACTTAAATAAATTACGAGCGCCACACATTAATCAGTTCATTTTAACCAGAAGTGAAGAAGGAATTGGTGCAAACACACTTTCGATTTACAAAAGTTTATTTGAACGAATTTTCAAGCACGCCGTCATGTACGGATATCTACAATATAATCCTCTAACGGACAAGCTCCACTTACCAAAAGTCAACAAACCAAAAGACATCACATTCAAATATCTAGAACGTGACGAATTGAAAGGATTAATTGACTTTCTGAATGACAATGACTACGAAGAATACGCTCGATTTACTTTGCTAATGGCAAATCTAGGCACTCGTTTTGGCGAATTAGCATCTGTTAGATTTGAAGATATTGACTTTGAAGAAAATAAAATAAATATTGACCGCACGTTCAGTCGAGTGACGTATGATTATCAGACACCAAAAACAGGCACACGCCAAATCTACTTCCACGATGACATGAAACCTGTTTTAAGACAACAAATCAAATATGCTAAAATGAAGCTCCTTCGTCAAGGTCACGATAAAAATAATACACTGCTATTTAAAAATAACGGAAATACCCCGATAGTTGTCGATAAATACAATAAAAAGCTTAACCAATTCAAAGATGGCCTCACATCACACTGGCTTCGTCATACGTATATATCGCTGATGGTTGAGCAAGGCGTCAATACTCGAATAATCGCCGAACAAGTCGGACATGCTGACACGACTATGATTGATCAGATATATAGTCACTTTACTCAGACCATGAAACAGCAGCAAAAAGAGATGCAAAAACAATTCAAAGTTTTATAACTCTGCCCCTTTTCTGCCCCTTACCACTAAAAAATCATACACAATCCCTATTATATTAGCATTTAAATAGTCTATTGGTGTAATCTTTTTCATTATACCATTTATTTAACATAAATATCAACAAGCCGAGAAGCTCTTAAAATAATAAGAAGCTAACTCTCCTAATGATGAAAGCTAACTTCTTATTTTTGTCAATTATTCAACTAGATAAACTTAGATTGATTTAGTTTTTTTCTTCAATCCATTCATGAGGGAGGTAATAGCTGTCTTTCTCCGTCCCCATACACTGGTTGTTGCTTTTTGTGGATGAACTAAATTCTTGTCTATTTCTGTCGCTTCTGCAAGAATGCCATCAAAAGCATCGATTGTATTTGCTGCTTGCAGTTTTTGGCTGAACGCTTGTTGTTGTGTTGCTGTTAAGTTCGGTAATGCTTGAATTGCTAGTTCACGTTGCGTACGTTCTTGGACAATCAATCGATAGCGTTCTACTTCAGTTAACTGATTGTTCTCTTTAGTAGCTGTTCCTACTTCCATATCCGGTTGTGTATCCTCTGGTTGATAATCAGAGGCTTCTATTATCTCAGATACAAATTTTCCATCTTCAATACGAAGGTTTAGGAGCGTGTAACCTTGCTCATTAGCGAAGTGACGGATACGTTTCTCAGCTTGTTCTAAGGTAGTGAAATAACCCAATGACCCATGATGAGCTAGTCCATCTGCAAAGTTAAATTCAAAGTTAGCTTCGACATCACGTACGGGCTGCTCTTCCGATTGCTCTGGTTCTGGCAATGGTTGACTAAAGTCCGCTTCAATATTTGCCAAGAATACCCCATGGTCGAGGCGGAAGTTCTGCAACGTGTAGCCTAGTTCATTCGCATACTGACGAATGCGACGTTCCGCTTGCTCTAAGTTAGCAAACTCACCCAATGATCCGCGGTGGACTGCACCTTCAGCGTTAGTAAAGGCAAAAGTAGCTTCCACTGCATCAGGTTTAGCTTCCGGAGTCACTTCTGGTTCAGCCGGTTGTTCTGGCTGAGGTGTTTCTTCACTTTCGTCTGGTTGTTGACCCTCTGCTTCAGTTCCAGGTGTTTCTGGTTCTGGCACCAATTCTTCCTCTACTCCTGGTTCTTCAGAAGGTTTATCTGCTTCAGGAGCTGGTTCAGGTGTGATATCTGGTTGCTTGTCGATAATCTTTTCAAAGCTCAAGCTGACTTTGTATTCACCTGGTAAGCCGTTGTCTTGACTCACTAAACGGTAACCTGCTGCTTTGTACAAGCGGTTTAGAGTAGCGACGAAATCAAGGGCTTTATCCCGTGAAGCAAATGTCAATGTTTCAGTAGACAATTCACCATCCAGCGTCAGTTCAAAGACATAATCTCCCGCATATTGCTCTTCTGATTGTGGCGCTTGTTCCTTATCATTATCTGGTTTAGCTTCGGGTTGTGGTGTTTGTTCTTGCGTATTACCTTCATGGTCATTCTCTTTTTTATCAGGGAATTTTGGCTCAATATACTCCGGTTCTTTAACGACTGGTCGGTCTTTAAAGACTGCTTCAACCGTATAACCTTCCGCATCTAAGCTAGAAATAATCGTCTCCCCTGCTTCTCTTAGCTTACTTTCATTGTTAAGTCGGTAGCCAGCAAAAAGTTTCCCTTCTGGAACAACGCCGGTGTAGTCTGGCAAGACAAAATCTTCCCCGGCAACAACATCAAAGTTAAGCTGACTATTATCTTTAAACGCGATAGTTGTCTTCGTTTTCGCTTCATCGGCTAGTTTTGTTAATGTTTCTTTTTCGGCATCGAAGTGGTATTTCTCTACTTTAGTATTGCCGGCATAGTCCTTAGCCACTACGGTCATATCAAATGATCCTTTTTGGTTTGATAAATCAAAGCTATCAATTTTTTGACCATTGACATAGACCTGGTACTCTTGAATTTCACCAGCTTTACCATCATCACGCAAGTCTTGGATGGTGAGATTGAGGTACTTGTCCTCTCCATAGGTTAATGTTACCTGTCCATTTTTCTCCTTCGATAATTCTAGGTTAATCTCTGGTTTTTTATTATCGTAGAAGAATTGGTAGTGAACGCCAACAGCTGCTTTATTCGGATTACCATTCTCACCCGCTTTTAGGAACGGTTTGCCATCAAGATCATAAACAACATCTGGGAAACCATTCGATTTGTAATCTTTTATTCCCCAATCCATTACATCACCGTTAGCCACTTTTAATTCCACGTTGAATGGTCTGGAGTTATCGATGTGTAAATCTCCATAGATGAGGTAATCTTCAATGATTGATTCATTAACTCGTAGTTGCCAGTTAAAGCCACCTTTATCCCCGATTCTACCGCGCAAGTAGAATGGTCCTTTCTTCAAGTATAGCTTATTCGTATGACTTGGGTTGAAGTATCGACGATCAAGTTGTAATTCAACTGGTTTTGTATCAAGGTAGAAGACTTTCCCTTCTTCACTGAGCGCGGCCACATCACCTAGTTCACCTTTATACACCTTGTTATCCTCACCCATTAAAACAAGTTTTTTCAGCGCGTCTGCACTAGTGGTATCGATTAATTGGCCATCTTTATCTATAGCACGTTTTTGATCATCTGTCTTAATCTTGAAGACTTGGTAGCGTAAGATATTAAAGCCTTGTTGAGTCTTGAAACGTATATCATAGCTTGTTCGACCATCTTTGCTCAATCTTGAATCGCCATAAACCCATTTAGAAGTCATATCCACCATGTTCGGCTCTGAGTCTATGATCTTCTTAATATCTTCCTTGCTGTAGGCACCATTCGAATCAATCATATCCGTCTTACCTGGGTTATAGGAGCTTAATTTTAACGCATACCCGTCTCGCACATAGATTTTATCATTTAAAATATAGTAGCCAGGTTGTTTTTCATCTTCGTAGACAGTATTCGTCCCCAACGTAGCATCTTCACGAGTCGGTAATTTACGAAGGTCAGCTTGGCCTAGTTCGATAATATTACCGTATTGTGAAGCGTAAGGATGGACTGTTCTCTCTTCCAGTTTATTTTTCGGCATACGAACTTTAAGCACTTTGCGATTTCCTCGGCCATCTCGAATGGTAATACTCATATCACCCGCATATGGCATACCATTAACGATATCATTAACATTACCGTATAAATCAAAAGTTAACGTTTGGGTTGCCGGATCATATTGACTTACAATTTTATTGGTCAATTGGCCATTCGAAATATAAGCACTAGCATCAGATGTTGCGTTCGTTACTTGTCCCATAATTTCAAAACTACCGCTTGCAGATGGATTAACCACACCGATGAAATCTTTTAAGTTTTCCTTATCTTCTACTTCATATTCTAATTCCGAGCCATCTTCATAGCTAATTGGCTGATAACTATTATCATAGTTATAATCCATAATAACTTTTTTCGTGCCACCATCAACAAAGTCAATAATTTCTTTGTATTTGAGCTTAATTTTTTTCTTCAAGTCTGATGTTTCAAAGTCACGAATTGTCGAGACCTCTTTGTTAATGGTGATTTCTGATTCCCCAGTAGGCTGAGTGATGTCTTCAATGGTTGGGGCTTCTGATGTTATTTCTTTATCAGGTGCTACCGCAGATTCTGCCGGTTTTTTCAAGCCTTCTAGCAGCTTACTTTCATCAATCTCTCCTAATTTAACATACTTAGAACTGTCTACACCAGGATCAACAAGATAATAAGCGACTTTGCCATTCGAATCCGCTTTGTTCGCAAATTTAATTCGGTGAATTTTTGTAAAGTTAGATGCTCCATCCAGCGCAACTACTTCAAGAATTTTACCGCGAAGATCTCCGGCATTTCTAATTTCATAAACGGTATTACCGTCCTCATCAAGCAATCTATTTTTGCCTTCACCCTCTCCGGCATAGACAACATCTAACATTTTTTCAGGGCGGCCGTATTTGTCTACAATTGCAGCCCCCGCATACCAAACTTTATTGTTTACTTTTTCAAATTTATCCGGATGAAGCACTTGATCTCTATAGAAGAGCATGTCGTTTTTGTAAGCTTCTTTAGCTTGGTGGTAGGTATCTTTAACTAATAAACGAATAGCACTTGGATTAGAGAAATCTACCGAAACAATTTCTGGTGGCGTATTATCAATCTTAACTGGAATATATGATTCTTGCCATGGATGATCTTTAGTTAAGCGATATTTGAACTTGAAGTAGTACTGTCCTTCTGCAATAGATTCAAATTGTCCTTGAATCCCTTCAGAAGACGCACTATCAACGGTCGGTTCAATTACTTCTTCCTTACCACGTGGATTATAGATCAGGCCGTCCCATTTTAAGTCTCCCCAAACTTTTAGGCCTGAACTCTTGATTCCATGAGAATCATTTCGCTTAGAGTTCAAAATACCTCGGACAAAATGCTCTTTCGAGAGAACTTTTAAGGTGTTTTGTTTTTGACCATTTTCACCTGTATTATTTACAATAGAGATTTCACCGTTTAATGCAGACCGAAGTACTAATGGAGATGGAGTGACATCTTTTTGTACACTCGCTTCTTGTAGGTTGCCATCTTTATCTAATGGCGTTACATGAATAATTTTTGAGTCACTCTTTGATGGAGCTAGCAGATCAGGATGATTATTGAATGCAAAGATATCCGGATCTTGATCTAATGATGTCTTCTTGCCATCTTTTCTATTTTGAATAACCCCCGTTGGCGTGAACATATCTAAGTCGTGTTCTCCACCTTGTCCTTTATTTAACGTACCCGGAATTTTGGGTTTCCCAGTATCGTCCACTCCTTCCATGCTTTTAGCGCGAGAGCCTTCTTCCCAAGCCCATTTATCTAAGATTGGTTCCTTATTCCAGTCTCCAGCAAATCCCATTAATGGCATCGTAAGTGACGGTTGCGCAGAAGGATTATTTTTGTCTTCAGTTTCTTCAACAGACTCGAAGTTAATAAAGGATTCAACAAATTGATTCTTACCGTGAGCATCTCCTAAGTTAAGAATTCCTTTGAGTTCATAACTAGAATTTGCCTTAATTGTAAAGGTATCTTTTTCGAATTCAATACCTGCATTGTTGACGGCTGTTGGATGAATTTCTGGTACGATCTTCTTGCCGTCTTTTGATTTTTCATCTTGGTACGTTTCATCTAGTTTTAATTTGTTGACAATACCATCTGTTGTTACCGGACTAGCCGATACTTTAAACGTCAAATCACGATTCGACGTATTGTGTAAATTCACTGAGAATAATCGTTTTTTATGTTTAACTTCCTTCAAAGAAATTGAACCATATGAATTCACTAATCCTTTAGAATCAGTATTTTTAAAGGTTGCTAAGACATTATTTTTAAGGGCTTTAGCGACATTAATTAACCCTGCTCCTTGTTGTCTTGGTGAAGCATAATGAATAGCTGACTCGCCCCAAGTAGTTGGGTCCATCATTGGTGTGGCCGTATTTTGGAGGACAATCTTATTTAAGGTCGTAAAGTCAATTTTATCGTCACCCGTTAAATTTTTGAGAACATCTGTTTTTAGTAGTTCTTGTATTTTAGGTTTAATTAAGGCACTAGCTGCTGCCACGACTGGTGCTGCCATTGATGTTCCCGACATATAGCCATAAGTTGACTTGCCATTGATGACATTAAGCGTAGATTTGATATTTTTACCTGGTGCAGAGACATCAGGTTTCAATAATAAGTCTACTCGCGGACCCCAAGATGTTGATCCAGCTGGAACGAGTTGGTTCTTAACAATCGCTTTTTCATCAGAGAAATTAAACGTTAATTCTTCTTCGTCACCCACATTTGGTTTGTTCGCATTAAATGACTCCATATCAATTGGGTAATACTGATCTTCTTTTCCTTTAAAGTCTTTTATATCATTTTTCTTAACATCCATCTTTTTATTAGGGGCAATCATATTCCAGAGTTTAAGCCCCTCTTCTCCTGAGACAGACATCACTTGAGCATCCGTTTTTGTGTCCCCTTCATATCCCATAGCGGGTAAATCTGTCCAGTTATCTCGGTTATAATAGCTTACCGTATTAACTAACATGACTGCTCGAGCACCTTTATCTTTAGCTCGTTTAAAAGCATGTTTTAAATCCTTTGTATAAATACGGTCCATTACAGCAATTTTTCCTTTTAGATCCAAGCCGGCTACATCTTCATCGCGACCTTTTCCGATATAGACGAATTTAAATTTATTTTTGGTTGTTTCATTTTCTTTCACAATTTTGTCTTTATCGAAGAATGCTCCAACATGGGTATATTTAAAGTCTTCATCATTAATTTTTAGTTTATTAAATTGAATTTCCGTGTTTCGAGCGGAAGCAACGGCAATAGCATCTTCGTGAGCTGCTGTTCGAGTAACGTTACCTGTATCGGTCATTTTTAGTGAATTATTAGCTGTATTGTCCCATGAAGAGCTAGATGATGATGTCGCATAGTTACCTGTTGCCACTACAACCGGGATGCCTGCTTTTCTTAACGCACGGATAGCTTCCCAGTACTTCTCACCCACTAAACCTGTTCCTGTAAATCCTGAAGAAATAGAGACAACATCGACTCCATTTTTAATGGCATGTTCAAAGGCATGGAACATGGTCTCGTCTCCGGCAAAACCACTACCAGAATCGGAGTACATCTTGTAAGAGAAAATTTGGGCATTTGGCGCTATTCCATCTATACCGTTGTTCTTTTTGATATCTTCATCAGTATCATTCCCAGCTAAAATTCCAGCAATATGCATACCGTGCGGATCGTAATAATCTGAACCGTCATCATACTTCTCCATAGTGACTTTGCTTCCTGTGTAGTAGTTAAAGGCATGCGGAATTTTATCACTCACCCAATATTTTTCATCTGTTCCTTTTAGATTTTCTTTTTTAATTTTCATGTGAGGCTTCGCATCATCATCTAAGCGCATTGCTTTATGTCGGTGATCTACCCCAGTATCGATATTAGCAATAACGGTCCCACGACCATCAAACTTATTAATAATACTTGCTGCCCCGATTGCTTTCAAGTAATTGATTGATTCTTCCACACCAATTTCTTTACGTGCATTGTTCATCATAGGTTGTACTTCATGAGCACGTTCAACTGACTTCATCACTTGTAGTCGTTTCAGTTTTTCCATGTTTTCTGGTGTTGTCTTGATCGCATTTCCTTTGAATAACACATTATAATCGTATAAAATTTCTGTGTTTTCTAACTTGCCCAATTCCTGTTTAATTTTTTCTTTACCCGCATCATCATTATATTCAACGATGTAAACAGATCGACCATCTTCTGTTTGATCCGTTTTCGGCGATTGAGTTTTTGATGATTCTGGAGCAGGTGTTTCTACTTTATGCGGCTCTTCTTTTTTCTCACCTGAAGCTTCTTCACCGTCAATTCCCTTTTCTTTAGCAAGGAATTCCTCAGGCTCAGTTATGGCATGCTCTGTTGTTGTAGCTGTTTCTTCTACTGAACTTGCTTCTTCCTTAGTAGGAATCGGTTGAGTTGCTGCACTTGTATCATTAGCTGTAGGAGCCAACTGTTTCTCATCTACTGCTGACTGTCGTTCTTCATTTGATTCATTTTCCAGCGACGTATGAATTGATTGATCTACAACAGTCGCTTCATTCATTCCATTTAAATCAGTTGACTGTTTATCGTCACTATGTGGTTTATCCGTATCTGTAACAGGGTCTTTAACATCCTCACTAGCATATACTGCTTCCCCGTACAAAACAGATAACACAAGTGGCGCGACTAAAACTGACTTAAGAACACTTTTCTTATTCATATAATCCTCCTAATGATTTTTTATTAAAATACCTTATAAACATTTTATTATTAAAAAAATATATCTAATGAACGAATAGGTTTATTGTAATGACTTTTTCTCGTCACTAGAATACTCTAGCGCGATACATTAATTCATATAATTTACAGTTCCTACTCAATTTCTTCATGTCTAACTAGAAATGAATCATCAGACCTCCTTTTTTAAGTTAGACTAAAATAAACTTCATAAATAGTATAAACAAATAGAATAACTAAGTCAATACATTTTTAAGTTAGCTTAATATATTTTAATAATTCGGACTGTAAAACTCATCCTTATCCTGACATCTTTCGGTATTAATACCACTTTTTTCCGTTTATAAGAGACAATTAACAGACTGTCCATTAGGTGCTATTGATACAAAATGAATTGCTACGTTCAATAAATTGACCATTTTTAGTTAAGATTAGGAAGGGGTTTCCATTGCATTTTCTGTCACTTTAGTTCATAATAAAAATAGATACGTATAAAAAGTAAGTAAATTATGATCAATCAGACATCTATAGAAAAAAGGAGTATTCAAATGAAAACAATTAATCGTCTATTTATTAATGGACAATTCCAAGAAGCAAGTGGTGAAGCTTATCAAGAAGTCACCAACTCAGCAACTGAAGAAGTGATCGCTAAGGTACGGAATGCTTCTGAAGCTGATGTTAACCTAGCTGTACAAGCAGCCAAAGATGCTTTCACGCATTGGAAGGAAACAACACCAGCAGAGCGAAAAGCTTATGTCCAAAAAATATTGGATGGCATTAAAGAACGAAAAGAAGAAATCGACCAAACGATTATCCAAGAATTAGGCTCATCTGCCGATTATACTGAAAATGCACAATCTCAAATATCAATCAATGAAATGGAAGCCACCTTAGATGCCTATGATGACTTTAAGTTCGAAGAAGATGTGGATAATGCCAAAGTGGTCAAAGAAGGATCCGGTGTTGTTGCTTGTATTACACCGTGGAATTACCCACTGAACCAAATCCAACGTAAAGTAACTCCAGCCTTGCTTGCTGGTAACACGGTTGTTGTTAAACCTGCTAGCGAAACACCGTTAACTGCCTATATCTATGCAGAAATTATCGAAGCGGCTGGCTTACCAGATGGCGTCTTCAACTTAGTCACTGGACCAGGCAGTACGATTGGAAATTATTTGGCTTCCCATGAAGATATTTCTATTATCTCCTTCACCGGTTCTACAGCAGTTGGAAAAGGATTGTACGAAATCGCCAGCGATCATGTAAAACGCCTGGTGCTGGAACTTGGTGGTAAGTCACCACTAATTTATCTCGATGGGGGCGACCTAGAAGCAGCTGTTAAACAATCAGCTAATACAGTTATCGACAACCAAGGACAAACTTGCTCCGCGCTCTCTCGCTTACTTGTCCCTAAACATCGCTTAGACGATACGAAAAAAATCTTAGAAGCACATTATGCTACACTGAAGGTCGGTGATCCAGCAAATCGCGATAATCGCGTCGGTCCAATGGTATCACAAGAGCAATATGAAACCGTCTTAGAATATATTAAGATTGGCCAGGATGAAGGTGCCGAACTCTTTATTGGCGGAAAAGCGTTAGATGGCACGGGATTATTTATTGAACCGACTGTCTTTATTAACGTGGATAACCAAATGCAAATTGCCCAAGAGGAAATTTTTGGTCCCGTCTTAGTGGTTATTACGTACGAGACGGTTGAAGAAGCTATTGAACTCGCGAATGATATCAAATATGGCTTGAACGGGGCAGTTGTTGGACCTGATGAGCAAGCTCGCAAAGTAGCCCGACAAATCCAAGCAGGTAACGTCTATGTCAATGGAGGTAACCGCACATCCAAAGCACCATTTGGCGGTTATAAGCAATCTGGAATTGGTCGTGAGAATGGGATTTACGCCATCGAAGATTATGTTGAATTGAAAAGTATCTTTCTATAATAACTAGTATATCCACCATAGCAGTTAGTATATATAACTGCTATGGTGGATATTTTTAATCATACATGTAGAAATTACTCTTATTTTATCCTTAATGATTGAAATTTTTTTGTAAGAAAGCTAATAGTCTAGTATACTATAGATATGTAGTATGTGAAGGAGTGATGGATCATGAATAACAAATCATACCCCCTAGAAGATATTTCAAATAGACAAAATAAATGGAATGTAACTTATCATGACTATTCTCATTTACTTAAATCTTCAACTTATTTAAGTGTCTATCAAAGTGGACAAAAAACATATACACCACCAGGTTATCACCGTGGCCCTGATATGTATGATCACTTCATTATTCACTATGTAACAAGTGGCAGTGGAACATTTACTATTGGAGGCACAGAGTATGAAATCAATACACATGATATGTTCTTAATACCACCATATACTTTTGTCGAATACCAAGCAAATGAGGAGACACCGTGGTGCTATTATTGGGTGGGATTTAATGGCGCAGATGCAGCTCAGTTAGTTAAGTTAAGTGGGTTCCAAGACACATATCGCTTGCACGTCCAGGAACAAATTGCAATTACCCAACTATTTAGTGAATTGACCCGACTAGAGTCTAGTGCTATTTCTCAAAAATATTTATTACTCGGCTATTTATACCAAATTTTAGGTTTATTAATGACACATTCAGAAACATCATCATCTGCTAACTATGATCATTATCTTCGCGCCGTTGATTATATACAGCAACACTATAACAAAGATGAGTTAAGTGTACAATCTATTGCCGAATCAATTAATATTTCTCGTTCACATTTATATCGAATTTTCAAACAAGTCACTGATAAGTCCATTCAAGATATGATTGTGGATACCAGACTCCAAAAGTCATTCTTATTCTTAGAGAATACAAATTATTCAATTGGTAAAGTATCAAGCTTAGCTGGATTTCACTCTCAATCTTATTTCTCTAAGCTCTTCAAAGAACGTTATAACCAAACTCCCACTCAATACCGAAAAAGTATCCAAAACTAAAATAAGACCCCTACTGTTTGAAGTGTTGTAACTTCTGGTTGTAGTGGTCTTATTCCTAACTAATTTATCCGTTCATTATTTATCTCCATAAGGGATAAATTCTGTCATATCATCAAATCTCGTAAAATCAATACGTTCAATATCAATCGTTGGCAGTTTTTCATGTAAAAGTTCTGTCATTTTATTTCGAACTTTTTTGAATATTTTTTGCTCTTCATCTGTTAATTCTTCTCGTAAATAGCCAGTTGAAATATGGAACTGATAACTATCATGATTAGGGAAACGAGTACCTGTTTGTTTAGAAATATATTCTCTAATTTCTTTAAGTCGCTCATCTGAGGCTTCATCAGCTGGATTAACTACAAGATTGGTAATCCCCATCTTTTCAACCTCCATTGTAATATCTTCATCTACCAGAGGGAAAACACCCAATTGCTTAGCAAAATATTCAGTTGTTTCATCAATTGGTACGTCTAAATCCAGATGATCACTCCAATAATCTTTCTGGCGATTCTGATCACACAATAACTCGTGGACTGTCATATGAATTGACTGTGGTGGTGTTAACGTAAATTTATCAATGAATGGAAGCTTGCGGTATTCCGATTGAATCATTTCAACCACTTCCATGACTTCCTCATTATTATATAAATTAGCAACAACTGTATTACCTCTAAATTCTGCAAAATCCCCATTTGCTTTAAATTTTTTATCTTTTAAATCAACCATATTTTTCTCCTTTTATTTACTCTGTATGTTGTTCAACTATTAATTCATTTTCAAGTTCAACTTCACCCATGTCTTTTTTCTTAAAGCCTTTAATCCACTCAGCAAGTTTTTCTTTTCCACCGAAGTAGACGAACCACATAACGATTCCACTAATAATAACTAATAAAACGGAATAAACTAAGTTAATAGCCTTAGCATCGATAGCAGTTGAGTTAGTTGAGTTATTTCGGATAACAACCCCTAACGGTCGGTTTAATGGATTATATAAGAAAACAGATAAGTTATAATCTGCCAACTTCCCGTTAAAATTCAATGCAAATAAGGCAAAGAATGTCGGAAGAATAGCAGGTAATACAATCTTGAAGAACGTATAAGGTCCACTTGCTCCTAAGTTCTTCGCTGCATCTTCTAATTTAGAATCAACTGAGAATAGTGCAGCTTTCAAGAATCGCAAGGTATTCGGGAACATAACAGCAATATAGGCAATCAGCATAATAATCCATGATCCCGTTAGTGTATTCCCAAAAATAAATAGACTTGGACTACTATATGACAAAATCAAGCCAAGTGCAAATAAAATGGATGGTAATAACCATGGAATGTGAAGTAAATATTCCAGAACAGTAGTGAATAAGTTATTCCATTTATGAATCAACCGAGCAACAAATGTCATCGCTATTCCAACTACTGCTGCAGCTAAGAAAGAATAAATAACTGATGTAATAAATGGTGAATAAGCTGATGAATCTGTTAAGATTCGTGCGTAGTTTTGTAAGGTAAATGAATCCCAAGACAGTTGCATAGAAGCGATCGTCTGATAATCTGTAAATGAAAACACAAATACTGCTAAAAATGGCAACCAGTGAATAAATGCAAAAATGTAAGCTAATATATGTGCTCCAATATTTAATGCAGGCGATGATATTTTTTGCCGCTTAATTTTTGTTTTTACTTTCGAAATTGATAAAAAGTTCATCTTCTTCTCATTACGCTGTATAACAATGAGTAATAAAACTTGGAAAACACCCAAAATTAAAGCAAGTATGGCTGCTAATACTCTGGAACTTGGTCGCTCAGCAAAAGTTAGAATTAATGGACTAATTGTTTCGTAGTTCGGTCCACCAACCATCAATGGAGCAGCAAAGGCCCCCAGACCACTCTGGAATGATAAGACTAAAATTGTACCCAAAACTGGTCGCAATGGTGGTAAGATAACTTTAGTAATAATTTGAAATTGAGAAGCACCTAAGTTTTTGGCTGCTTGAATAGTTTGGTAGTCCAACTGCTTAATTTGATTTCTGAAGAATACCATATAATTAAATGTTGTACCAAATGACATAACTAGCAATACAGCAAAATACCCTTGAAACCATGCTCTACTTGCTTCGGGGAAAAATCTTAAGATTTGTTCCGTAATTAATCCATTAGGACCATACACAAATAAGTAACCATTATTAATCAATAGTCCTCCAAAAATTAATGGAATCATATAAGTTAGTGTCAGAAACTTCTGTCCTTTAATGTCAAAATATTCAATAAATAACACTTGCATAATACCAACAAAAGCTGTCGTAAATGGTAGTGTAAACCCTAAAATAAAACTATTCTTCAAGGCATCTACTGCCCGTTCAGATGAAAAAATCTTCTGAAAAGGCTCTAAGGTAAATTCGCCTTGAGCAAAGAATGTACTATAAATAATTTGAAAGTTTGGTACAACTAAAAAGGCCAATACAAACCATAAAATAACTGCTATAGAGCTATAAATAAGTACTTTATATAAGCTAAATGTTTTCGTCTCTTCCATAATCTACCCTCCTAGTAACACAGAATATCATCAGGATTAATTGACAATACAACTGTATCCCCTACATCATAGACTTTTCTACGGTTTTGTTTTTCAAAACTAACAAAATTAATGCCTTTAGCGTTGAGATGATAATTAATTAATGTTCCATAAAACTCTACTTCAGTTACCGTCGCCCGAAACTCTCTTGAGGAAAGTTCTCTCTCATAATCTGATTCAATAGAAATCTTATCTGGTCGGATATAAAATGCATTATATTCTTCGAGTGACTTACCTGTATGTTGCTCTGCAAATTCTCTCGTCAGTTTTGTTGCATCGCCAATAAAGGTACAGACAAATTCACTAGCAGGATCATTATAAACGGTATCAGGCGTTCCTACTTGCTCTATTGTTCCCTTATTGAAGACGGCAATTCGATCTGATAAAATTAGTGCTTCTTCCTGGTCGTGCGTAACATAAATCGTTGTCATCCCTAATTCACGCTGAATACGTTTTAATTCTAATCGCAATTGCTTTCTAAGTTGTGCATCTAAGTTGGAGAGCGGCTCATCCATCGTTAATATTTCAGGTTGTTTAGCTAAAGCACGTGCTATCGCAACACGTTGCTGTTGCCCTCCTGAAAGTTCGGATACATTTCTTTTCAGTTGTGTTTCATTCAAGTCAACAATCTGGGAAAGTTCGTGAACCCGTTGATTAATGGCTTCTTTGGGTGTTTTTTCAATTTTTAGACCAAAACCAATATTTTCTTCGACTGTCATAGTTGGGAATAATGCATAACTTTGGAAGACAATTCCAATATTTCGGCGTTCACTCGGAATATCATTGACACGTTTTCCTTTAACAATGATATCTCCTTCTGATGGTTCTAAAAAACCCACTAATGTATTCAGCATAGTTGTTTTTCCACAACCGGACGGACCAATTAATGTGAAAAACTCACTTTTCTTAATATCCAAATTAATATTATCTAACGCAATAAAATCCCCATATTTAACTTGTAAGTCTTTAATTTCAATCATTTTTTCCATTAACATACTCCTCCATCTATTTATATAGATAGACTATGTAGCCTAGAAAGAATTCACTTTCTAGGCACAAAGTCTCTTTAACAAAGATAACTGTTTATAGTAAGTTCAACTCTACATATTCAATCCATTCATCTAAGTGTTCATTCAACCATTGAACATCTATTTCCTGTGGAGTTGTATTATCCATAATTTCTTTCATTCGTTCAGTAGCACTCTCACGTGCTTTTTCATTTGCTGGCATTTGGTTGTGTAACTCTGCAAATTCTGCCATAATTTCTTCTGAACCAAACCATTCAACAAATTTTTGCTCTAACGTATTATCATCGCCATCAGCTAAAATTCCAATCTGTTCAACTGTTTGTACAACTCCATCATCTGGATTAATTACACCAATATTGATACCATATTCCTCTTCGATTACTGGCACATTAGACATCCAAGTGTATCCAATAGGAATTTTTCCTGATGTAAAGTTATCAACCCAGTCTTCTCCTTCTGGCGTACTGTATCCATTGTCAAAGTAATCTTGTAATTTGTCCCATCCTTCTTGAGAAATTCCCATGTTACCATTGTCATCTCTGTAAGGTATGATTTGGGTGAAGAATACGGCAGAGTCAGTTGCTCCTGAGAGTGAGTTTTGGATACGGTATTGGCCATGGAACTCTTCGTTTTCATAGAAATCACTCCAAGTCTGTGGTGCATCCGCTTCATCCATTTCATCCGCATTATAAATTGGGAATACACGAGTTAGTGTAATTGGGCTGTGCAGGTGATCTTCAGCAATTACCACATCTTCGGCAATCCCATCTAACCATCCTGGTGTATAAGCTTCCAAGATTTCTGCATCTCGCAATTGATCAAATCCAGCTTCATTCAATCCGAACACAAGGTCGGCAATTGGTGCATCTTTTTCTGCTAACAATCTGCTAAGTGCTTCTGATCCACCCATTTCAACGAACTCAATATCAAAACCTGCCTCAGCTGCTTTTTCTACAAAGAAGTCCCCTCGTCCATCAGATGCAGCATTTGAGTAAATAATTAATTTACGGTCTTTATCGCCACCATCAGCTGATTCATTTCCTCCAGATGAGTTGCTACAACCTGCCAGTACCACTGCTGATAGTGCTCCTAATGTTAACCAACGTTTCATATCTTTTTTCATTTTTCTTCCTCCTAAATTTAATTCTTTTTAAAATTTGTTACTGATTTTTATCCTTCTTCGACGTATAACAAGCCATCCGATTGACTAACTTGTTCTATATAATCTGCATGCGAGAACCGACGGGCATATTCTAAGGTTACTGTAAAAGTTACCCCCTCGTGCAAACGAGTAACCTCTTTATTGGTCTGTAAATCCATAACTTGAAACCCACTTTCTCGCATATTTTTAAGAAATCCTTGCATATGCTTATATGAATCAAATGTCATATACAAATCTATAAACCGACTATTCATCATAAATTTATTATTGATTTGTTTGAAAACGGTTAAAATAAAAAACATAAAAATAGCTGCTACAATAGCGCCTTCATAATAGCCAATGCCAATCGCCAACCCCGTACACGCTGATGTCCACAGACCAGCTGCAGTTGTTAAACCTCTTACTTTAAATTGATCGGTTAAAATAATTGTTCCAGCACCGAGAAAACCAATGCCGCTAATGACTTGGGCACCCAGTCGTGATGGATCTCCAACTTCAAAATATTCTGATACATATTGATTCGTCGACATCACTAGAGCTGAACCGATACACACTAGCATGTGTGTACGCAGACCAGCTGGATGATTCTTATATGTCCGCTCCATACCAATTACACTTCCTACGACCATTGCCAATACAAGTCGTAAAATAAGAGACACATTGGTCAAATCACGATATGGAGTAAAAATTTCCCACATTATATATTTCCTCCTAACTATCTCTAATTAATCGATAACTTCCCTCCATAACTAATTCAGCAATGATCACCACATCTTACTGGCTATAGAATAAACCTTCATCTTTTTTGTATCGCTTACATAAAAATTATATCAACTACATACTAAGTAAGCTACTAATTATCGTTCATCTTTTATAACTGATGTTGCATGTTTATCAAATAATCTCAAATATTATATAACTGCTTAAATTTCATTTATACAAACGTTACTTGCTATTCAATCTTAGATGATTTACTTTTTATATATAAAATAAGTCACTACCTATAATTAAATATATTACTATTAATACCTATTTTAAGATTAAAAATTTCATATAAATCCTCTTAATAGATGTTTTATCTCCTTACTACACTTACAATTATACGACTCCAATATTTAATCTTCACTAACGCTATATATTATCCTTGTAAACTTATGTTAAGATTATATAAAAGATGGATTGTAAAATGAAATGCAACACCTAAGCAAAATAAAAAAGACATAAAGATTCTCTAGTATACTTAATGTACCACCAAAAAGTAAGGAGAATCTCTATGTCACAAATACATTATACCACAACCACCCAATTTAAGCATTTAACAGAAACAGAACGTCAATTAATCGAAAATTGGCTAAATGAAGGGGAGTCTCAAGCGGAAATTGCCAGACGCTTAAACCGACATCCTTCAACAATTAGTCGTGAAATAAAACGAGGATCCGTGCCTCAAATAAAAGGTGCCAATCAAAAAACGGCGATGATTTATTATGCGATGCTGGTGAATGAAACTATAAGAGTAACCGTCAAAAATCATGTCCTCAAAAGAAAACACGGTTTTCAACCTCATTTTTTATCGCTTTAGAAAAGGCATATCATGAAAAAATGTTACCGGGAAAACACCGACAATATAATATCCAAACGTTTATCATGTGGTATAAAAATAAGCATCCCACGCATAAGATTCCGACCTTTAAAACGATTTATCGCTATATTCATTCGGGTGATATTATCATTAAACCAATTGATTTACCTTTGATGACGCGATTAAAACCCCGAAAAAATAAGCATTCAAAACCTAAAGGATAGAATAAGCGAAAATTAGGTCGCAGTATTTCAGAACGACCTGAATCGGTGTTGAACCGTAAAGAATTTGGTCACTGGGAAGCTGATTTAGTAAAAGACAAAAAGACGAAGAATCAACCAGCTATTATAACGCTCGTAGAGCGCCAAACACGCTTTGCATTCACCATGAAAATCAATAACTTCAAAAGTGATGCGGTATTAATGGCTTTCCAAAACATGCTTCACAAAAAAGAGCAGCTGTTTAAATCAATTACATTTGATAATGGTTCTGAATTTTCAAAAGTTCATAAATTAGAAACTAAACAGTTACAAATCTACTTCGCCCATGCTTATTCATCATGGGAACGTGGGACGAATAAAAATTTCAATCAAATGCTTCGAGAACATATTCCGAAAGGTATCTCGTTACATCAGTACTCTAAAGATTATTTGGAAACAGTTACCTATTTCATTAATCGCATGTATCGGGCATGCTTAGATGGGCTATCCGCAGAAGAATGTTTTCTATTAGCCCATCAACCGGATTAAAAACAATTTTTTCGATGGTTGCCCCCTTGGGGGGCAAACCCTCCCACATTTAACTAACCATAAGTGTACTTATCGAATCATATGTTTTGTTGCATTTAATTTGACAATGGAGGAGATTATATAAAATCTAAAAATTTCCATACAAAAAACCAAAGCACACTGTGGTTAATTTGACTTACAATATTCTTCTATTCCAAAAGTTAACAACTAGCAGATAATAAGAGTTCTCCACAAAGTAGATACTGACTTATTAGTATAAATTTTTATAGAATTATTGATTAAAAAGAATAATCTTCATCTTGCAGTACATCTAATGTTTCTTTTGGTCTTTCTTTAAGAACTAATTCCAAAATTTTCTCATCAGATAACCGGTTCATTTTTGGAGTTATTAAACTGACAATAATACCCGATAGAAAAGCAAATATGGTGACTGGGATAGCTGGCCCTTGGAATATACCCTGAATCCATTCATTAAGTGATGGA
>Ga0181469_100165_pt1 | contig 21980 bp, 18 predicted proteins | sample InSIn2SAF170_2_FD_119081 | JGI IMG/M metagenome (GOLD analysis project Ga0181469, IMG submission 119081) | Clean room microbial communities from NASA Spacecraft Assembly Facility at Jet Propulsion Laboratory, Pasadena, California, USA -... ... | reverse complement strand
GTCCTTGTGGTGATAAGCTGGAAGTCCTTTGATAATTGAAAGTGTTTGCGTATGAAAGTCACGATCCTTAGCAAGTACAGTGAAGGTGAGTTGAAGTGGGAGACATGAGATTGCAGGCAGAGGGGGACAAGAGTGAGCTTTAAAGGACAGATGGGAATGAGGTCGACGGAAGTGATGCTGTGGTGGGATGGGCCGACGAGCAAAGTGGGCGGCAGCAAGCGAGGTGGAGCTGGTGAAGCCAAGTTTTGGTGGCACTAAGGATCACTCTAGCCGCATGCAGGCCGCTCAGAGCCATATAGCTGGACCAGCAGCAAGCCTCCGGATGGGCGCCGCGCTGCACCCAAGACAAGTAGTTGCTGGGTCACGGAGAGACAGTCAGCGATTCAGAATGATCGGCGTTACATGATGTGATCATCAGGGACCATGTTGCTCGCTTCATTCGTCATTCGCGTTCCATCCGAGGTGATCAAGTGCATCTGCCCGTGCGTCTCTTTCGAATCGTCGTCGACACTTGAATGCAGTCTAATGCAAAATCCTCACACACCGCATCGATGTTGAGTGACGTGGCAATGTTGTTGACAAGGACATGAACCGGCCAGCGCCTACGATAGGACAACTCTGCATTAATGGTGACCAAGAGCATCATCATCAGCCTTGTCTTCTGCAGTTGATGCTAATGTGTGTTTCAATATGGTTTCCCATGACTGGTCAGTGTTGAGGACAGCGCAGAGGACATGTGCTACAACGACGCTCCAATTTTTGCTCGAAAAACTGTACTCTGCTGAGTTCGCCAGTAACAGCATGTCACAATCGTGACACCGATGGAGCTGGCTGACAGAAGCAGCTCTACTTGGTACAGTCATGGCTGACGCCCAAAACGGGATGTGCGTCATACCTCGAAAAGTGAAAGTAATGCCTTGGTCGACAGAAATGGCATTTCTAGAAATGATAGACCGATTGAATTGCTGAAATAGGCCTTGTCAATGATTGACAGTGTACTTTTCCGGTTCTACTATGCTACTTGTGTAATCTGATCAGCAAGGTACAAGGAAACCAGATGGTCCTTGAACTCGGGTCTTTATTGCTGGAGCAGCAATTCCGAATCTTGGCAGGATCAGAGTCTCTAATGCATCTATTCAGGAGTTAGCCAAAGAACAATCGTGTATCTTGTAAGGTGTGCCAAGCTAGAGAGAATTCAGGAGCTCTATATCCCCACCAATGACTGAAGCTCAAATCGCCTCCTGCATCGATACCTTCCATCTGGCCACAATTCAATCTACAACATACCCCTATTCCCCATACTCGGATCCAAATTGGACGAACCATGGGATGCTAACCCCCCCACTGTTTCCTGATACCATGGACTTTGATGACTCTGGAAGGGACGACCTGTTAATGTATGAACCCTTATCGGAACCAGCCCAGGAGTGTGAATACCTTGGTGTCTCGAAGTTGCAATTCGCTAGGTCGAGTCACCCTACCTATCGTCATATCATCGAAATACTAACTTCCACCAGAACTGGACGCCGGCTAGCACAACATCGGCCCCTAAGATCTGCTTCTGAAAGGAACTACGCTACCCCTACTTCGGAATCCCCAAACCTCTCATGTTCCAAGGATGAGTCCATGGACAAGACCAAGAATAATCCCAGGAATGACCCTCGTTACGACAGCAAAGCCGATAAGGATGGCTACTATCACTGCCCGTTCGCTCACGAGGGTACTTGCAGCCACAAGCCCACGAAGCAAAAGTGCATCTATGCGTAGGTAATTATCGATCCAACAGTCTTGGCCCATCTAACCATCCTCTAGCAAGAACCTGGACTCACACCTGAAGCCTTACACCTGCAAATCCTTGGAGGACGAGAATTGCCGGAACTTACGCTTTTCTTCCAATGCCTGCCTCTTCCGACATGAACGTGAAATGCACGGGATGCACAACCATGGACGCAATCCCTACCTCTGCAAATTTCCTGGATGCGAAAGAGCCCGTCCGGATACAGGATTTCCTCGTCGGTGGAACCAGCGTGATCACATGAAACGTGTTCATGGTTGGGATGAGCCTGACAACGCTAATGATGATGTCCCCGATCGAGATTACATGGATGCCTCCCGGCGAAAGAGGAACCCCGGTATCTCTAGCTCCGTGGCTATGAAGAGGACTGGCTCATCCAGAGCTCAGACAAACCACTACCATGGTCAACAAAGAAGTATCAGTGACCCACGCTATCCAGGCCACAGAGGAAGAGAGTTTCAGGCTCAAGGAGTCATGATCCCAGGCATGACCGTCGACAATATGAACTTCACATCACACCAAATGATGACTCAACCATATGGAAATGGACCTTATATCCAGGCTGCATATTGAGGGGGGTAGGCACCGTTGTGTCATAGTGTTTTGAATTTTGATACCCATTTGTTCTAGCAGAGCTCGTGCTTTCAACCTACACAGTACACCTCAGGAAGCCATTGGATCCAAGGAACTGCCCTGGAACATCCCTCTCTAGGATTTCCAAGACTACTTGACTCGAATCTACCATCATTCAGAGACAGTCCTATCGAGTGGACCTTTCACTGACCTTTGTTGTTCTCTAAAGCCTAAATGTACCTGGTGGACAACTCGGGGTTGTGGTTTGGTGTGTGGGAGGGTTTTGCTGGGACGTTTGTTATGGGTGAATTTAGTTGGAAGGTTGATTGAATTCTGATAGCTCTATAGTGACCAGAAGTTTGGCAGGAGGTGGTAGTCCTTGAAGTTTGAGGGGAAAAGTGATTATGGCATGTATACATGGTTCAACAGCAACAGCAGCAATACAAAACATAATGTTTTAACTCTCATTTTCCCGTTGGAGTGCACTGCGAATGCTCCATGATTATCTAAAGGATGGGCAAGGATTATTAGGGCTTAGAAGGCATCCACCTTTACTCTGATACCGCCCATAAACCCCACATCCCACACCAAAACTTTTGGCATGAAATAACATCCCCTCATAATCGTTAATCTGTCGCATACTCGATCATGCCTGTAAGCATCTTTCCAATGCTCTTCTGATTACATTGTCTCACAAACATGATTAGCTCATTATCATCACTGGAACACCCTGTTCTGGCAAGACTCGTCGTGCACGTCAAATACTAAAGGAGTTTGAATCACGCATCAAGGCCGCCACAGACGATGTCAATCGCACAGTCGTCTACATACCTTCTTACCATGCCTGCCTAGACCCGCCTGTAGAGGACTCGAACTCATATCAGCCACCTGATCCCTCTATCAACCCACGAGACCAGATATACGATCTTGCACGTCTAGAGAAGACTGCCCGTGCTGAAGAGTTCTCCGCGATCAAACGTGCAGTTAACAAGAACACAGTTGTGATAGCGGATGCGCCAAACTATATCAAAGGTTTCCGCTACCAACTCTTCTGTGAGGCAAAGGCTGCAAGCACCAGATCTGTGGTTGTTCATTCTGCAGCAAGAGAAGATGAATGCATAGCTTGGAATACTGCTCGATTAGAAGCATGGAATTGGCCAATCTCTGAAGAAGGACAAGCGGGGGGAAATGGCACCAAGACACAAGTTCCAGCCCCAAATATTGGAAAGGATGTACTTGGTGATCTCAAACCAGAGAGTCACACAGCCATCTATGGCGACAGTGTAGCAATGAATGGGACAAGATCACGCAGTTCAAGCACAGGCGCTGCAGTAAGTGACGATGAGGCCGAGCTCTCTCAGAAAGCTCAAACGGACGAAACGATGACGCTTAAATCTCTCTACATAGCCGATAGAGTTGAGCCAGCAACCACAGATAGTCAACCACTCCAGAACATAAGCGAACAAACTGATGCACCCACATCGCAGGAGTCAAGATCTTCCCATACGCCCTCAACACTGCCGTCTACACGCTCTTCACTCCCCTACTCTCCCACCACTCTCACATCCCTGTTCATGCGCTACGAGCCACCCTCGCCCTTCACCCGCTGGGACACACCCCTCTTCACCATCCCCTCCACCGACGCTCATCCACCATACGACGAAATCTGGTCCGCAATCTTCCCCACCACAACAAACCCCCCAAGCAAGAAAGCCCTCTCCCAACAACACCACCCAAAACAAACGTCCCAGCAAAACCCTCCCACACACCAAACCACAACCCCCGCCGCCGCCGCCGCCGAAGTAAAACAATACCGCACAACAATCCTCCCCACAGCCAGCGCCCCAAACGCCCTCCAACTCCTCGAACTAACAACAGGCGAAATAACAAAACTCATCCTCTCCGCCGCCCGTGACGCAAACTTGACCACCACCGGCGACGGCGGCACGATAACCATATCCTTGCCATCTCACGATCCGAGTCCTACCAACCACACCAACACAATCGATATCGACGTAACTATCCCCGAAGGCATAGTCCTATCACAACCGGCACTGCAAAGGCTAAGGCGGAAATACACGCAGGTTCAACGTGGTGCGATCGCGCATAGACAGGGGTATACGCAGGGGAGGGGGAATATAGCGGTGAGTTTTGCACGGTTTTTGGAGGCGGAGTGGGCTGGTTTGGGATAGGACGGTATGGGATGGGCATTAAGATACGTAGATACCTAGGTCAGCAAGTACTCAGATACCGATCTATCAATCTCTATCGAATCAAAAACGACATTCAATCTTCAACCCACTTCACGATCCTCTTTCCCCGTCCTCGTCGTTGTCCGTGAGACTTTTCCGAGCCCTATTCACTTTACTGCACATGTGTACTTTTGCGTACTGCATTGAACTGTACCTAGGTAGGTACTGCATACTGTTGTCATACACACAGTTGACCAATCGATCGGATAATCGATTGCTCATAACGATAAGAACCGAATGTACTTTCACGAACTCCGAGTCATACATAAATACATACATACATAAGACAAGGCCATGTAGGTACCTATGTACACTGTTGTATGGTTCATATCTGAAAGAAAGCATACATCTGCGTACGACGAACACGTTATACAAGCCAGGCAAGCGAGCACCATTGAATGAACACTACTGGGGTGTGTATAAGTTTACGAATACTGCTTTCTTGCACAAAGCAGAGTGAAAACGCATTGATTCCCCAGAATGTTTTGTGTTTACATTGAAAGAGAAATACAGTACATGACTTGGTTCGTGCGAGACAGGAAATTGATTCGAAGGTAAAGGATGGAAGGAGAGAGCTCGATCGTGTAGTTTGAAGTTACATAAGATGAGAAAAGAATGGTGATCAATTAAACTGATGTAGGCTAGGTCGTGGTATCTTCCTCAAATCAATCTGCTAAAACGTGTACTCTGCCTATCATATCTCTCGTAGCCGCGTAACCCATCTGTAATGCCTGACGCTCTCGTGTCCATGCCAAAAAACCGTTGAAACCCGAAACTCCAATTCATGCTAATGTTGATAACGATGGTGTCGAGTGGAGGCAAATTGGTGAAGGACATCCCCTGCTCGGTCAATCATGCTTCGCTTTGATTGAGAAGATGACAGATAAGGACGTGAGTAGTGCTTGAATGATAATGGCGACAGGGAACAGAGATGAGAAGCAGCCAGTGCTCATCGACAAGTTCTGAGCGAGCTGTGCTGCTACGCGATCAACGTGGAAGTGTGGTGTGATCTTCACTTATTGGTCTAGCTTTTGCCTCGGCATACACTTCCGAATAGCAGCACATGCGAGTGAATCCTCAGCACATCTTAAATATCGCTCAGGTGGCAAACGCATCAAGGTGGACAAAGACTGTTAACACAATCCTACTCATTGATAATCATCAAGGGGATGAGCGGCTCACAGAGTCACATCATCCATATCGCGCATCAGACAAGCCATTTGAGCACGTTTTGCTGCCTCAGCTAGAAAATCTGCAGGAAGGCCCGGAGGTACACCGGCCACATTTGTAGGCGGGTAATTCGGCCTCTGAGGTTGAGAGATTGAATTGTGATGTTGTTGGTGTTGTAGCTGCTGGTCCTCTTGCTGCTGCACAGAGACATTACTAGAGTTGTCTTGTTGTGATTGTCCACCCATGGTTTGTTCGTAGTATTGACTTCGACCAAAGAAAGGATTAATATCGTTCGTGGAAGGCGAGGGTAGTGGTACACCGTATGATTGTGCCGGAGCCAGGAACTGCGGGTTCGTGAATTGGGAATACTGTTGACCCTGGCCTGATAGGGGAATATTGCCGTTCGTAGGGCTAGGATGTGACGTGGTTGAAACGCTCGAGGTTTGCGAGAATGCCGGGAAGGCTGGTATTGAGCCAACTCCTTGTTGCGTGTATGTGTTTTGGGGTTGTTGGTTCAGCCTTGGACTGCGACGAGGGAAGTTGCTCATTATAGACACCAACGAGGCTTGAGTCAGGCTGGTTTGGAAAGTGATTGAACACTTGTTGTGGTTGTCGGAAAAGCCACCTTATTCTTGCGAAGATCTCTTTCTTAGCTACCTGGAGCTGTGGATTGGTACAATAGAACTTCTTGTGAACGGTTGACAAGGAGAACGGGTGGCAGGTTTGAGGATGAGATCGCAAATGGCGGGAAGAAAAGGCGTAAAGGTTGGCGGGTAGATTGGAGGCGGTATTGATGTATTCAAGGGAGCCAAGACTAGAAAGTGATATTCGGACCAATGTCCCAGATCGGTCCGAGAGATTTCAGCTAGAGGTTTGTAGAAAGTATCGGTTGAGGGCGGACAATAGTTATGTCTCGTCTCAAAAAACTCGCACAGGCAGATCTGACAGGCGAAGCGCCTGTTGTGTTCTGGAGCGAATGATCAAAGTCTTGTTGCCTTGTTGTGATGCAGTGATTTCCCCACGAACCGCTTATGTGGGGGAAGGACAGACTGGAGCCGCTATTCGGCGTTGATGTGACGTGCAACGAAGTTAATGATAGTGACGAGTAGTGTGCCTGTCAGGTGTAGGAGTGAATTGGCGAGCGATGAATGATTTGGTCTGAAATCCAACGATGTACAGTACTAATTACTCTAGAAAGAGGATGGAAACAAAGAATTGATCACACAATACGCTTCCGGTAGTCACTACAGTATTGGAGACTTTCTCGGCTACACCTAGGGAAGGACCGAATGAGGCAAACACGCCAATTTCGGGTCTTCACGGCCGCCGACCGGCTCCAAGGTTATTCGCATCACGCACTGCGCTCTGTCACGGAAAAAGTTACCTACTTTGTAGAACATGGCTGCCATTCAGCTAGTACTAGTACCACGAGAAAGCCTGGGCTCGGCGGACTGTATCAATAGATACAACCGCCATTGCTCTATGCAGTACAGCTCTCTCTGCTGCTTGCACATTAGACAGAGCTCAATAGATACACATTTGTTTAGCTCGTTAAAAATACCTACCTCTAGGAGCGGAATCTCTTCCTAGCTCGGTGCATTCGGCATTTTGACTTTAAGACTGGACCTGCATTTGCTGGAAGATGTGCAGCCAAGATACAAATTCATTCGACCTCGAGTGCGTGTACTGTGTCAAGCAGAGTGTGTAGAGTTGAGGTGGCCGTCATTAACGTGTCGTCTACAACGACTATCTTTATCCGTCCGGCTCGATAATTTGCTCAATCGACCACAACGTCATGTCGAAGTTTAGCCTGAATCTCCCGTCGGCTTCAGCTTCAGCTTTGGCAGATATGAAGTTGCCGAGATCGACCGATCTCTTATCGGTCGGATGAACACCGTCGGCAAGTCAACACCAAAAAGTACAGGCTCGGCATTTGAAAACCTCGTGGGAAACTGATTCAGGTTCGTACTCCCTTCTCGGTTTTAGAGTTGAGTTCATGACTCGGATTACTATTGTACTCACATGCAAGATTGATCTCATGTGCAGAAGTACTCGTACCAGCCCAATACGATCTCTGGTTAGTAACTCGTACTGCTGGTCCTTGGTCACATTTGGACAGTCCTTTATACTACCATGTCTTTGTCATCCGAGGAAGTCTCTGACTCAGATGAACTGGACCTTTTCCGAGAGCCCAAGGATTACTATGCTCCTGCAAAGCCTGCTACCTTCACCACTTACACTACCAAGAACGGAACTGAACTGACGCTTCGTCTCGTCGGCCACAACCCTTTGTGGGGTCATCTGCTGTGGAACGCCGGTCAAGTCGTTGCTCGCTATCTCGAAGACAATGCCACCAGCGTTGTCAAGGACAAAACAGTTTTCGAGCTTGGCGCTGGTGCTGGCTTACCAAGCTTGATTTGTGCCCTACATGGTGCTAAAAGAGTGGTGGTAACGGACTATCCAGACCCTGATTTAATCGAAAACCTACAGTATAACATAGATCACTCTATCGACTTAAGCTACAGGCATTTGATTGCTGCTCAAGGGCTTCTCTGGGGCGGTGACGTCGGACAATTGAAGAGTCAGCTAGGAAACCCTGATGGCTTCGATCTTCTCATCCTCGCCGACATACTCTTCAACCATTCCGAACACGGGCATCTGATCAAGACATTACAACAAACTCTTCGCAGAACTCATGATGCTCGAGCGCTTGTCTTCTTCACACCGTACCGTCCATGGCTATTAGACAAAGACATGAACTTCTTTGACCTAGCTGGACGTGCGGGTTTTCAAGTGAGAAAACTGTTTGAACACATTATGGACAAGGTAATGTTTCCAGATGATGCTGGTGACGAGACACTGCGACGGACTGTGTTCGCTTATGAGATCACGTGGTCGATCTGAAGACGCGCGTCACACCATTACCCTCAAACCAGCATCATCAAGCATTCATATCGAGAGCTGCCGAGTTCCGACTCGCAAAGAGACAATCACGTGTGTTATTACACATTCGGCCCACCGAGCAATAGTAAAAGCACTGCATGTTGTGTACAAGACGTCTATCTCAGGCTGCGCGCTGTCCTTCCTCCAGCTACAAGTATGTACTGTAAATGTTGGCCGTGGACACGCTTCGCTGCACTGTACAGATCGCGGGCAGTGTTGTAAGATACTGTATTATACAGTACAGACGCTCAGATCGTGGGGGTCGCTAGAACGCACTACAGTAGGCCGCATATTTTGTTCGAACTGGGCTAACAGCTCGCCTATTGAGGACTGGCGTAATACGATAGTGGCGTTATCGATGCACAAAATCAAATGCTTGTTCGTTTCGTGTTTCTCGATCCACATATGAGCTCGAAGAGCAAGATACGGGGCCATTCGTATCGGACAGTGGGAACGAGGGTCGTGAATAAAATTGGCGGGGTCCGTATTGGCTGAGAAAACACCTCAAGTGTGGATGAAGATTGTGTCACCTGGGGCGCCTCCGTATTTCTCCACTGAGCCCTAACCCACCTCTTTCAACGTGTTTACACGCTCGTTTTGCTTTTCATCGAACTATCATGACAGTAGCCAGTAATGATTCATGAGATGAATGCCACTCCTCCAGCGCTATTGTGTTTGATGTTTCCAAGCTTCAACTTAAGCAAGATGCTTCCCCATACTGTCTGCGTGGGCTGACTCCAGTTCTCCAGCCTGAATATTCTCTTCCTCATCCTACCAGAGGGACTAGTATCTTATCTTCTACACCATCTCCTTCTCCAACCAATTCTATTCTTCTGACATCCCGTCCAGAACGGAGGCTAGGCAAATCCTGTCCAAGGGTCGGCCATCAGCCGTTTACTTTAGAAGCATTTATTCGTTCCTTTCCCCATTCTACACACCCCCGTACATCACCACGTTCTTTCCAGCTCAAGTCCGCTTCACGGGCCTAACCTCGTGCTTCCAGAAATTGACTCGTCACTCGTTCGCATCACCCTACGGCCTGTTCGTTCGTTGCCTGGACTGATCGGTCTACCACCACATCAGTCACGAAAAGTAATCAACATTGTTGACAATCCCAAATCAAGGTCGTCTTATTCATCACACCCGAACCGTGGGGCAGAAACTCGATTCATTTCACAACCGATGGTGTAGTCACGGAACTCGGCTATCTCGTTTTCTTCACACGACGCCTCTCTACTGAGAACACATTACCGGCGAACGGCGGTTCTTTGATCTCTTTCCTAAGCATATCTGTTATGTATCATTCTTGAACCAATATTCTTCAACCAAAGACATCTCCACTCCAAAGATCAGCTTCCTACTCCAAGCAAAGGCACCTCTTATAAAGCCTTGTGACTCAAACTGCATATACTTCGAATTGTCGCTAGACTACTAAGCAGCCACGACCACCTTCGAAACGCTTCGACTACACCTCGTATTTCACCTCATCTCCTCAAGACGACCATCAAGATGTGTAAAGCTCACACTCTTCGTTTCAGCTGCACCCATGGCCTCCTCATGGGCATCGAGCCCTGCAAACTCGGTCCCTGCCCCGTCATAAAAGTATCCGCCGACCGCCTCCCCCAACAACCATACAGATGCTACAACTGCCAACGCAAAAAGGAGGCACGCAATTCCCGTCCCGCAACAGCATCCCCCCTCTCCCGCACAACATCCTGCGCTCCCGGCGCCACAATCTTCGACACAGAGGGCATGGACGCCGCCACCACAGCCGCAACCTCCCCCTTCCGACGCGTCCAATCATTCCCCACCGTCACCCCGCCCTCCTTCCTATCCCGACAACAAAGCAACACTCTCCAACGCCAACCAAGCAACCAAAAATCCTTCAAATTCACCTGCCAACAACACCCCTCCAAACACGCCCTCCCCTCCCACTACTTCGGTCTCCCCCCGCACCTCCCGCACCAAGACCACGTCTGCCCACCCTGCCAACTCCAAGCCCTCCGCGAGAAGGGCGAAGCAGACGCCGTCCGCGCCGCACGAAACGAGTACCCGTCATTAACAGAGGAGATGTTGATCCGCGGCGGTTGTATCAAGGAGTGGCAGAGCAAACCGACTTGGGAAGCGTATGTGGACGAGAAGGTCACGGAGGAGAGGGAGATGTGGTATTTTGTGACGAGGAAGTGGACGCAGGATTTGAAGAGGTTGAGGGTTTTGGTGGCGGAGGAGGATGGGTTGGGGTTGCATTATTTGGGTGATGATTAGAATGAATATCACTGGCGTTGTGGGTTGGGGGGGTTATACTACGGTATGGCGTGGAACGGAATGGGTGAGGTCTGGTTATTTGTGGTTGTGGAGGTCACGAAAAGTTAGGGTATTGGGATACCCCTGGGTGTATGGCCCTCGGCGCTTTTGAGGATTTCTTTTCCAATCACCCTGGACAGAGGGTTATGCTATTGGCCTACAGCAGTACATGAATATGAATGTATGAAGACTCGTGCAGAGCGATTATATCGTTTCCGCAATTCGATCTATAATTTCGTAGCATGGACACTTCTTAACTATGTAACGACGGAAGTCCTATTTACTCCACTCGCACATCCTCCCCAGCAGCATGTCTAATAACCTTCGCCGTCAGCCCCGGCTGACTCAAGAACGGCGAGTGTCCAGCATCACACGTAAACGCCGTTATTGCCGTACTTTTTCTCGCATCCTCGACGACCTGTAACTGCCGTTCGTAAACGATGGTCTGGTCCTCTGAGCACAGAAGATACGTGGTCGGGATGTGTTTCCAAGCGGCGTATGGCTGAGGGATATACATTGTCGGCAGGCTGTGGTGTTTTAGTTGTGACGCGTGCTGTTGGGCTATGGCGGGGTCGATGTCGTGGTAGAATGCTGGTATTGGATCGAGGTGGTAGAGGTAGTCGCCCTGCTTTTGATTAGCTTCGAGCTATGAGGAAGCGTAGAGGACGGGAATACCTGTTCTTTGATTTTGGAAGGTCCTCCTTTGCCTCCTTTGCCACCGCCTGAGCCGCGAATTGTTTGTCCTTCTTCTAGCATCCAGGCGGTTAGGTAGACTAGAGCGGTCACGCCGCCGGGCAGGTTCGCTTTTTGTCGTTCGGCTTTGGATAGTCCTTTGAGAGAGGCGCTACCAGCGAAGCCTCCGTATGAATGCATTACCACTACGACGTCCTCGTCCTTATCTAACAGTTGTGTGATATTTGCGCGTATGTACTCCGTTTCTGGTTCAAGTGTTGTCAATGGTGGTTCGGCGCCAACAGACGGCAGTGTCAGTGCTGTAGTCTCGTAGCCAAATTCGTGCAAATATGGGAGAAGGGTATCCCAGGCATTACCGGAATGCCATGCACCGTGTATCAGTACTATATGTGGCTTCATGATCGAAGACTGGCGGCAGCAATAATCTGGTTACTGCTCGAGTAAAGTGAAGGATTTCCGTAATGTTGACAGCAGATCTTGCGCAAGTAAATACAACGTTGGAGTAATCCCCAATTGGAGATTCATAAGTGCCGGACCCTCAAGCTGAACCATAGTGATGCGAAGCAGCTGTTCGACGGCAATGCTATATCCCCCAACTGCAATAGAAGCACCAGACATGCCAGATTGACATCGAGGAGGATACGTCACGTTCACCTCCATTGCACACCAAACATCTTGCCCACTGCGCGCTTTGGTGAGGCAGTATCGGCATTCTCAAGATAAATGGTTTCGTGACCTGGCACTGACAGGCTTAACAACTTGTACTGTAACTCATCTTCGTCGCTTCTCTTTGTCATGTGTACATTGACCACACCACTCGCATCAGGTCCTTCAACGTGAAAATGCATCTTGAAGTGTGTCGTGCCAAATCTGTCGATATCAACCGTATGTGCCAGCGGCCTTGCTCGTGCCCATTTGTTCGAGGTAGGTTCACCATAAGCCTTGATCTGATTTGCTGGCCCTAGAATTTCACGACATTTCGGATCTGCTTTTACGCGATCAACCGCGTGGTTGAATTGACGAGTCTTCGAATCAGCGGCGAAGAGTTCTTGGTAAAGCAAGTATGCCACACAAACCTGAGCAAGTCAGTAGTGAACCTTGGTTACACCGGAGTTGTGTCTTACTGTTCCTACAGCACCCGCAGACACCAACAGGAAATTAAATGACTGTTGAGTTGTGCGGGCTGCTTTCTCGCCTGTGCTCAATTCGTCCCAACGATACCGTCCATCGTCCGAAGTTACAGTTATCGCTCGTCCCAGATGCTTGCTGCTGTGGTTTGGTGACTTAGGATGAGACCCTGAACTGCTTTGGGTAGCATAACTTCGTTGACACGAACCAATGAGCGTTTTTGTCGATGAGTGACTGGGTACGGTACATGCGCGGCATGCTTGCTGAAAAACACGAGCTTTGCTGACTATCGTTGTCATGATTACAAACTCCTTGCCATTCAACTGCGGTCACAAAATCTTGTGGTGTTTCGTGATCTCGCGAGCATAACTTCGGATCGTCTCACAAATCAATGAGCTTCAGAAGCCTCCAAAATTACAGTTACGAATACGGAGGTGCACTCGTGAACGCGTGACGAAACCTCGGCTGCGCCACATAGACCCTGTGGCGTGCCCCTCAGGCTACAGGAATACGAGTAGCGAGGTGGGATAAGCATGAAGAATTGATACTTTTTGGACAAGTACATGGTGTTTCGAGAGACTATATGCGAATCGGTCATCCGGCTGGTGCACTGACACAGTATCACTGTATCAAAGGAGACAGAAGACGAAGAATGCCCACTCCACTAGCCAAAGGTAAAGGCAAATGCATTGGAATGACACCATTAATTGCCCTTACATCACTCTGTTCATGGTCGCCCTCGGCCGTCTTCACTCCGCTGCAAGACTCAAGGTTATCTGGAGACCTTTGAACCACCGTGACCCACAGGTGTTGATGTCGTTCACGACATCGTCTTACTACTGCTGCATTTGCAACTTGTGCTAACAATGGCTCCTCACGCAGGTGTCATTATTGCAGCCTCTGTCCTGGTGGCGGCAGGTATTGCTGCGTACGAGAATCCTCAGTTTCGAGAATGGCTCGAACGGTCATCACAGAAGGTTGCAGTAGCATTCAGATCTTTGGGCGATGATATTCATGGTAAACCGAGGTCGAGAAGACAAGATTCTTCAATGCAAGAAGATGTTGATGAGAAAGCGGAAGAACGAAGGAGAAAGGCCCGGGAAGACATACTGGAGAAAGGCCGAGCGTTACAGGAACAGGGAAAGAGACGGAGGCGGTCCAGTGGTAGCACTCGAACACCAAGTTTCGATTCACTAGTTGATGAGGAGGGCAGGTTGCGAGCAGAGCCTCGGGCTCGTGAAGACACTATTGCCAACTCATCTGCGGTTGAGGCGCCAGAAATTGACAATGTTCGGTCACGACATCACCAACCTGACATGCATCAGAGCGTGGATGCACCTATGCTTCTGAGGCAGCTTGAGCACAACCAACCACCAACACCGATAGTACAAGCGCTGGAACCATGGGAAAGTCAATATGAACAAGAGATGCGAAATGCCTGGAACATGGAGTTACCTACGGAGTCAGCTCAAGACTCCCGTAGTCATGCATCGGAAAGCCTGGTTGACTTGACGCCAACCACCGAGGACTTTCCAGATCCTGACTTCTCTGTGCCTTCAGCAGGGGATCTGCAAAACCATCTTGGCCGAACGGAATACTTTTCGACTGTCGCGAGCCAGACCTCTCACACCTTTGCTGACGATCCACGAAACCCCTTCCATGACAGTCCTGACCAGCAACCACTTACACCTCTGATGCCCATCGAACCAAGACCATTGCCGCAGGAGGATATGCGCTCCGTCACATCCTCCTCTCGTGCTAGTCTAGCGGGTAGTACCGCTCACATCAATCATAGCGAAGCGGAGATGACAGACGACGATCTAAGCGATTTTGATGATGGTATTAGAACGCCTGCAAGCGCCTGGACAGAAGTAGCCAACTCTGTGAGTGGTGATGATTGATGTATTTCAATATGTTCTACCATCTGATATTGAGCAACGTCTAGTAAATTGATATGTACAATATGGGAGTTGGTGGCGTTTGAAAGGTTCCAGAAATGAAGGCGCATGAACAGGGCAGCTGGGCAAACTCGGAAGATAATCATTTCTATTACGAAGCTTGACACACCTACGAAGCTCCGAATCATGTTACAATACTACATATGTTCTGTGAATTCATCACGGAGCAGGTAGACCAGCAACACTTGCGAATTGATAACTGCTATGGCAGTGTGACCAGTCAGGTATTCTTTAATTGGATTTTTGGCGAGACCTGCATAACAACAACTGTGCGGATAGCAACATGCTCTTCAAGCCGACGGCAAATCAGCAGCTGCCCCATGGACCGGCCATGTGGTAAGCAGAAGGAAGTCAGAGTTAGACATACTGATTGCTTGTGCTTAATCTTGACATAGAAGGTGGCCTTGCATTGGTAAAAGATTATCTGACATACAAATCTACCTTATTGGTCTATTCTTATGATGAATAGAGCCATTCATTCAGCTCATATCGGTCTCCATGCACGCTGTGAATTGGTTACCATGCTCACAAACACTATGCTTCTGCCCACGGCAAGACGTATCGGTCCCAGTTCGTCAAGCAAAGAGTCGACCAATAACACCCTAGAGGAGGAGGGCGGGATGATGGCAATGCCCGTCCGCCATATTGTCTAGGCCGGACATACCGATAATGATACTATGCAGGTCAAGTTCACCTTGAGTGACACTCCCCACAAAGTCACTTGACACCAAAACACTTGCAAGCGTCTTTCACTTACACTACGGACAGATCTCATTTCGATTGATTGTGTACAACAATGTTTGTCTTCGTCTTGCGCCTTCCATTCTAGGCTGCCACACCTTGATATCCTTCATGAATTGTCGTCTCCGTCATGTTTTGAAGGAATCAAGATTGTCAAGTCTGGTGCCCTTAATACATGCCCCAATTATCAAGTCTCAGAGTGCGTTCGAATACTGTTCCAGTGCTACCAATCTTCGAAACAATCATCCATGATCTAGCTATCACTAGAGGGCTGGCCAAGATTTTCGCTTTGACTCATGCTTTCACATCAACATACAAGAACAATAGTACCATGCGGACGAGGAGTTGGTCCTTACTGCTGATATATTGATAAAGATTTCCAGAAGGGCATCAGTCGTTCTGCCCTCTAGTCAGTCTATGGCCCGGTCTGCATCATGCTGATAGTGACTATGTGCTTTGGACTTACTTACAGATTGGATCATTTCGACTCGGCATTGTCATTTGTTTGTGTTTGATTGTTTGCGCTGGTGCTTTCGTGATATATGGGTTTTTCACAGTTATAGGTGTAGCTGCACTTTCTGCACACCGTGCCCTCTGAGTGAAAATGACTAACACGGCAGTCGTGGCTGCTTCGACTCTAACCTGGCACTCATTCAAAACATCTTCCTGCGCCTCAATCTCGTCGACCACTATCAACATTCTCACATCAGCACCAACCAATACATAAACACACGCACCAGTATCAAGCTCTTTGCTCGCCTTGGCAATCCGAGGTTGGCACCGAACTACAGCCAAGATGGCGCTGGCGTGGCGCGTTGCTGATATTGTTTACATCTCTATCGTCGGTCCGATTATGATATGCGCTCTTCTAGAATGGTTCCTTTGGGTCTCGGCGTTCATCTACTGTCTCTGCAAAGCTTTCCAGAAGGCTGATCACTGGTCCACAAGGATTTTGGCTGTCATTATATTGCTATCTTTCACTCTTTTGCGGTAAGTTGTCTTGTGTCGAGCGGTAGCAACACCTACTAACTACTTCGGCAGAGTTGCATTTCTACCAGTCATGGCCGTTACGTTACCGTTGCCAAAAGCTGCTCGTGGTTTCATGCCGGCTATCATTCAAGAATGGCTTCAGTGGTTTGCATTCTTTACCTTCGCAGTTTTGTTGACCATTCCATGGCTCATCTGTGCCTACCGGATCGTGCTATACCCTGTCGGAAGGAAGAAACAGATCAACTACCTGCTCAATGACAAGGCTCCGAAGGTCATGGTGGTCATGCCGGTCTACAAAGAACCTCCCGAGTCCCTCTTCAAGGCTCTTGATTCAGTCGTTACCTGCGAATACCCAACCTCTTGCCTTCACGTCTTCATGTCTTTCGATGGAGACGACGTCGACGAGTTGTACTTGCAGCTGCTTGGAAGACTTGGTATACCAATCACGTTGGAGAAGTACCCTCAGTCGATCGATGTTCTCTACAACAAAGTCAGAGTCACTGTTTCGAGGTTCCCGCATGGTGGAAAGAGACACGCACAAAAAGCAACTTTCAGACTCATAGAGAAGATCTATCAGAGATACATTGCCCGGAAAGATGATCTCTTCATTCTCTTCATCGACTCTGACTGCATACTTGACAAAGTTTGTATACAAAACTTCATGTACGAAATGGAACTCAAGCCTGGAAGCGACCACAATATGCTAGCCATGACTGGAGTCATTACTTCATGTACTCCCAAAACCTCACTCATCACATTGCTGCAGGATATGGAGTACATTCATGGTCAAATGTACGAACGTTCTGTTGAATCTGGTTGCGGTGCCGTCACTTGTCTTCCGGGCGCCTTGACTATCCTTCGGTATTCGGCCTTCCGGAATATGGCTCGATTCTATTTCTCTGACAGGGCGGAACAGTGTGATGACCTGTTCGATTATGGCAAGACCCATCTTGGTGAAGATCGTTGGCTCACACATCTTTTCATGATCGGTGCGCAGAAAAGATACCAAATTCAGATGTGTACCAGCGCGTTCTGCAAAACAGAGGCTGTACAGACTTTTCAATCCCTTCTCAAGCAGCGTCGTCGTTGGTTCCTTGGTTTCATCACCAACGAAGTCTGCATGCTGACAGATGCTCGTCTTTGGCGAAAGTATCCTCTTTTGTGCCTGATCAGGTTCATGCAAAACACTATTAGGTAAGGTGTCAACCCTCAAGCTTCACTCTAACAGTTCGATTAACATATGATAGGACAACAGCACTTTTGTTTCTAGTCATGATTATTTCGGTTGCATCGACTGCAGAAGCCTTTCCGAATTTACCGTATCAGTTCATCGGCATATCTCTAGGACTCAATTGGGTTATGATGATATACTTTTCTGCTAAGTTAGGACGCTGGAAGCCAGCCTTGTACCCTTTGATGTTTCTCCTCAACCCCTTCATGAACTGGATTTATATGGTCCATGGTATCTTCACTGCAGGTCAGCGTACTTGGGGTGGACCTCGTGCAGATGCTGCGGCAGCCGATGCCAAGACGACACCTCAACAGGCTATTGAAAGAGCCACTGAGACTGGAGACGATCTCAATGTCGTCCCCGAAACCTTCAAACCAGCCATACAAGCACGCAAGAAGAGAGTTGGACAGTCTACATTACAGCCCACCGCGAGCGCTGAAGGGCAATTCACAACTGATGATGGTGATGTCGAGAAGGAGGGCTGTCCAGTCTCCGAGGACTTGGAGTCGGACGCTGAGGCAGTCTCTATCCATACTCCTCGACGTGCTGAAGAGTTGAGCTAAGCAGGGTGTTTAACATCGACCTGTCTCCTTAAAACGAAACTGACATTATCCTTGGTTGTACATCAGTCATGACTTTAGGCATACAGATATTCGTAGCATCACAAATATATTGTAGTGCTGGTCCAAGAAGTGTAATCGAACCAAGTTCTGATCAGGAGCGCGAGACGAGGGGCTCAGTACAAGTATTCGTTCGAAGATCACATTATTTATAACGGTTTTGGTAAGATAAAAATTGATGGTATTGTTCACTCAACTCAAACAACCAGAAAGGGGGCTGCTGAGGCTAACACGATGATGCCTGGCTCCGTGACCTACTTTTTACGTCATCAACACCAGATCCCATGTGGCTTAACGTGAGGCTGGTGTTGACGCAAGGTGGGCGCCTCTAGAAAGTTCGTGAAGGTGCAAGATCCGGTGCACGTTGTTGCAAGGAAAGCCCAACTTGCTTGGCACTTTCAGAACTTTTTTGAGAGCATTGATACAAACGAGTTTGTTGCCAACTGGCACTTTGTTAAACACTTTTGAGCAGACCATCATTAGGTCAACCCATTCCTCACCTTCACCGTCAATTAGCCCACCAAATCACGTGTCAAAATTCTTTTCTACCTTCCCAAAAGCCAAATAATTTTCAGCCGATCCCTCCCTCCCTCAACACATATACTAACTAATAAGCCACTATGTCCGTTGTCGGGATAGATCTGGGCAGCCAGACGACCAAGATTGGCGTCGCTCGAAACAAGGGTATAGATATTGTGAGTATTACAACCATAGGCGCAAGCCGTGTTTGCTAACGTTTTTCAGATCGCCAACGAAACCTCCAACAGAGCCACACCGTCACTCGTAGGCTTCGGGCCAAAGAGCAGATATCTTGGAGAGAATGCGAAGACCCAAGAAATCTCAAACCTCAAGAACACCATAAGTTCACTCAAGCGACTCGCCGGACGGTCCCTCAACGATCCCGAAGTCGCGATTGAGCAAGAGTACATTACAGCACCACTCGTGGACATCAATGGCCAAGTCGGTGCAGAAGTCACATACCGTGGAGAAAAGCAAAGATTCACTGCAGTCCAGTTGATTGGCATGTACATGGGAAAGCTCCGAGACACTGCTAGCAAAGAGTTGAGACTTCCAGTATCCGATGTGGTCATTAGTTGTCCACCATGGTTCACCGATGCTCAGAGACGTGCCATGATCGATGCCTCGCAAATTGCAAACCTCAAGCTTCTGCGGTTGATCAATGACAATACTGCGATCGCGCTCGGATATGGTATCACGAAGACAGATTTGCCAGAGGGCGATGCAAAGCCTCGCCGGATCGCCTTCGTTGATATTGGGTACAGTGATTACACCTGCTCCATTGTCGAGTTCCGAAAGGGAGAACTGGCTGTGAAGTCAACCGCATATGATCGACACTTTGGTGGCCGAAACTTTGACAAAGCGATCGTGGATCACTTCGCAAACGAGTTCAAGGAGAAATTTAAGCTCGATATCAACACAAATGCGAAGGCCAAAGTGCGTGTTGCTGCAGCTGCGGAGAAGCTCAAGAAAATCCTGTCCGCCAACACATCAGCCCCGTTGAACATTGAGTCTCTTATGGATGACAAAGATGTACGAGCCGTTCTTAAACGAGACGAGTTAGAAGAGCTCGTGAAGCCACTTCTTGACCGTGTGACGGTCCCTATCGAGCAGGCACTTGCCGAAGCCAAATTAAAGGTGGAGGAGCTTGATGCAATCGAAATGGTTGGAGGTTGCACTCGTGTGCCATCGATCAAGGATGCCATTGCCAAGTTCTTTGGCAGACCACTATCTTTCACTCTCAACCAAGATGAAGCAGTTGCACGAGGATGTACCTTCAGCTGCGCCATCCTGTCCCCTGTATTCCGAGTGCGGGACTTCTCGATTCACGACATCGTGACATATCCTGTTGAGTTCACTTGGGAGCAATCTCCAGACATCCCAGACGAGGATACTAGTCTTACAGTCTTCAACAAGGGTAACGTCATGCCATCAACCAAGATCCTCACTTTTTACAGAAAGCAGCCATTCGACCTCGAAGCCCGATACGCAAAGCCAGACATGCTACCAGGAAAGACCAACCCGTGGATAGGACGATTCTCCGTCAAGGGTGTCAAAGCCGATGCTCAAGATGACTTCATGGTCTGCAAGCTCAAGGCACGACTTAACCTTCATGGTATTCTTAATGTTGAATCCGGTTACTATGTCGAGGACGTCGAGGTTGAAGAGCCTGTCCCAGAAGCCAAGGATGGCGACAAGATGGAGACAGATCAGCCAAACGGTGATGCTGAGCCCAAGGCCAAGACCCGAAAAGTCAAGAAGCAACAACGAAAAGGGGATCTTCCAGTATCTGCTGGCACATCCTCTCTTGACGAGCAAAGCCTTAGCGCTCTGGCCGAGGCTGAAAACCAAATGTACATGGAGGACAAACTTGTTGCCGATACTGAAGACAAGAAGAATGAACTCGAGGCATATATTTACGAGCTCAGAGGCGCCATTGATGACAAGTACTCTGAGTTCGCAAGCGACGAAGAGAAGGAGAAAATCAAAGAAAAGCTCGAGAAAACAGAGGTAAGGCAATCCGCCCCTACACGAATCTACCACATACTAACATTCTATAGGACTGGCTCTATGATGACGGTGACGACGCTACTAAAGCTCAATACATTGCCAAGATGGATGACATCAAGTTCGTTGCTGGTCCTGTGATACAGCGCTACAACGACAAGGTTGAGGAGGAGCGACAAGCCAGACTAAGGGCCGAAGAGGAGGTCGCAGCCAGGAAGCGCGCTGAGGCTGATGCCAAGAAGAAGGCTGAAGAGGAGGCGAAGAAGGCCGCTGATAGTCAGAAGACGAACGATACCGAGATGAAGGATGCTGAAACAGTGAAGCCAGATGAGGTCGAGGAGAGTACCGGATCCAAATGACTACATCGGGCAAAGGGTATGTTCAAGCACTAGCTTGTTTGAAGATGTCCGAGATTACCCCCGTATAACGACAACGACGACTATTACAGTCGACACGACTGATGAAGGACTCGGTTATGGTAGAGGTGGTCGAAATAATTGGCATGCATAGCGTGTTGGGCGTTGAGCGAATGGATAAAACTTATAGACGAGATAAACACCCAGGGCGCTGAATCTGGTGGCCTTGAACTGAGGGAGATTGAAATTCCAATTCTACTGTTCCCAAAAGAAAAACCCCTTTGATTACTTCTTGTGATACATGGCTTCAGATGCTTTTAGTGGTAGCATGTCTGCCATGTGCAGTTCAGTTCAAACTGTCAGTTGCCGGCATCATATCCGACCCATGCAGCGTTAAGCCCATCCCCACCAATCAGAAGAATGCCTAAGATACCGAGGCACAGCACCTCCGCCACCACTACATAGCAGTAAGCAATCTTTCTTCCTCAATATTGTTCATCGCTGGTATTCTGATTCTTGACTTTTGTCTATTTTGATAATCACTTCAACAAACTTCCTACCTCATCCCAGCTGCACAACACCTGAAACGACAAAATGGCAACTCAACGACTCGGATCAATTCTTTCACAACTAACTCCCACTAAGACCGGCGTCTCTGCTATGTAAGCTGCTGTTCCCATTTGAAATGGATGGACGAATA
>Ga0181469_100164_pt1 | contig 21997 bp, 15 predicted proteins | sample InSIn2SAF170_2_FD_119081 | JGI IMG/M metagenome (GOLD analysis project Ga0181469, IMG submission 119081) | Clean room microbial communities from NASA Spacecraft Assembly Facility at Jet Propulsion Laboratory, Pasadena, California, USA -... ... | reverse complement strand
GCTTCGCTGTCTTTATTGTTCTCAACTTATGGCTATCGGCGTTCATATCCCTCCGCATCCAGGCAGGGATTTCGATGACCTCGAAGCTGGCGACAAGCACGTTTTAGAAAGAATGAAAGAGGTGGCCAAGGTATACAAGAAGTATGAAACGTATTTCCCCGACCCGCGGGAGGTCATGGTTGTGTACGCCCGCTTCGATGGCGAGACTGCGCTGCCGGATAAGAAGGATCTGATCGAGAAGTGTATCCGCGAGATGGGCCTGACCTTCGAAACCGAAGCATATCAAGTGATGAGACCTGGCGAGCCCCGTGTCGACCATCATGGCACCGCGTTTGTGGACGGAGCCGGGCAACCCCGGCCGAAGATATACCTTGAAGACCGTCAAGTCGGCCCTGGGGCGAGACAGCCGCCAAATATCCCATTCCAGGTGCCGGCACAATCCGCTGCATCGGTAGCCATTTTACCGCAGAACGCAACCAGTTCATTCGTCCCTAGTGGCTACACGCTCCTAGCAGCGAACGCTTTCAGGATCGAAAAAGATGACATCCTTGTTGTACATAAAGGGAAATGGGTCAAAATACCTAGGTCAAAATGGGTGTCCAAGAAGGAAAACGAGACGCAGTTCCTTGTACAAGATAACCTCAAGGTGTGTATTAAGGTAGATTCTTCTGTTGTTGCGCAACTGAGGGCTTAATGCGTACACTAAAATGTTGAGATCGCCTGTTTCACGTTTGAGGGCGCAAGCTGTTGTACAACTTTCAGACAAACAGTGGCGTCGTGGACGATGTATGCGGTCTCGCGGCAACCGAGATTTCTTGAGGACACTCTAGCTAGCGAATCTTCCTAGCTATCCGAGAAGATCTTTTGCTGCGGAAACAGTCCCATGGGGCAAAACCCTGCACGTAAGAGTGAAGTCTTCAAGGTTCTAGATCTCATAGATTCTAGTTTCCCCGAGGTGGAAATTCACCCGCAGAAGTCAAGGATTGAGGTCGAACATTCTCCAGGGAACTCAACACCATAAATGTATGAGATTAACATAGTTAAACGTGGTATAGGCGCTTCGAATCCCGGCTGAACTTGATTGCTCTCGGGTGGTGAGTGCCCCAGAGGAAACCCGTTTTCTCGGCCCGATACCCCTTAGGGATTGTAGCCACGTGGACTGCACGAGCAGGGGAAAGCACTCGATCCTGATCACATCTCAACTCTCAGCAATATCAAAAATCCCGGTAGTCTAGAATAAGCTAAAGAAAGCGAATGCTTGCGCGAGCACTAGCCGAGCGGACAAAGCACTGGGACGGCAATATAGGTCGTTTCTCGGCGTAGCTAGTAACCTCACTCGTCTCTATCCCGGGCAGGGCAACGGCAGGAAGAACTAACACTGCACAACCTCCGAGCTGCTTTCGTTAGAAGATGAAGTTGCACGATAGAGGAGTGGTGAAAGAGTGAAGCACGAAGGAAGTAAGTGAGTAGGCAAACGTTGTCTGCGACATTGCCAACCTTTGCTGCGTGATCACAAAGCGGGGTTGTGGTATGCTACCGTGGTAATGCGAGTGACAGAATTTTGGTCTGCAGCATGGTATGACCATTACGCTACTTGTAGCACTTTCAAACAGGTTTTCTCCAGTTTGTAGGTGGATTGATCATTAGTCCATGGCAGAATAATAGTTAGCGTGGTGATATCTTGCCACATCCGCCGTATAAGCGTGAGAGTGATGGTGAGCTCGAGTATCGCGAAAAGCGATGTAGAGGAAGAAGATTTATCCGTTCAGATGAACGTTCACATTCGTTGGGTACTTTGCTGCTTCTACCTTGACACGTCTAAATGCTATCACGTACATAGTATAGAACTATTTCCATCATTGAAGGAAGCCAGTCAGACTAAAATAGTAAACAAGGTTACCTGTACAGTAAGTAGAACATGGTTCAATCAGGTATTCATGAAACAAGCTCATTCAGACCACATGCAAATCAGAATTCAACATCACTATACTGAGATGCTCTATTGCCCTTAAGCACTAGTAATCGCTTGCCTCTAGAGTGTTACAGTACCTACTGTCCCAAGGACGCGGGAATTCGAGTTTGTGAAATTGCTTTACAAGGCATCTACTCCCAACTCGAGAACTGATCAATGAGCCCGAGCGGGATATGTCAATTTTGGATCTGGCCGACGGTCGTATGTACAGTAAACTAGATCAGGGATATCTTAGGCTAAGCCCAATTTTTGTATGATAAAAACAGCTCGAATGACAATATACAGTATCGTTTTATTGTATTTGCTCACATTGCAAGCCTCTGTCTGCATTCCTTTCCCGCCTATGCTGCTTCCGCTTGCATGATACGCTCCTCTGTCCACCTCTGTTGTTTTCGGAAGGCTCGCTGTAGTTTAGCTGCTTCTTTCTCCATATACCCTTTACAATGATGGCCTCGTACCACCATATGAGCTGGGTTGTAAGACGGATCACAATCGCGGAGATTGTGACAAGTGCAATACTGCCAGAGACAAGCTACATTGTCGTGTAAACGTCCGGGTGAGGAAGCCGCTGATACTGGCAGTTGTACGATTCATTGACAGTTGACGCATATCGCGTGTGACAACGACACGAGCGCATTTTGCGGCCCGACGCACCAACCAGTTCCCACAGCACTATACGCCCAGTTGGTAAGTCGCAGTTCTGACGAGCATAAAAGTAAGCAATGTATGAGGACGGATGCACTGTATGGACAGTATCCGAGGTAAGGTCTAGGATTGGTGTCTACCTGTAACTCCACCCCCATGCTGGCGGTAGTCACTTACTTAGCTCAACTGGTGATCATGCCACTTGTGTAGCGGCACAGTTGCGCCAGCATTAGCCAAAGCGAAAACTTTTCCCTCCTCGTGCTTGTCACCACTTAAACATTCTACTTCGTGCCTTTTAGACACAGCTGAAAATAGAGGTATGCATTGCATATAACAACATGTCATCGCTTCGACAGTGATGATACAGTTTGCCGTCCTCAACCTGTCTTCGGCCTTCCTCTTGCGACGATGAACCAACAGTCAGGCGAACATGTTTGAAACGATAAGCATTAAGAAAGAGACCGTCGTGATCAAGATTTTGTTTGTGCTGCCATGCCAAAAACTCGGGTTGAGACTGCGGTCTGGGAGATATTCCGATGCCTTCGAACAAGAGCCGTGATGATGAACACAGCTTCAGACAGTTCATTCTGCAGTCGTAATACGCACTGTTGGCAAAGAGGTTCGATTTCGCAGACAATTTTATGCCATTGCTGCTCTATGTCTATAATGCAATCCTCTATCCAAAAATGGTGGTGAACGTTGTGAGAAGGCGTGTGGGGCTTCTACGCACTACGATGTCCTTCCATCGACTGCGGTCCTGGCAACAGTGCTCGCAATCTGCTGGCGATTGTACGTGCTCAACCACCTTTTCGAAACTCTAAGACTAAAAGCATGGAAACACGTAGCGACACAGAGAGTTCATACTCACCGAGTCTAGGGTGGCTGCAAGAGTCTGTGTTGCAGGACCATTGCAGCCTGTTCGACATACAACCAAGCTGCTCCCCTGCCGCCCAAGCACCGCTAGACATAGCGAGCGAACACGAAAATGCCGGGTTAGGAAGCGAAAAAAGATGGCCGAGGAAGCGACCACGGCAATTGCAAGGTAAGTTGCCTTTACTCCGTGAGGAAGAATGGGATCGTGACCGGCACTATGACGAAGAACCACCAGTTTGCGTGCATTACTCTATCGTGTGGATTGTGGCCTTGGACGGGAAGCCAAAGTCAAAGGACACGAAACGCAACCTGGTGGTGGAACCTGCTGTGTTTTGGCAGATCGTACTGCGTTCCTGCCTGGAGCAGCTCGTAGCGAAGAAATTTGGCCATATGCAGGACACAAGGGCTGTTGAAACAAGCGTCATTGTGTCGACCACTGCCCGAGGGGAGCCTGACCATACTTTACGCTTTGATGGGCTGGACATCGACTGGACCGATATTAGCTCGCAACTTACCGAGTGGAGTGGCGTGTTCCAGAACGGTAAAAGATTGCAAGTGGAACTGACCTTCCACTATGCCACGTCTGGCGCGTCTATGACCGGCACGAGCATCTCGCGACGACCTGGACCCACTCGACAGTCGGCTACGGTCAGAATGCTTACTGAGCGGAACGACCGGCTCCAGGCCGAAGCAGAGACAGAGGGCCGAGCCTCGGTATGGACAGAATTGTACAAGGAGAGAAGATGTCCTACTTCTTGTCCAAAAGGTCCGCATTGCTTCGTGGACGACGATCCGGAGAGGACGCACTACAAATTATACACCCACCACCTTCGGCGAATCGTGCAATACAGATTGGAAGGAGACACGTTTCGGACTGAAGCCGAGTTTCTCAACGATCTCAAGCAAGAGTTGTACGCTGAAGCCAAAACTGCCCACGACCGCAAGCGTAAGTCGCGAGCCACCTCGCTTTCGATGCCTGCACCGGTCACTATCAACAATCGTTTTCTGGAACAGTCTCTGCTCAGGTCGTCGTCATCAGCACCAGCAGTGCCTGCTGACGAGCACAGACCCGTTCCTATAGTCAGTCCAGTCATTGTGACTGACCAACATGATATTGCCGTGCGTAACTACAGTCTCTACCTGCAATCGTGCTATCACAGCACCGCGTGCAAAGCGGCCGTGGTCGCTGCTGAAGGTCATGTACAAGAGCACATGCTTGGTCTCGATCAACTTCACAAGGAGAAGAACTGCCAATTCCTGGTGGACGCGGGTGTACCACCTGGAATTGCCCGTCGCTGGGTGTGCGACGACATCAAACTGTACCAAAGACGGGTCTTACAGCAAAAGCAAGGGTGAACATGTCGGCTACGCGCGAGAAGGACCAATTGAGAAGGTAGAATTCAGTAGCATCTATGAAGCACAAGACGGGTTGGAAATTTTCAGTTAGACCTCTATGTCAATGGCAATGCCTGCATGTTTGAAGTCATTCCGTGCAGCTTCTTGGTCTTCTCCTACTCTATCAACACTCCATTGTAAGAAAGCGCCAAAATCGTCTTATCGCAAGTCATAGTATTCGCACGCATGTCTTTTGATAAACTTCTTGAGTCGGCCAAAAAAGAGCTCGATTGGATTCAAGTTGGGCGCATACGGTGGAAGGAAGATCACTTTCACACCGGCATCCGCACACATCTGTTCGAGGTCAGCGGAGTGGTGAATGGATGCATTGTCCATGACCAAGACAGATCTTGGCTCTGGCCAGCGCCCGCATCTGGTCAGTAATTGGGCAATAAAGTCTTTGAAGATGGTGCTATCTGTGGATCCACAGAAGACACGGGACAGGAGAATGCCATCTTGCGTGTATGCCGGCAGTATTTGGTATCTTTGACCTCGTTGAAGCCTGGTGACTTGTACGGCGTTTTTGCCCCGGGCAGACCAGGCGTAACGTCGGAAACCATCGTGTCTGTTTGCGCCCGACTCGTCGATGAAGACAAGGTGTTCGGCACTGAACGCGGCAAGGTCATGGATGTACAGGTCGACGAGATCGGCGTCGCGCTGTTGCGCCTTCCGACAGGCCACCTTGCGGGTAATGCCAGACTGGCGCAGAAAACGATAGATGGTCGATTTCGAAGGCTGGTTTTCATCTGGAAAGTTCTTGTGAAGCAGATCCGCCATTTCATCGGCATACAGGTACGATTTGGATCTAAGTTCTGCATGCAGGAACGAGCGCATCTCCGACGTCAGGCACTTCGGTCGTCCCCCACCGTTATTGGGTGCGGTTGTGCTGTCATAGCATTTAAGGTTGGCACGGATTCGCTTGACAGCGTTCGTGCTGCAGGGAAAGGGAACGCTGTTTGCAATCTTAGCACAGCTGAGTTTGTCATCGCTCAACATGCAGCGGATGAGTTCTCGTTCACTGGAGGAGAAGTTAGGAGCCATGGGGGAAGAACTCGCGGCGTGAACGAGCATCCACGAGCGCGAGACATGCAGAAACACTGCTTGTCCACCGTTGGCTGCTGCTTTCGCCAACATTGTGTCGTGAGGACTCTGGAAGATTCCACTGCTGCAGTTGCGCCAAGCTGAATTCGTCACAGGTTGAACCTCGGATGTGGTTGGTCTCACGTGTTCTCCACGCACGTCACATGCTGCACGAGTTCTTCTGATTGTTTATCGTTCAAATAAACAATCAACAATCGACATCAAACATCACAATCCTCACCATGCATGGCCGAGGACATGAGTGAGTCACTCAATACGCCAGTAGAGCTACACGATCCACCTCGCCGGCCAGACAGGCGCTCAATATGTTCGGAAAACAAGTACAGGGTGGTCTTCCGCCATCCTGCATACGAGTCAACTCGCTTATTCGATGTATCAGCATTTGACACTGACGCTGGTGGCATTCACCACGGCACTGCACTTTTACTGTGTGGTGTAGTCGCAGGCGGGGTGTGGAACGGCTGGCTCAGTGAAGACGTGGCCGGAACACGTTTAATGATTGATCTCGAAGCCGTGCTCACCAAACCAGAATACTATTTTCATCTTCCCTACCCACCAGATGAGCCCAGTTCGACCTCTCTCCCCTACAAGTGGTCGGTGGTTCTCTCCTTGGACGACTTTACGTTCCCGCACGAACGACCGCCCCCCGGTTATAGCTTCACTCGGCCCGACACGGCTTCATCCTTCTGTTCCAATGCTTCAGTGTCCAGCATGTCTCAGGCGGTCAAGGATCGCGATGTAGGCTGTCGAGTGACGGGCTGGAGAGATGGGACCGAGCGCGCATATTTGTGTCCTAGATCAGTTTGGCCTTGGTTCGCAAGAGAAGAGTTAGAGCAATACAATATCGCACCAACCTTTTCCGGAGCCACTTCTGTGGACGACATGGCTAATGCAATGACGCTGACACAAACGGTGCACACCGCTCTGGACAGAGGGACTTTTGTCTTCGTCCGCAAACGTGGTCAGTGGGTCCCGCATTTCCTCGATCCAACATATGATCTGGGACCCGAGTACCACAACACACCCATCGAGATGCCTACCGCCGTCAGCGAAGCATTTGTGTTCGCCAATATTGTAGTCGCGTTACTGCCACGGATTCACAACTTTCTCATCCGTGGTGAGAAGAGGAAGGTGATTGTGAAGAGAGAGACCATCACACCACGTATTGTCGAAATGACCGGCGCAGAAATACAGGTTTTACTCGACCAATCAAAGCGTCCACGCAGCAAGAGTCCGCGCAAGAGACCGAGAGATCCAGACACAATGAAGGAGCCAGAAGATGCAGTGGAGGAGAAGCGTCATTGCTCGAGCTGGTCCCATGTTGCACAGGATGAAACTTCAACCCCAGTACTGACTGCTTCCCAGACTTCCTCTGGAGATGATCTTTCGATGCCTGGAGAATTCAGATCCAGCACCTCAGATGCCAAGATCGAGTCGTTACGTTGGCAGGGACTCAAAGAGCAGCGCAGTCTACACAAGGAAATTGCTTGTTGTGACTACGATGTGGCAGAGGATTCTGTGAGACGTGGCGCTGATGGTAGTGCAGAATATGGTGGTGGACATGTGTGCATGGAATGCCTGGGGCGTGAAGTTGTCGAGGAGAGCAAGGATTGAGCTTTGCTTGTGCAGGCCGTCAACAATTATCCTCATTCATACACTATATTTGGTGCTGTGGTGTTTGCAATACAAAGTATGTAGTTCAATCGACAAACGATTCTTGGTGAAGGAGCATAACATTGGTCATTATGTGTGCAGTTGGCTCTTATCGTCGCGGTACTGTGTAGATCACGACAAGCAAGTAGCCACAAGATATCCAGTCTTCCAGAAGCCTTGATGCTTACCTGGGTTGCTTCCCAAGTTCGTGTTCGATGTCCTTTTGACTGCGATGCAAACATCCATCGACATGGCTTTACTAGGCCAGAAAAGGACAGCATCAATGCCAGGATTGCGCATTGCATACCCAAAGTCCACCCTGATGGAAGCATTGATGCTCGCCACTACCGCTTAGTCTTCCCTTTCGAGACGGCATTCTGCACCATGGACTTGTGGTGGGTGTTTGTTGGACTACGAGCGGCATCGCTGGAGGATCGTTGGTTGGAACATCAATGATCCCTGGTACGCTTCACAGATTATCTGTAACAGCCTGGATTTGCAAGACTTCAACGATTGCTCCACTGACTCAGACAGCAGTGCACAATACCTAGCTGACCAAAATGAAGCAATGCACGATCTGACGACCACTTTCCGACTTCTGGACGTCCGGCACGCCCAGCCGTCGCGGGAAAAAGTCTGGTTTGATAGTTTTCGCGTTACCAATAGTCTCAGTGCAGTTCGACGGATCTTACAAGAATCTCCCGATCTAGGTGCCCTTGTCAACAACACTGCTCATCCAGGAGGTGCGCCAGTGCTGTTGATTGTTTGCGAAGAAGGCCCTTTAGAGGTGGTTGACTTCTTGCTAGGTCAAGAGCCAGATTTGGAAGCCAAAGACAGCCATGGTAAGACGGCTTTACTAGCTGCTGCAGATTATGGATATGGCCAGAGTGTTTGCCGACTTGTCGATGCAGGTGCACGCATCGATGTTCGGGACAGTAACGGTCAGTCATTTAGGGAAAAGGTCTCGAAAGTCCTGCGCAGTCAGCGAGAGTACCTTGGGTGGGATATCCGATTTGACGGCGTAAACAACAACGCCGGTCGATCTCATCGACAAAAACGCGAACGTGAGATATCAGCTTTGCAAAGCCTCGTCGAGTACTATGCAATACATGAAGCGCAAGCATTTACGGAGCGACAGAGACGCACACGTTGTGATATCTATGGATTATCACAAGCTGAGCAATTCATGAATGACTGTGGCATAACGCGTCGAGGAACCATCTGTCATATGCTCCAAGGAATTTCAGCTACGCCAACTTCGAACATCTGGAAGACGGTAGCCTGTTTGGTCAGAGGGACAGCGCTCCCGTACACACTCGCTGTGAGTGGCTACGCTGTTGATTTATATGGGGGGCGTGATGGCGCACTCGATCGTCCGCGATGGATGAAGATGGTGTTCCGTTTAGCGTCTCTAGTTGATCACACGTTGCCGGTACATCAACACGATGTAGAAGACCACCTGGGTTCCTATTTTGCTTGCCACACCGAGAAACAGCTCCTGGCATTTGCACTCTGGACCCATTCTACAATGCTTGCTGATGCAGAGCAGCAAGGCGATCTGGGCGTCTGTGAAACACCATCACTTTCAATGTTGCCGATGGAAATCTTCATCGGTCGACCTGCTCAAGAGACGGCTTACGTGTGCGACGACTGCGCTAAATTCTGTGGCAAGCTTGCAGGAAAGCTGAGTTCGAATTTGTCCCATTTCGTGGTTGACCGGGATGGTGTCACTACCTCTCAATCATGGCAGCCAAGCGCATAGAAGTTAAATGCAGTGTGGAAGAGGTGCGACCCGGTGAATCCGAGAAATCTACGAAAATCTCCTCCGATATACAAATCGTTCCCGTGGTAGTCTGGCAAGATTGACATGCTACGGTACTGTACTTGCCGTCCACCAACAAGGGAAAGTCAGGCGAGAGCACATAGCAGGTGGTAATATAATTCTTTTGCCAATTTCACTGTGACAAGGAGAATTACAATCATCTTTCGACAGGAGCAGCAGGATTTTTATTGGTTACTTTAGCCCCGATATCTAAGCTTTATCCGTGCAAGTGCAAGCGCTAGTGAATTAGACTTGTATCCACATGTGTGTCTGTTAAACTCTTTCAACTTGTGTTCAGGCACGCCGGTTTTGGCGATTACAGTACCACGATTTACCCGCCACTGCTTCTAACCGACCTCGAAAGATAGCGATCTCCCGCGCCGGCGAGGAGAAGTGAAACTACTACCCTGTTACGAGCCCCATACTCGCTAAATATCCACATTTTGCGTAGGTATACCATCCCTCACAGGGAACGTAGGACCCCAACAAACAAAGAGCTTTACGACATGGTCATTACTCCAGATCTACGGTGCGCAACACGGTAATCAAGTTGGTAAAACCAGCCGGGTTGTCCGCCGCCGAGATTAAATCTTTGCCGCTAGATGTCACCATGTGCTGGACCCCAACTGTTACTAAGCTATAGATGTTCACATCACTGGAACCGTTATCAAGACTGACTATCCGCGATTGACACTCCGCTCCATAACCTTGCTGTGAACATGTGAGATTGTTATTGTAGTGGAAGCTGTAAAAGCTTGCGCCATAGACGTTAACGCCCGATGAATTGACAACACGGAGGCCCCAACCATCACAACCGTTAGATAGCTGATTTGCCTGTAGAACCATGTTGGGATCCAAAAAACTTGATCCATTTAGGCAAGAGTCTGGAAAACCCGGGTCATTTAAGGCCCGAAGGACTGGAAACGGTATTGATGCACGTGTACCAGGCTGGTAGTACGCTGTTTCGGTCTGGACGTGTCCCATGAAGATGTCCTGCGTGTTCACCAATTGATACTGATACAAACTATGATGTTCGGCAGCAGTGCCCACAAGCCATACACCGTAGGTGCTCTCCACAATGATGCCTCGACCAGCATAGATTGTAAGTTGTCTCAGATCGGGGTCATCGGCATCGTGATCAGCAACCCACAGCCAGTTTGCTTCCATATACAGATTTTGAGCGGACTTCGTGATGTGAACACTCGCCGCAGCAGCGATGCAATTTTTTGGGACGCCGATCGAAAAGTTTTCGGTCTCAGCTGCTGGACAATCTTTAAATTGCAGATTTGAACCAGCGAATCCCCCGATTCGTGTGTGCACTTCCCACATGCCAGATGGGCCCGGGAGTTCAGAAAGTGCGGGCGCATATCTACCTGGCGGACTGTACCCGGGTGGGGTTGTCAGGTCTTGGGGCACGTTGTACGATGCAAGGTTCCATTCGATTAGGACTGCTCCAGGTGCTGGTCCTTTGGTGCTGACAATGACATCGCTCCACTCGACTTGACCGGTCTCACCAACTTTGCCGACTTGCACGACTGGTTGAGGATTGCTTATATTCGACCAGAACGAACCTGTAGCAAGGATTACTGGAAGGACCTCGCCAACGATTTTCGATCCAGCTGGGACGTAAAGAGTGGAGGTGACGATATAGTCACCAGCATCGATAAACAGAATCTTTTTGCTAAAATGCGCAACGGTAATTGCTTGTCGCAAGGCTGCAGTGTCATCGGTCATACCGTCACCCTTAGCACCGGCGGATCGCACACTGAAGACTTGAGAGACAGGCCAGTCCTGATACTGTGGCTTTGCTCGAGTGTAGTACCTTCCCAAGCTGGTCAAAGCAGGCGGCCTCAAGTTTGGGTTGACGTGGCCATGAATTTCGGTGAAATTAGCAGAGCTAGGAGAGTATGCGTGTCCTTGAGCCCATGCTGGAATATTGAAGGTGCTTTGGCTGCCGCCAAGATCGGTACCATTAGGACCTTGGACAGCGACTCTGACATTACTGAAATCAATGTTCTCGAGAATTAGTGCACCTGCAGCCGCAGGATATGCGTTTGTCGTGTGTGCATGGATGATGCCAATGTCGACATCGATAAATTCAGAGTCAAACAGCACAACCGATCCCACGGCTTGGTTTGTGACACCCCCCGAGGACATATTTAGCCCCACAGTTACATTTTTGAATGATATTTGCTGATATATCCAGCCCCAATTCCATAGCTGGTTGATAGCTGTCACGCAGTTGTGGAAAGTCCAGTTCTTTGAGGAAAATTGTTGACTTCCAATTTTGGCACCATACAATCCTCCATTGAACACGAGATCTGACAAAAATCCGCCTGAGCCGTCTTCAATGAACAGACCCGTGTGTTGAGTACCGGTATTGGCATTGAGATTGAACACCACGTTGGAGATGGAAGTGGCTTGACCGGTTGGCCAGTGAACCCCTACAGCCGGTGTTGACGCTGACACCACTGTGGTGTCGATGATGAAGTTCCGAATTTGTCGCCAAAAGACGTTCGTGGAATTGTAGGAGGTACGATTATCGGCACTATATGGATCACCATCGATCACGTATGTACCCGTGTAGTTCGATGAGACTTTGATAATAGGTAGACAATTAGGATTACCATAGAGAGTAGTATAATAGTAGTCTACGATATCATGGCTGACTAAGTATGTCCCGGCGGGAAAATACACAAGAGCTGGCGTCGTCGTGGACGATGCACAGCTGCCGGGGGCACACCTGTTACCGTCCCTGATGGCTCGGTTGATAGCAGCGGTGTCATCGGTGGCTCCATCACCCGTCGCGCCGTACTCCTTGACATTACGGAAGACTTGATAGGATGACTTATCCGCAAAAGGCGCTACGCCTCTGTGAGCAACATTTTCCAGCCAAAAGGAACAATTAGCTGGAGAATTGCTTGAATAGGTGCTGTTAGCCCCGAGAAACTGCCGTGAGTCGTGCCAAGACGATTGTTGAACAGAACTGGAAGAGTATAGTGGCCTGATAAAGATTAGGAGGTAATAAAGAGTTGCGAGAGGCGATATAGATGCAAACATTGTGCCCGTCTGATAACAACAGGAGAGGGGACAAGGGGTGGAAGAGTATGTGTACAGAAGGAGATATATATGTGGGTAGAAATCACAAGCACAACAGAGGCCAAGTACATGTACTGTGGAGAGGCGCTGCCACAGCTCTGTCAAACGTACATACCTATGTACTACTCCAGTCGGTGCTGCCTAGACCTTTGCACAAATTACACTGCTTCGCCACCATGTTCAAGATGCCAGCACTTGGGTTCATAAGACTGTGGAGACGTGAGTCGGGTATCGAACTCTCTTTCAACTGATATACCTAGGATCACTGCTTAACGTCTTTTACCATCCCTCATCCGATCAGTAGTAGATCGAACACCGATGCGTAGGCTATTTAACTAGCTATTACATGCACTCCTTTGGATGTGAACGTGCGTCCTACGATCTGTTTCCCACGAATTAGGCACATCCAATGTAACCCCGCGTATGGGCAAGGATGATTGAAGTGGGTTAATGCTGATCACACTAAGCATGTGACGCGTGATTGAGTACAACCGGGCAATGGGTCAAACAAGTGCTTGTTTAGAGGAACAGCCAATCCAAAGATCTTTCGTCAGCCGCGTGTCTTGCTGTTTAGACCTTCAGCACTGGACAAGTAAGAATGATACGTAAAGAGCAGGATCACGCTTCGAGCTCGTCGAATCCTGACATCAGAGTTGATGGTCCGATTTCATAGTCTGCGGATTCCCAATACTGCTGGGTAGATATCTGGAGCAAAAGCAGTCGAGCTGGCTGAACATGAATGAGTATCTCGACGATGGTGCTGCCGCCCGACTGAGCACGACTTCAGGGTTATTTTGAGGTTAACAACAGATGAACAATCATATACGTGGTGAGACTGTCAATTAAGCACGTATCAACCTGCTTTTGCTCCCTGAAAGTCAGTATGGTGATGGCCTGATGGCACTTGCTACGGTCCACTAACTTATACATGTTTATTCGTCAGCTTCCGACACGGACGTCCGGAGTACAAGTGACAGAAGCATGACGAATACAGACAGCGAGCTGAAAGGAGCTGAACGTGCTTAATTCATTTGTTTGCAATGACAATGCGTGCATGGTGCAGTGTCAATATGCCCTTGCAGAGAGGCCATTGTACCGCATTCTGCTGGAAACTCCAAAGAAACGTCGTGTGAAAATAGACGAGACGTTCTTCTGTGTTATCATGAGACCTATGATCTCAATCCCTTTGACCCGCACACCCGATGTAAGCATCAGATCGGACATGAGCTGTGGTTCACTTCGCCACAGAAATCGTATATTTTCACTATCGAGGGCGGACGGCTCCACTTCGATGCTGTAGCGAAAATGTGCTCATCTACTCTCTACGACGAACCCTCTACGACTTCAATTGACATAATCTACAGAAATGACAAAGTCGGACTTGTACTAGCTCACGCATCACTGTCCACTGCCGGGCCGGTTGACGAAGACTTTGAGCTCAATAGAGGGCTCTCCGATGGGATGGGAGGGTCAGCTCAATACAGGAGCAGACAGATGGATAAGACGACTGCTGATGAACAGGACTCCTGCATTCTCTGAAGTGCGACGAAATCATGCATTATCTGATAAGATGACCGAGCGTGGCCCCATACCGTCGACCAGAATGGGCCAGCAACTGCTCCACATCGTCCTCACAGCTGGCGGCATGAGTGTCACCGAGAGAAACTCGCCAGAGCAAGACCCCAACTGACAATCTTGCAATGGGACATAGCTTATCCAACAAAACAATATGAGACTAGGGTGCTTAGGCAGGAAAAGCCTGCAAGTGCGTCTGTGGCATGCAAGTGCGCACTTGTCGTGACCGAAGTTTGTGATAGTTCTTCTACAAATTCGCCGTGTACTTCGCCAGATCACCTTCGTTGCCAAGACAGCACCCTGTGCTCATCAGAAACCATGAAAGCATGGCAAGAATGGCAACAACTTCATCCTCCGCATTTCACATCACCACCACGTTTCCTTCCTTGTTTTTCAACCATGACATGCTGCGCATTGCTTTCATCGAGGCTGCGATTAGCCGTGCAAGAGAGTTCGAAAAGGTGGGGTATAACGAGGCTGCCCGTGCATACCTGCAAGCAGCTCGACGGGCTTGGTCGCGTGAGCTTGATATCCCGTTCCCAGACTTTACGACAACTGAGTGGCACAACTTTGATTGTGCGGAGTACGATAGGATACGTGCATCAATGCAGCAGCACGTTCTTCTGGGAAGGGACGATATCAGCTATGCGGTTGAGCTACTTGCTCGACGTATTGGGTCAAGAATAACTGGACCACATCTGATACTCCCCTCAATCATCATCCCCTCACAACGATTCATATCGACTTCAGGATACCTTGTCAAGTGGAGTGATACCAAAAGATTGGACACTGAAGTAAGGTTTTTATGCCCAATCTGTAGAGAGTATGTCACCTTCCCGAGTGTGCATTATCGGCATCAGTGTGGTAACAGGTTCTGTGACTGCTGTCTGGAGACGTGGGCGACCAAGTTTGGGGCGTTTCCAACATGTCCTATGTGCCGTGGTATCCTTTAAACGTTCATATATCTCGCGACGTCTATGCAGCCAGCTTTGATAGGCTGGATATGCTCGGTGCTGGTGTATACTATATTAACATGGAGTGTACTATATGCTTTGGGTGTACCAGAAAAACGCTTTGTTACTCGCTCCTCCAACTTGGAGACGGCGTATGTGATCTTACATACATTGTCAATCAAGCAAATCAAGCAAAGAATACCCAAGCTCGGTCCTTCCAAGCACAATGCCGAGGTTTGACAAGGTATAGCATTCATCACGACCATACAACAGCGAGGGTATACTCGAACGCCTGGCATCGGCTCGCTGAAGTATTATTATCTGACCTCACAGCGAGTCGTGGCGAAATGGAAGGCTGCAATCAACTCTGATTGGACTAGTGTGCAAGGCTACACGGTTTTCTAGATATCCACTTGTACTATATTATAGTTAAGAGACTGACACATCATAGTCACACGAGAGCAAGACGATATACCCAACTTGAGTGAACAACGGCGGTAAGAAAACTTCACTTCTGATGTGCGTAGAGCATTCTATGCATACAAGCATGAATGGCCTTACTAATAACACTCCTCTTAATTTACGATGATCAACGTCCAGCCTTGTCTCCATGACATGCTGCGACTTATCGTGAGTACCTCGTGCTTGATTTTACATCTGCGCTCCTCCTGCCGTTTTCTGGTTGCTGTTCCACCTCCCTTGTTTCGTATTGCACTCGCGCCTGGAGAAATGGTCAAATGTTTTCCAACGGCAGTGGGCGGGACGATACCGTAGCGGTGGAATTGACGGGTGATCGCTACACGAGAGGAAAGCTGTCCTGTGGAAAGCCTGCTACAGCGTCTGTAAGCTTTGCACCACGCACTTGTGAAACATCGGCAGAGCTAGATATGCAATGTTGGGATCTTTTTGTGGCTGTGTGGATAGTGAAGTAGTCAATAACGGATAGAAGACTATAAACGTTTTATTCTTAACTGCATAGCCCCTATCTTGCATGGAAGAACTATACCGCAACCCTAGCAATGTCCAAAAACCTGAATCACCTCCTCAGCCCTGTACGAATATTTGATGCAATGCACACGAGCCGAATGCTCGACAGACGACACATCTAGCGTTCGTATTGACCGGCATGCTGATCAGATGTTGACCAGATCTAGTACCTGAGATTATGCGCGTTCATCTAGGTGCAAAGGAGTCATTTCAGTCCGGATCAAGGACTGTTCGTTATTCAATATTCAGAAGTCTTCATCAGCTCACGCCAGAGCCAGTATTCAAGTCAGTAGCAGCCGCAAGATTTTACGGTGAGGGTTAACATACACGTATACCTTTGACAGCTTTCCTCCAAATTACTTTGACTAAGTATATACTATGGTAGTTGACTACTCTACCTATTATTCCATGCAGCACCATGTGGAAAATCTCATCCCCGATAAGGCTGTCTCCAGGAGTCATGAAGCGGGCATATAGCTGGATAAAGTGGCTTGGGCACCGGCCATCAAGCATGTTTGCTGGACGAACTCAAGCCACGCCACTGATCTTAGGCCGAGGCAATTTTCAATTCTGCCTGAGTGCACGTAATACTTCTGAGACTAGCAAAAGGTGGTTCAAATCGCCGTTGGGTACATAAGCGATCACCAGCAGATTTGAGTGTTTTTCTTGGATTGTCACATCTTGGTCACAACAACCACAATTCGAGAGAGCTTCGAGTTCTACGTGTTCGAAGCAGAACCACCGTAATACTGACTACAGAAGCGGGTCTTTCACTTAAAACACACTACACGATAAGATTCTTGTTTTACCATTGGAGACGGTAAACGACATAGAGGAACCACTGGAATGAAGTTTGTTCTCGCGACACTCATATGGGTTGCTTGTCTTTGGCCTGGTGCTGCGTTGGCACAACCGGCAGTCCATGCTGCACTGACGGCCCTCACCACAGGACCGGAGATTTCATTGCAGCCTCAATCTCTCAAAAGCTCGACATACGAAACAATACTGGTACGCACAACGGAGGCGGCAAAACCAGCGTTGGCCGTGGGTCCTCTTCGTCTTACTCTTCCTCATCAACGTCCAATAGCGGTGGTCAAAAATACGGTGATTCGGGCACACCAACCACATACTTGCACGCATACCCTGGCGGTGCCACTTACCCCTATCGCGCGGGTGACAAATCACCAACCGTAAGCCTCGCACCATCCCTCCTCCCAATTCCCGGCTGCCCTATTCCGGACTGGTTCCTCTCAGAACGATATGTGGCAGTACGTGAACACAGTACACCAAAACTACACTTGGAACGACGTGAATGGATTTCATCAAACCGCCAATTTTTGTTTGTCTCTGTCAGCAGTATCTCAAGTGTGGTTGTGACCCCGACCAAACACACGAAAGTGCTCTAATGGTGCAGCTTACGAACTGGACAGGAAGTGGGCCGCCAGTGAACACGAGCGATGTTCGTTTCATCTACGTGAGCGAGAACAAGATTACGGCGCATATCAATGGCACTTTGGCGAACAGCACTACAGCCGGAAGTAAAAACTCTAGTGCTATCCCACGCTCGATACACCATTGGGGTCACTGGGTCGGTCTCGTGGTTGTGGCAGACGTGTCGGCCGCACAATAAACCAGCGGACTGTTGATTGGTAAACTATACTACTATAGTGGGTTGAGAGATGGCTAAAGAACCAAGTTAGGTGGTATAACTCCAAGTTACTGCATACTGTACGTGACAGATGATTGCATGTCATGATAGTCCAGCGTTCCACATTTTGTCCTAAGCTGCTACGAACTCGCTTTTATATGGAATTACCAGTGACTCTTATTAATTTAAAACTTTTTTAGTTATGGTAAATCAGGGCAAAACCACGACTTTTCAACGAGCTACTACGACTTTTTCACCGAGGCAACCCATAATCTTATTTATATCTAGATACTCTCTGACCAACAAGCTACCTATGTAAAATTATAGATCACTGATTGCATATTAAAATTAAGAATGCCGATAGAAAGCAGACGAGGAGGTCATTTTAGAAGGATAAACTAGCATAAATAACCTTAAATTGACCATTATTTCACAAGCTCGGTAGGTTCAGCAGAGGGCTACAGTACAACCGCTACTAATAGAAAGAAATAACGTACTATAAACTTGTAGATTAATACTCAATATACAGATTTAGTCCCTAGTAATTATGGATTAATGCCTGATTAAAGTCGTGGCAACTTGTTGAAAAATCGTGGTATTGCCCTGATTTACCATAAAAAGTGAAAAAGTTTCAAATTGAAGACGTAGTACTGTGTTGGAGACTATGCTTCACCGCGTGAGATCATCCATTACCTGACTTGCAGCCATATCGTCTGACTGGAATAGACATCGAAATCACCCTCTAAATCAGCCATAGCGTGCCAACCTGGTCGTGAAGGTGACTAAATGTAGCTGTGCGTGGTCATATCGTGGCGGCCTTGTAGAGCCCCTGCCAAGGCTTTGGCATTTGAACAGCTCCGAGCTGATTTACATTCGATTGACCGAACCCTCAAAACTTACATGTGATGTTATGTGGATTTATACATGTATAAGTACGGCACGAGAGATATGTGAGCTAGCAATTCATTTGTGGTAGCAAAAACTTTCAGTACTATCATTGAGACTTCACGTGCACACTACTGTGGATATTATTCGATTGTTTACAGATGCACTTTCAATAGTTGACGGGACACCGATTATACATATAACCACAATGAGAGTCGCAGTAGACGTTGGATCTTCTAAGAGTGGTTTGCATTTGCTGCCATTCTCTAGATACTATATCTGACAATATTGAGAAGCATAAAGGAGGACATATATTTAGCAACCTCGTCTGGAATAGTAATTGAGGAGAAAGGATGGATTTTTCAAGAGTAGTTGCAGTAGTGGCATGACATTTGACACGGGGATAAGGTGTTTGATGAATCGAAATCAGCAGAAATGGTAAGTGTGCTTGTACTCCATGCCCACACCTTGTCACCTTTTCCCTGATTTGCTCCCGCCCCTCGTCGTAATAGTGCAGTTATCAGTGTTTGACCGAAAGGCTGAGTAGCAAATCATTCGTCAACGTCTATCTTATGGGCAAGCCTGGTCTTCGCTTTCAAAATAGCTGTATCATCGGGGTCATACTCGTAGGCTTTAGAAAAATTCTCAAGTGCTGCTCTTGCATCATTCAATAGTTCATATGCTCGCCCAATGCGATAACAAGCCTTGGCTTTGTCTTGAGCTCTTGCTTCAGTTGACGCAAGTGCACGCGTGGCATGATGAAGCACTTCTTGTGCTTCTTCTGGTGAACCCGTTCGTAAGTGTATGAGCGCTATGTTGAGATGTAGCCTCATGCGCATGCGCGGCGGCACTCTGTATTTGCCGGACGGACATTCGCCGGACAGACACTTGGTATAGCGCTCTAATGCTTCCTTATCCTCGCCCCTCTTAGCCGCTGCATTCCCCTTGCGCATGACACTCTGCAATCTCTTCTCAATGTCGATACAACTCTGTCTGCAGTGAGCGCACTTGACAGATAGCGCCAGCCAGGCCATGATGCATTCCCGGTGAAATTCATGGTTGCATGGCAGTACAACCAGCTCCGTGTGTATAGCTATGGTTTCGAAGCAAATCACACAGTCCATATCTGTGGTGGCCCGAACGGTCTCAAACTCTTTCGGAAGCTCGACTTGCTTTTCCAAATGATACCAGTCACCATACTCACGCTTTTCGAGTCTGAAATTATGTTTCGCCATTAGACCAGCAAGAGAAGCTGGTAGATCACCTTCTGTGTTCTCAGATTTCACAATTCCCCAGTCACTGCCATCAGGTTCCCATCGGTTGAAATCCTGTAGCCAGTCCTTATCCTTCATCAGCACGCCATGCACCCAAGCATTTCGAGCAGCACAAATCGAGGGGTTACTTCGGCGCACGTCTCCGAATGAGAGCCAGAATCGACGCATCACGAAGCGAGGTGTTCGGTAGATAGAATATGTTATCGGTCGAAAGTTTTGACCGTACACCAATAAGTATCGCTTAGGTGGTTGGCGAGGCGTTGAAAAGTTGTAGACAGAGTTTAATCTGTGACGTGATTCAGCGGATTGATACTTGGTAAGTAAGACGAACACCTGGACGAAGTGGTATTCGAGAAGAGAATAATCAAAGAGGTGATCACAGGTGGGGAAAGTAGTAAATGTCTAGTTTGCATGGGCGCTTGGCGCTCGCAGGTAGCACCATGGGACATTACCGCTGTCCACTTTTGCAACTAGTGGTCGCTGTTATTTAAGCTTGGGGCTGGGTGTCAACTGACTCCGCACCTAACAAGCACTAATTTATGTGGCTATAGTCACTTTGAGTCTTCGCCCATCTCGAATAAGTACGCTGTAAGACAGGCGTTGTCAAAGCTCAATATGGCCAATCGAAAAGTGAAATAAGTGCGGGAGCGATTTGACACACAGTCCAAGCCTACCACGCCACGCACGCCTACTAGGCTCATGTCCCAGTGATCTTGAGTAGCGGCACTCTCTGGTCGCGCCGCAACGTACAACGTGATGGCTGCCCAGGTGTGTTACACGACTCCTAGAATGGGAACTTCCTACCAAGTACTTAATCAGCCTTCGAAAGTTCAGGTGGCAAGTGTCAGAATTGACGTCACATGGCGGCGCACTACTTGGCTGCCAATCGAGGCGGACTTAAGGTCAAAATCCCCTATCGAAGACTGACAAGCTTCCTCAAAACAGCGAGATCGGTACCTTTTTAGTATGGACTATCACAACCGCTTTTACGATTACTAGCTAGAGTCATGCTTTCAGGGAAAGGCCACAAGCCAAAATACTAGAAGGACTACCCTGCGAGGAGTTCCGAACCTGTGGATTCATCACGTACTTTGTACCTAACATTGCGTAGTTGCAACTAGCGGCTGGTCCAATCTTGGATTAATCAATCTATCCTCTATCAGATGAACTCAATGTCGCGGAGGCAGCGTCATGTCCTGGCCGGCAGCGTTCAAACACCATTGGTCAAGGTCACCAATATCTGATTATCCCAGTTACTGTACTTAGTGCATTTGAAGAGTAATCGCTGGCGCAGTGCAAATGCACGTCCTATGGACCAATAGGACGCGGAGACAATTTTGTCGCCCGCGCAAAGTGGAGGACAATGGCGAAACGACGCTAGAGGTCGACCTTCTAAACACATCAAGTAAATGCAGGATACGTCTGGAGGAAGACAAAGATTTCTGACGAAATCTCTCATGTCCTTACCGTGAAATACTTCCACGAAACCTCGCACGTTATCGAGTATTGAGCATTACTAATCTCTTGGGCGCAGTCGGTCTCGTATATCCCTAATTAGGTATGTACGGCACTTATCATTCGTTGCGAAATGAGCTCCTTTGAGGAAAAGAAAAGGAGTTTGAATGGAGTGGGTGAAGCTCTATCATACAAATCTCCTTTCACCCCAATACATGTGGTATTGGGATAAAGGCTGCCAGGGTACTGAGGCCAGAGCAACAGCAACAAATAGCAGGTGTAAATACGATTGATTGTGGTGGGAAGTGACTCAGACTAGATCGAAGAAGTGAGTGAGACACTGTACCACCACAGATATATATCAAGCTTCGGTTATTCATAATTTTCCTTCCAATTACTCTTGTCAGCGAACTCTGAGCGTGGATTCTTTCACTCTTGAATCGTGCCACCAGCGACATCTGAAGTTGCTTTTATTCACTTTCCATCACAACCGTAAACGAGATTGACGACAACTTCAACTACCGAACATATATATCGGACGCCAGACAGGCTTTGTTATATACCTGTCGCGAGATCACGTCCACAATAATGAAGACTACCGATTAGTGAGTTTGTCACTTACTCGGTGTTACTTAAGGACTAGTGCATCTTAAAACGAAC
>Ga0181469_100163_pt1 | contig 22027 bp, 19 predicted proteins | sample InSIn2SAF170_2_FD_119081 | JGI IMG/M metagenome (GOLD analysis project Ga0181469, IMG submission 119081) | Clean room microbial communities from NASA Spacecraft Assembly Facility at Jet Propulsion Laboratory, Pasadena, California, USA -... ... | reverse complement strand
TCAACATTGTACTTCCGCAAGCCTCCTGCCAACCATGGCTTCAGCTCATGAAGCCACACTGAAAGAGAAGTATCCAGCTAAAGCGCACTGTCGTCGAGTTGCCGAATATCTCTCGCATCACGGCAAACCACACGACGGTGTTGTTTACCTCGAAGCGCAGCGAACACATATAGTTGAGGATGACGACCAGGCAATGCACTTTCGACAGAGACGCTACTTCTTTTACTTGTCCGGCTGCAAATTGCCAGATGCTCACCTGATATACAACATTCCAACGGACCATCTGACCTTGTTCATCCCACCAATCGAGAAAGACAGGGTGATCTGGGAGGGTTTACCGGAGAGCAAAGAGGAGGCATTGAGGAAGTACAATGTTGACGAGGTCAAGTATACAAGCGAGATCGATGCGAGCTTGGCAGAATTGGCGTCGAAGAACAACACCGTGTTTGCGATATCAGAGCAGGTCTCAGAGCATATCTCATTCTCCTCTTTTGAAATCACCGAGCTCGAGAGTCTAAAGACTGCGATTGACGAATGCAGGGTGGTCAAGGACGCGAATGCAGGGTGGTCAAGGACGCGTACGAGGTTGCGTTGATACGGAAAGCCAATCAAATAAGCACAATCGCACATATCGAAGCACAAAAGGTCGCGCCGCATGCAACGAACGAAGAGCAGTTGTATGGTGCGTACATCGGTGCATGCATATCACATGGTGCACATGAACAGGCATACCACTCCATCTGCGCTTCCGGCACGTCTTGTTCAACATTACACTATGTGAGGAACGACAAGCCGCTTCAGGGACGGTTGAATGTTCTGATGGACGCGGGTGCCGAGTATGATTGCTATTGTGCGGACATCACACGCACGTTTCCGTTGAGTGGAGAGTTTACGAAGGAGAGCCATGTGATATACGACATCGTGAAGGAAATGCAAGATGTTGGCTTCTCAATGCTGAAAGAAGGTGTACTATGGGAGGATGTGCATGCTGAAACGCATCGTGTCGCTATCAAAGGCTTGCTTAAGGCTGGCATTCTTGTGGGCGATGCGCAAGAAATCTTCGACAAGAGAGTAAGTGTCGCATTCTATCCGCATGGGCTGGGGCATTACTTAGGAATGGATACGCATGATACTGGCGGGCACGCCAACTATGAGGACAAAGACACTATGTTTCGCTACCTCAGAGTCAGAGGTCGGCTGCCGGCCGGTGCGGTCATCACTGTTGAGCCGGGTATTTACATGAACAGATTTTTCATCGAACCGATGTTGGAGGATAAAGAGTTAGGAAAGTTTGTGAATAAAGAGGTTCTTGAACAATACTGGGAAGTAGGTGGAGTGAGAATTGAGGACGATGTGTTGATCACGGAGAATGGGTATGAGAATTTGACGGACACGCCAAAGTTGTAGGTCACAATATAACCTGACTGGCATGTTTCATGGCAGTCCCAATCGATTGTTGTCGCCCTTGGAGGCTGGCATTGCGAACGGGTTTCATTATCTGAGCATCGATAGCATGAGAGTAGAACTCAGCCGAGGGGACATCCTCGCTGGACTACCATGGCGTATGATATGCGCGGGAAATGTTCAAGCTGTGGCAATTCCTGGATACCTAGGTATGTATTTCAGTGTATCACCGGATGAGTTGATCAGGCTAGAGCAGTGAACAGTTTATAATGGAATGGGAGGGATGACGAGTGGGCAGACCAGCATTTGAATGCTCAATGTGGCCAACATGTGCATAACCTTCCGCTTGTCCAGGCGGCCGTCTTGACTGTTCGATTTGTATCACTTATCCAACTCTCTCACCCGATTCCGCAAAGGTTCGCGTTCCTGTAGCTACTTGATACTCATGGAGGCAAGAACTCTAATCAGCTCTTCCTCCGCTTCCGGTCACTGCCTGCTCGAACAGATCATGATACGCTACTGTACGCCATTTCCGCTGCTATTGAAAGTGATCGATCGTACCTGAACTCAACGGCTGCGACAGTCAGAGATGAGTGGCCTGAGCAACGCGTGCCCCTCATGCAAATGTCGTGACATCAGTGATGATCAGTGCAGTCTCCAAATCTGATGAGCATCTTGACCTCATTCTTCCATCATGTTGCTATTATGGCTCGTCAAATGAAACTGATCGGCCAATGAGACGATGTTGTTCAGCGAACGGGTGGTTCCTGCCGACGAAACACATGATTTCATGAAATGCTGGGTGGGATGAACTCACCCACGCAAGCTGAGTACGAGTATATGACGCTTTCCACCACCGAGCATACATAGACCCTGCGACTACTCACACAAACCGAAGACACTTCAACATGACCCCAAACATCGTCAAAGGCACCAACTCTCTACCCGTTGATCGTACCGACGACCCAAACCACCCAGCAAACAACCCAGCCTTCCACGCTGCAGGATACAAGAACGATAACAAAAGTCAAGACCAGTCCAGCACCAGCATGTCTTCAGGAGGTATTGACGGAGATCACTCTGGCAAGGCCATGGACCAGGGCGCAAATGCGGCCACAAACGTGTCTGACATGACCGAGGGCATTCACGAGGACGCCAAACAGACCGTAAGTGAAAGTCACCAGGTATGGTAACACCAAAGATGTTAACAACAATGTGTAGGCTGGTGCAGGCATCAAGGAAACTGGTTCAGGCACTTCGATATTCTCCAAAGACGGCGCTATCGGCGGTGCCTTCACAAAAGACGGCGCCATCGGAGGTGTTGGTCAGGCGATTGGAGGACCAATGGCTGCTGATGGTATGATTGGAAAGAACTTCAACCCCGATGGAGCTGTCGGTGGTGCCTTCCAGAGAATGGCTGAGAAGAATGAGCAGCATTGAGCTACTCCTGCATAAATGAAAAATATTGAATTATCTCTATTGTCCCCGTGCCTGCGGAAAGGAATGAGCTGCCGTTTTGTCTTGATATACAAGTCCCCATCGTCAAAGTGCTCGATCACTCCCTTCTTCCATCGGCCATACAGATTCCTCTACAGTTACAGCCACCGCACCGGTAGCCTCTGCCAGAACTAGTGCATGCTCATGTCACCTGATACTGCCATCCCTCAAGCGGTGTAACACTTGGTCCTTGGGCCATTATACAAGTTGGATCCACTAATGTTTGCTGCTTTATTATGTGGCAAGCTATAGGTATACCATCAGGCAACTTTGGCGGGACATTTGTCCCTTCATAAACTGGTCACAGCAAGGTCCCTTCGTCACCGCATGTTCCCCTCCCTCCAAACGGTCGTGTGCTACACAAAGAAGAATTGTGCTGAAAGTGTTCTCATCCTTATCAACTTGAAGCAAACATAACGAAGCAGCACAAAGTACCATTTGGATGTACACTGACCCCATAGCCATGCTGTGTAAACCCGACATGGCCAACTGTTGCTCCTCAATACGTTCACCATCCTTGTTCTGCATTGCCACATACGCATACTCACAGATCTGCTTGGTCTCTCCGTCTTCTAGAAAACAGCGTCATGCGGGTTGAAGATCGTGCAAGGGAGCCAACTCGGACTACTTCAAGGTCAAGTTTGTACTCACGTCTGCTTCCAATGTCCTTCTTCTGGGGCTTTACGGAAATCAGTTGCGAGTAAAGTGAACGAATTCATCGGTTGAAGCACTACTTCTTGAGACATTCTGGAGCCGCAAAACCCAATTCATTCGACAATCCGCCACCATTTTCAGCATGGGTTTTTATGGTGCTTTCATCGGTGGCAATTTCCTGCGAGCACGGTCCAGGTCCACGTGCAAACACAAGCATTCCATCGAATATATGCATCACCCACGACGCCGCTGCACCTCTGTGTTCGACGACTATCCTGATGACAACGAGTCAGATTGCGACTGCGGTGACTGTGGTAGTGTTCGTGGACGAAGAAGACGACGAAATGCCCCGCTAGTTGAAGTCAACGCGTTTGAGGGCTGCCGGGGTAGATGTCGCTCTCGCTCACACTCACGTCCAAACATGATTATCATTTCCCGAAGTCGAAGTCGAAACCAAAGTCGCAGGAGCAACCACAGTCGCAGTCGCAGTGAAACTCAGGGTGGTAGTCACAGTCGCAGTCACGATCGCAGTCGTAGTGGCAGTGGTCGTTGCAGTGGTAGTGGCATTTGCAGTGGCAGTGGCAGTCACAGTGAAAGTCGCAGTAGCCCTCGATCCATCACGTCAGGGTACGATAGTGATGACGACGACAGCTTCTATCCTTTCATGAGAGGTCCTTCAAGTATTCCTGGCTTACAGCAGACTCCGAGACATCGTGACGGGCGTTGTTGCATACACGGTGCTTCCTGGCTTGTATCGTGTGGAAGCTGCACTGGACGCATCAGTCGCTACTTGCCCGATGCTGGACCCCGATACAGACTGTTCCAGAACGATGATGGTAAGGTTGAAGTGTTCGATACTGGAGTATTGTTGGAGAAGGCGAAAGCGACGATCGAGGAAGCGGAGAGGGCAGACCGAGAGAAGAAACAGGGCAAAGAGAAGAAGCTCAAGAAAGATATTGAGAACATGAAGAGACTTCTCGATAGTCACCAAGGATATGCGTGGCCACCACATGCATACAGGTCAGCAAATGATATCAGGAAGGATCTAATGCAAGTTAATACTGACTTGAAGCAGTGCAGGTCTAGGGCCACTGCCGTTGCTTTGATGAATGGTGCGATCAACGAACGGGAGGTGAGAAGAGATTTTACTGACTATGACGGTCTATTGGAGATTGACGATGAAGTGGTGAGGGTACCTGTCGAGAACATAAAGGTGCTCAAGTCGATCCTGAAAGATGAAGGAAGGAAAAGCTTGAGGTATGTGGAGATCGCAAGGGAGGATCTTGGGGCAAGAGTGGAGGAAGTGACTGATGAATAAAATGGCAAATGAACGCTTGGTGTGGGAGGAGGATACAGTTATTGTTCGGAGTATTTGCTGTTAGGACCTTTTGTGTATTTCTAACTTGTTCGTAAAGCCCATGAAGTCATGACCAAGATGTCTCGTTCACAGTTTCAGGATAACCAACACTACCTTCAATGTTGGATACAATAGTAGTCCTCGATTCACGACTGAGGAAACACAACTCCACACTTGACTTCTCGAAGCGGTTATCTCCTTCTCCTGCCCACCTCAATCGACTATAACACGCATCACACGTTTTACGTTGTTCAACAAGTCGCTTGGCCTTTACATAGTTAAGGATTCATTGTACACCGACCTCAAATCATCACTCATCGTATTTGATATTGGTGGTGAGCTACGTCAACATGCCAGGAAAGCAAGTTGTCAACGCTGCGGGCGGCATGCAATCACCACTCCTTTCACAAGCCATCAAATACGGTGACACGATCTACGTTAGCGGAAATGTCGGCATAAACACTTCAACAATGAAGATGGTTGAAGGTAGTGTAGCTGACCGCACAGTTGGTGCATCCCTACCCACCAGGGCACGTGACTATCAGGAGAGAATGTTGATGGTTTGCAGCGACAAGCGTTATCGAATATCGAGACAGTGCTCAAGGAGGCAGGAAGCAGTCTACAGAACATAATCAAGGCAAGCAGCATGTCACGTCGTTGTGCTACTTGAGCCGCGCAGCTTTATCGAGCAATTACTGACATTAACACTACCAAGTGTAACATCTACCTCACAAGCATGAAAGATTATGCCGCTATGAATAAGGTATATACGGATATGATACCTAGTCCGAAGCCCGCAAGGACGTGTGTTGCGGTTGCGGAGTTACCAATGGGAACTGATGTGCGCCCAACCTGCTACAAGTTCAACGGAACATGACTGATGTGTCGACCAGGTCGAGATTGAATGCACAGCGCATCTGTGAGTATGTCGCTCGCGCTTCCACCATGAGTGCTACGACTACCGTGGGGTGTCATCGTGGTTACTGACTCAACGGATAGGAATGAAGTGGCTGGGCGGTCTAAGCTTTGACCACTTCTCAACCCCGACTCGAACAAAGTCTTCCTCAACTCTGATGCCGGAACACCGTGTTCACGAGGATAGTCAAGGACGAGAACTCATCATTGATTGCGATGAAGGAGGCCTCTGGGTCTGTTTGCTAGCGCTTGCTCGTGTTCAAGAGCTTTGTTCGCAAGAATCTATGGCGTGATAGCTTCAGTGTTTTCATGTTTGTAGTCTGTATGCCGCATCCGGCAGCAACAATGAAACCGTCAGCAGCTGCACGAATGCAGCAACAAGCACCACCATGTCATACAGCTTTCGCTTCTTCCCTGTGTTGTCTTCCAATTTCGTTCTTTCATCTTCATTTCATACCAGTATCGTGTTAATCTGCCACAGTTGATCATCTTACAAAAATGCCTAAATCAGCCAAGGCCTCCTCAAGCAGGGCCAAGGAGTCAAAGTCTATGAAGACTAATAGTGCTGGAAGACATGCAGCAACCAGAAATAGCAGAAGGAGAAGCTCAACACTCCTCCCAAGCTGCGAGCAGGTGCGGAAGTTGGACGAGGCCATGAAGAATGACTTCGATGCAGAACTGTTGCGTCAATCCGAATCTGCCTCTCAGCAAAATCTGAACGCCAGACCTCATAAGAAGACTCGCAGACGAACAATCTCGAGGACAGGTACTATTCTCGAACAACCTGTCACAGTCCATCAGCCATCACCTATGAGTCCGTTGTCTGGCAAAAGCTCAGTTGCAGGAACTCGTCGTATGTCGGCGTTGTACGGCCACGGCCATCTTCTTGATGGACAATCGACTCCCACTCAACTTCCAACGCCTGAACCAACTCCTCTCAAATCTGCTTTTGGCAAACGAAAATTCTCAGCTACAACTCTTGAAAGTCCGACAAGCAAACGCGTTCGATTCAGCCAGAGCCCTGAGGCACGCACATTCTCTACCCCTCCACCTTTCTCAAACGAGGCTTCTGCTTCTGAGGAGGAAGAGGGATTCTCTCTTCAGCAAAAGTCGCTCCCTGAGAATCGATATGTGGAGTTGCTCGCCCACTTGTCTGAAATGCCTACCAAGTTGTCTCTTGCCGATGTCTCAGGCTGCTTCAACACACTTCAAGACATTGCGGAGGAATTCGCAACCAGATGGTTTGGACAAGTCGATAGCAACGACAGCGTCGAGTTTCCTATACACGAACTCCAGGAGCATTACCCTGCCATTTACTATACCATGCAGTATATACTCGATGCAAGCACTACAAATGGTGTAACGAATGATGGCTGGCACAGATTTCTGACCAAGCCAGAGTACCGCCAATACCTCGTTTATGCCATTCTCGGTGAATGGTTTAACCAACGAATCTTCAGACATACCTCGTTTGGCTTGAAACCGGACATGCAGGAGTTCATACTAGAGAAAGTCGACCGGGCATATCTGCATCATGATGCCATTGTCCGAGGCAAGATCCGAAGCGAAGAAGTCAAGGCATATTGGGAGGATGATGAGACTGCTCAGGACTATCTCGATCTTGCAGCTGATAACTTCACTGATGAGCTTTTGACAGTTCTTGCACCACTCATGTCATCGTTCAAGTCTGCCGAGGAAAAGAAGCTCAAACTCAACTTGAAGCAATTAGTTAAATACTGCGCAGGTCTACATTTATCGTTGATACGAACAGGCGAGAATGGAACTGTCTTCTTCTTTGGCAGCCGTATTGAGAATGGTAGAGAGTTCCCTAGAGGAGCACTCAGTGTGTGCGTCAATGATCAAATGTGCAACAGCATGAGAGCCGAAAGTGATCCCAACGAGAAACTCCTTATCAAGATGACCTGTTGGGCTAGGGTTGAGGCCTACGTCTTCCATGGCAAAGATCAAGTAGAGATGGCGAGGAAAGAGAAGGAGCTCATCGGAAATACCATCAGAGAGACGGAGCAGGGCTTGGGACGAGCTCTAATGCCAATGGAGATCTCGAAACTTGCAAATGATTTCGACTGGGTAAATCATCCCGAAGGCAGAGAATTCTGGGGCCCTCTTCCGAGAGAATTGTGGACTGACACTCGCGAGAGAAGGGAAAAGGAAGATATGAAAGCAAGAAGTTATGCTTTCAGAAATCAAGACAGCCATGCCAAGAAGAGACAGGAGGCCAGGTCCGCCAGGGGAAATGATGGTGGTGACGACGATCCAGTCTCGAGCGATTCCGATGGTGACTTTCAACCCTTCTCTCCAGCTTCCAGCGATAGGGACGAGGATGTGACTGATCAGTCGGCTAGCACAGATGCAGAGCAGCGAGACGAGACTCTTCGTGGTCCTTACTTGACGATCTACCACTCCATCTGCCCACACAAAGTCTATTGCGAATGGACAAAGACGCAATCCAAATATGACGAGGAGCTTGTGAAGTTACATGGCGAATCTGTCAAAGGCAAGCCTCTTCGACGAGTCAACAGTCTTGCTGCCGCAGTCGCAGATGCTCGATCGCAACTTAAAGGCCAGGCATTGTATGATGCTAAGTCTGAAGATGTTATGCGTAAGGTATGGAACTACTATGCCGAACACAACAGAACGATAGAATGGACAGCGCTAGGAGTTAGTGCTGCTGCTTTGGTCTTGTACAAGATTGGATGTCCTCAAGCTCTCGGTCGGGCGGCACTAAATGGCTTTGGTTCCGCTGCATTCATCAAAAACGTCTGGGAAAAGTTGGAAAGGTTGATGAACAAGAACGGACACAGTATGGGTATTCAAAGTGCTTGGAATCCACTCAGTTGGAAGAGCAATACCAAAGCATTCCAACAAGCTCTGCGCAACTTGGGCAATATTCGTGAGGCTATGGGTATTCACAAATCCGCAAACTCGGATATCACCAATGTTGATGTCACGGACATTCCTGAGGCCTTGCTCTCAGGGGCATCATCTGCATTAGCTGGCATGGCAGCTATTCCAGCTCTCTTGGTACCGATTACACCCAATGCTGATACAACTATCGATGCTGCCTTACCGATCCCAACAGATAATTCGATTGTCACCACAGAATCTGACCTGGCGGTACCAAACACTTCACAAATCGACCATCTACTCGAGAGACTCACAGGTCATGAAGACCTTCCGTCAGCAAACAACCCTGTAGAGGTTCAGTTGGAATCACAGCCATCGACCGTGCTTGAATCAACAACCGAACAACCACAGGCAGAAGTACTCACCCACGAGCAAGAAGTATCACGTAAGGACCTCCCCTGCCTTTAAACCACCCTTCCTACAATCCTTACTAAACCAACTCCACAGAGCCATCCAACATCAACGATGACGGATTCCTAAATGAACAACAAGAAGACCTCGCCCTCCCAACAAAACAAGACGTCCCCACCAACGACCTCGAAATCAAAGACTCTCTAGAGTCCTACCTCTCAAACTTCAAATCCGACAAACCAACGGAATTCACAATAACCAAAAAAGATGGAAAGAAGATTGTTGCTCTGACGGCGGAGGATCAGGGTGCTTTTGAAGCCGCTCAAGATGAAGATGAGTTGTTGGAAGGCATGAACGTCGAGCCTTTGATAACGGGGAATTATGCTATGTATTTGCTTCGGAGGATTGATTGGAGGCAGTAGAGCAACTACAGAAGGGGCGGTGGGAAGGAAAACAAGGGGGAGTGAGGGAGAGTGAGGGTCGGAGTTAGGACTGATTTGGTTATAGCGTTGCATTGCGTCACGCCTCCCTCCCTTCTCCCTTCCTTCGTTCCTTCACTATGCAGCACAAGGTCTCGTAAATAGCGATTCTAACATACCGTCGCTATCTATTTCCCCTCTGTCCAGTGAGGTACCAACTCGAACAAGCAGATACGTAGGTAAGTTCATCACCATGAAAGCCGGAGTAACATACGTAGCAAAGACATTGAGCTCAAATTGAGTTGCCGGCTGCTCAATAACTCAATTCAAATTCGAATGTGGTTTTGCGACGTTCGCTCTTCGCAAGAAACTCGTGTTCAGAGAGATTGATACCTAAGATACTGTACGTGTATGTACGTAGTTCAGAGCCTATCGACGCCTTCTTCACAAATGATGTACCATAGATACGTAGGTAGATAGGTATTGTAAGTAAGGACACCTAAAGTGATAGAATATACTGCTATTTTCTAAACACAACCCGGACGTATGTATTTGTCATATTCGGGAATCGATGAAGCGTCCGGTTCATTATACCAAGACGCCTGCCTAATAGAAAGATGTAGCATAACACCCACCCATCAATGTTCATCCATTCACCATCCTTTCATTATGTTCGTTCGTGATGTTCTTTCTTATCCAGAGTACATAGCCCACTCACCCCCTTCCCTCTCCCTCCCTTCTTCCTCATCCTTTCCATTCCACTCCATTTCAATCCAATTCATCAAGCGCCACGCTCCCCAAACTCCCTCGCCCATTCGTCGAATTGTTCGAGGCCCTTTTTACTAACGCTAGGTCTTATGTTTTCTAAACTGGCCTTGAAGTCTTGGAGCGATATGGATCCGATTTGGTCGATTGGTGTTGTGAGGAGTGCTTCGCCGAGGTTGCGGAGGGGTTGCATGGCGGCGTCTTTGCAGAGGGATGTTATGTCGCTGCCGGAGTAGCCTGCGTTGCATGCGTGTTAGTAATGGGGATGTAGCTGGGAAGAGATGTGACCACTAGTGATAGGAATGGAAGTTGAGGAGCAGGTGTAGCAACTTACCGTCTGTCATTTCGACTAATCTGATAATGTCCGGTTCAGTTAGACTGTGTTTCTGACTCTTAAGCAGAGTCCTGATTTGCACTTCCCGCGTTTCCGGCTCGGGCAAGGGTATGTACTGCCGTCTTACGAAACGTCGTCGTGCAGCATCGTCAATGTCCCATGGACAGTTTGTGGCCGCGAGGACTAATACTCGAGTTGCGTCCCCGATTGACACGTCTTTGCCCGCTGCTGCTCTTTGAAGGTCGGACCACTGGATCAGAAACTCGGTCTTTGACCGTCTGGACGCCTCGTGTTCTGTACCTCCACCTCTGCTGCTGAGCAAAGAATCGATTTCATCAACGAATATAATTGATGGTGCCATAGCCTTTGCCATCGCGAATAGTGCACGCACAAGCTTCTCAGAGTCGCCATGCCACTTTGACGTTAGACTGCTGGCAGATATAGCAAAGAACGTCGACTTTGATTCTGTTGCGACAGCCCTTGCGAGCATAGTCTTTCCCGTTCCTGGTGGCCCGAAGAGGAGCATACCTCTTGCTGGTTCTCGCAATCCCATAAACAGATCTGGCCGTAAGAATGGATACACAACAGCTTCTTTGAGAGCTTTCTTTGCAGCATACAATCCAGCTACATCTTCCCAGTGAACTTCGTCGCCTTTAACGACAATTTCATTCATGATTTGTTTCGCGGCAAAAGGATCGCATCCTCGCGGTAGGTTTGCCATCAATGCTTCTGAACGCAAATCAAACTCGGACTTCTGTTCGTTGCCTGCCTTTTCGTCTCCTGCGTCATCCTCGTCAGTAGATGGTGGTGTTATCGCTCCCGAACCTTGACTGCGTTCTGCTCGAGGACGTGAAACGCGGGCTTTTGAAGACGGCGAGACATTATCGGTGGACGGTTGACGAGAGCGTGGTATCGGTGGGCGGGTCTGTGGCGGTGGGATGGACGAATTTGGAACAGGTTTCCGCACTAGACCTGGAGGTTTCGGTGCTGGACTTAAATTGCGATCTGGCTGAGCATAGGCTCTATCTATAATTCTGTTGGCAAGAGGTTTCGGAACGTTGGATGTCGATGGAAAAGTTTGTGTGTGGTATTTCAACTCGGCTGGCTTTATTCGATGTGGTGGTGGTGGCGGTGGTGCCTTTCTGGTCGGCAGTTGTGGGGGTGATGGTAACGTCTTGTCCGATTCTGTTCTGAGGTCTGTCGCTGAACGACTTATTGGCGGTCTTTGAGATAGTTCGGATGAAGGACGTGGATCGTAGGATGCTACTCCAGCTTGAGTAGCAACGTTTGACCGAGTTTTATATTCGGCTGGATCAGGCATCGAGACAATACTACTCACACGATCGTCTGTTCTCCGAGGTTGATCAAGGCTCCTTCTAGCAGCTTGAGCACTCAATCTTGCTTCAATGGTAGGATCCAGTTCTGGCTTAGGGGTATATTTTGGGCGTGGTTGCGTACTGTCCCATGCAAGACCAGCCGCTTTCATCGTTGTAGGTGCTTTGGCTGGCTGGCTGGCAGTCCTGCTGTATTTCATTCCCCTCCTCTCCGGCCTTAGTGTGGTCCTCATTGGCTTCCTCTGGTCGGGACTAGGACTCCGCGAGGGCTTAGGCTGCGGAAACGGCAAGGCTGGTGGTACTCCTAAGTGGCCGCTTGAAGTCCGATTCATATCATCGTGCATGGTATGTACACTGTCTTCACTTGCTTTCCGGAAAGGTAGAGGTTTCGAGGACGAAGGAAGATCCGAATAGTCCATCGGCGGTACAGTGTCCCCTCCAAGCCATGTTTGAGATGTGTTATTCACCAAACTCAGTTGGCTCAAGTTGTGACTCGGAGGGTCGAACTGGTCGGTGTCCTCACGACTTTGTTTGAGTGCTTTTAACAGATCCACCCTTTCCTGACACTGATCTTCCAATTGCTTAAGGGCATTCCACAGTGCCTTCTCTTTTTCAGTCTTCGCATACCACCCGGCAGGTAACTTGGTTGCGTTATGTTGGTAGATTTGATTGAGGGCTTGTTGCCATGATCGCAGTGCTTCAGTTTCGTTGTTCTGTGCCTGTCAGTCCCTGCATAAGTTACATTAATCAATCAGCCTACCTGGCCTTCGAAGAAGACAGCGGTGGAGCAGGTTAAGTAGCATTCATCGTAGGTCTTTTGCATGACCGATATTGGCCTGTTTCGCATCATGGTGGCTGTCGGATGCTGTCGAATGGTATAGAATCACACAGATGCTGGCCGTTGTCGAATACCATTGAACTTACTAGGCTCGTCGTGGCGTCGAAGTTCAAATGCGTCGTGGCTGGTAGATCCTCAGCCTAAATGCGGAAGCATGAATGCAATGCGGGTCGTTCAAGTTGTGAAATCCTACCTTGTGAGAGGTTGACGTAGGTGTGATTTGTCCTACTCCGAACACCGCATAGCTCGGCGTGGATCACTCTTACGCCTCAAGTATCTGATTTTGATGATTGTCGTTAGGTCTATCAATATTTGGACTGCAGTTGTATTTGATGGTTATTAACTACGCGAAGTGCAACCTGCTCGAGCCCAAGCAGTACTCAGCCTACAAAACCATTTGAGAAAATCATGCATCCATGTGCATATTCTCACGATGCGCAACACCACACCCCGTGATTCAACTTCTCTGAATGATCTATTTCTGAGCGTGTTGACTTGAGACCGCACACAGGCATACCGTCAGACGATACTGGTGCTTTACTACCACGTTGCACTAGTCGATAGGCGCGCTGCTCATTTAATTCTCCTGGGAGTAGTTACATGCTCGCGTGGTAGGCCTACACTAACGTCACGTGCCAACGAGTCCTCCATTGCTTCGTTCACCATGTGTACGTCTTCTGTAGGTCAGATCACAACCGAAGATATGTATGTTATCGCGTGGAGCGACTCAGCCTGGGCAAGTATGTCTCGATCAAGGTAGCTTGGAACGACGGTGAGAAAGGCACTTCATACCGACCTATCTACCTTACATAAAAAGATGTCATCCACCCTCCGTCCGCATAACATATTTCCAAACACTAGGTAAGGCAGTATGCTAACCTTGCACCTCGTACCGCTGACTGCCGTTCGAGGCAGGTACTTCCTGGGGCCGATTATAGGCAGGAAGTTCATCCTGACTGGGTGGTATGTTCAGCGGCGGTCGTTGCATATCCATCTTCGGCTGCGCAACCTCCATCGTTGGGTGAGAAACCATAGCTTCCATCCTCTTCTCAGCTTGGACTCTTCGCTTTCTTTCTCTAAAAATGAAGAAGCTCAGGAGTGCAATCAGCAACAATCCAAGACCAAGGCCCAAACCGACTCCGAGGCCGATTTTTGTCGAATCAGAACCTGAAGACAATGCCTGGCTATGTCCACTTGAGCCGCTCGCGGCCGCACCTGTTGCAGTGCCTGCCGTGCTACTTGACATTGTCGAGCTCGCCAGCGTTCCACTAGTCGTCGCTGATGATGTACTCGAACTCGTACTTGCGGTGGAATTCGGTACAAACGCATAGGGTCTTCCTAGCAACATGTTTGACGCAGCCGCACAACACGAACTCCCACCACCACCCGCACTCTCGCAACACCACTCTGCACTCCTCGTTCCATTTCCACAAACCACCAGATTCACGAATCCACCTTGATCGAACGTGTCATTGGTGGTCTTGGCTACGCACGCCGATGCACAAGATGAGCTGGCCCATGATTTATCTGTGCAGCCGCCGCGGTAGAACCAGTTTGCGCTACCGACGCAAAGTCCTTGGTCGGTACAAATCGCAGCGTCGTCGCAGCAGGCAAAGTGAGATTGGTCGCGCCCGGAGATGGGATTCGGGAGGCAGGGAGAATACTTTGCCGAAGGTGGGATTTGGTTGCCGTTTGGCCAGTAGCATGTTGCGTTGGACATGACGAGGGTCTGTGTGTCAAGAGCTGTATTGTTTCTAGTGTGCTGTCTGCAAGGCAAGAGAGAGAGAGAGAGATAGAGAGGAAACACTCGATCCAAAGGTTGGGGGGTTTCAAATCGGGAGGACGGATGATAAAGGTCGTGACGGTGATCAACAAGGTTGAATGAATCGCACTTGGCTATATTCTTCGATAGCCTGGACATCACAAGCTCGGTACTAGGATCACTAGTCGCGTTGAAGAAACCCTGGTGTTGTATGTTTCAATTGCCGCCTATCCTCTCACCATTTTAAACGTGGCCCCCAGGGCTACTGGCCAATCACATGTGATCATTGTGTCTAATGTCCACTTTTGATTGGTGTATCAGCTGGAGGTCGCATTATGAACTCTGAAAAAGGGACCGCTGAAGTCTGTTTTGAATGTGAACAAGTGCCTTGTTTGGTGGCTTTTGCTGGCATACTGTCGGGTAGCCAACTCACTGTTTGCAATGCTCCTAGCGGCGTTTTGGCCTGTTGGCTGAAACACTAGCGAAGTTGATTACTAAAATTTGTTCTTGTTGCGTGTAATTGGGCCATCCTGCACAAATTTCTTTCGACGACAACCAGATTCAGGGACTGCTCACCTTACAGTAGAATTGGGTTTTCGGTTTGTTGGAGTAGAACTGGACCGCCGCTCGTCTAAACTTCAAGATTGATTTTGAAGTACAATGTAGCCACCAATCTGTCTAGCCAAATACGTATAATGAACGCAATATGCTTTGGCTAGTAGAGAGAAGACGTTAACGTGATGCGCAGCTGAGCTTGGAGGTTTCTAGGTCAGCGACAAAAAGCGAGAACGAATTGAAATGTTAAAAAGCATTCGCAGTCTGCCTTGCTCGATTAACACCGCCTTTCGAGCAACGTGACGTAGACAGTAGACTTTGGCAAGCCTGAAATAATAACCATAGTACAAGACAAATAACAGCGTATTATGGCTACACAACCCGTATTAGACAACCAACCATTCCGGAGATATAAACAATGGCTAACTCGCGCGTAATTGACATCTTTCACGAAAGCAGAGGTTGCAAAACCTGAGTGGACTCAACTCCTGCTTGATGGTCAGATTGATTGATGACAAAGTAGTCAAGACTCGAAACCACAAAGTACATAGACACTAATGCACAGATGGCAGGTACGTTGCGCTAAGAGAACGAGCTGTTCAATCACAGAAGCAGTGACTGAAGTCCATGGCCATTTCGAAATTGCGGGACGCAGCTAATGCACCTTCTAGACTTCAAGGGATGTGGTATAGACTGGTGTAGATCATGTATTTTGTGCCAATTGAAGGCGAGACCTCGACTTTGGTAGCTCCATCCATAATTTGGGTTTGCCATGAGTTTGAGTCACTGCTCGTAGACATTGATGTACGGCTCCACTGCGTTCCAGGCACAACCGGTGTAATGCAGCCTGACAAGCTTCGCTCCATGTGCAGCGGAAGCAGGAAGTCGAAGCTTCAGCTCAAAGTTGTGCAGGCTGTGTTCGCATCTGTCTACCACGTTCAACATCAGCAGATCGATGTAAATGTCTTTTCAAAGCATATCTCGTGGCCTGCCGGGATTTCTGCCTCAAAGACAGAGCTGCAGATAGTGACCCGTTGTAAGCCTCGGATACGACGCCCATTACCGAATATTCCGTATGCAAGCACGTCGGACACTGAGATGGACAGTCAGATATCGTTATATCCGATGCAAGTTCTGGAGAGGTTTTTGTCAGCGACAGCCCACACCCAAGCTCTTCCCGCTTCTCCTGTAAACAAGCCAACAAAGTCGTCAGTCCTGCCTGCATCTTGTAACCAGCCTTTCTCCAAACCTTTGGTCGTATCTGCCTGCGCATTTGACTCAAGTTGTTCAGTGGTTATATGTCCGAGGAGCCCTTCGAATCTCCCATCATCGTGTCTCGAAAAGACAAGTGCATTTCCCGCAATGCCATGGCATAAGCATGGGGATTTAGTCAAGATACCACGATTCCAGATGTCGTCCCTTGCTCGTTCACTAGCCTGTGCGATCTCTGCTTGGAGATCGTTAGAGAAAAAGTCCTTGATGGAGTCAAATGACATAACAAAGCCAGGGCTGCCGTGGCACATTTGCATCAACCGATCATCTCTGCTGGCTCCGAGCTTCTCAGCTGACGATGGGAAATTTCCGCTTTGCAGTTGATTTTCCAAAAGTTCCTTCATGATTTGTTCGAGGTCATGGTGAATCTGCGCTATGCTGTCCTTAGGTTGTGAGAGAACAATCTGCGTGATAATGCCGATGTAACCATGAACAGCTCCGAGATACTCTTTACCATGCCACGTCCACGGTCGAGGAATGCCAAGAATATACTGTATGGTTCGTTGGATCGTTTGGTTCAACAGTGTCGTCACCTTCTCCGCGCCGGCCTGCTTCTCGAAATGAGTTCGACACACTCGCAGGATATAGAGGTAGCCAGCTCTCCCGTAAAGCCACTCGTTCGAACCAACATCTGCGCTGATGCTTGGTTCATAGGAACAGATTTTGTTGGCGAGGCTCGGGTCGTTGTTAATAATACTAGTCAGTGCTTCGTATGCGAGTGTTTCGCTAGCAATACCACAATGATTGGGGTCTGGTTGGCTGTGCCTGTTGTTCGCGCTGAGCTTCAAATAATCATTCGCCCACTCAAGCAACGATTGTTGTTTGAACGAAAGGCCAGGATACACCAGGGACAGCCTGTAGAAGAGGTATGCAATTGACGTTGGACCACTGTAGAACCCGTTGAAAGCCCAACCAGTAGAGCACGTATGAACAGGTGGGTTGTATGTGTTTATTCTCTCCAGAGATTGATATAGCTCACGACGATAATCAAGAATTGGTAGAGAGTCGGTGAAGTTTTGAGAAAATCTTCGTCCTGTAGACATTGTAGCTGCTAACCTGTAGAGCGAAAAATGTAGACGCAATTTATGCTGTTTATCCTCGTTAGACTCGTCAAGGCGTCCGATAGAGCTTTCAAGGTCAATTTGGTGATTGTAGATCTAGTAAAGGCAGGAAGACGTTCATCAGCTTTAAAACTGAGGTGGCTGATGCCCAAACGTGTAACCGCACCCTAGGAAGTGGTGATTCAGCTAACAAGCATAACAACACTTGGATCAAAGGGAGCACTATACATCAATCTGTGATTGAGTATAGGAAGTAACAGCTACTCAACGATTCACGCTACACTGGCGATCGACACCATTTGATATCAACAATGGAGATCAATTAATGATGTATGATTACAGAAGTTGTCGGAGGATGACGTAGCTTCGCAACCACATATCAGAATATTAAACGTCGACCAGTAGGGACATCACAGCAAGAACAAGGAAGAAGGAACACAATTGTACAGCTTAAGAAAATGCTTCATATTCATTCATTTCTCATAGCTGATCGGGTCTGTTTGAGCCATTACAGTAGTCAAGTAGTAGGGACTTTTTCTTCTTACCTCAACGTTCCATATCGGTAAAGTATTGGTCATAAAATTGAACATTCCATTTAGCAGATAGGGTGAGACTTATCATGCTTGGCCTGCAGGGAGTGATTGTCTTTCAAACCCTTGTGCACACCCGTGCCCTTCTTGTGAGAATGATGTGTTTTCTGGTTCGTCTTCACATGTGATGTGTATTTCGCAATTTGCTGCTTGTCCATTTCTTCAAGAGTCTTCAAAGCTAGCTTGAAATCCGTAACAAGAGCATCGCATCGGGCCTTGGAGAAGTCCTCTCGGACCACGACACGCATCATCTTCATCTTGTCACTGTGAGGAGCCATAGTATAGGCGGGAACGACCCATCCACGTTCACGGAGCTGATGAGCAACAGCAAACTCATCGAAATCATGGCCATCATCAGGGTTAAGGCGGAAAGCAACCAGTGGAAGTGATCGGCCACCGCCCGGAGACATGATAATGAAGCCAAGTCCTTGGAGTTGTTTCTGCAGATAGTCGGCTGTTCGGGTTAGGTTGAGCATGATACTGCGGTAGCCGCGCTTGCCGAGACGAATCATCTGGTAGTATTGGGCAATGACATGAGATGCGCCCTTGGAGAAGTTGAGAGTGAAAGAAGCTTGATCGGCCCCAAGATAGTTGATGTTGAAGATAAGCTCTTGCGGCAGGAAGTCTGGTGATCGCCAGACAACCCAGCCGACACCGGGGTAGACCAAACCATACTTGTGGCCAGAAACGTTGATGGAGACGACTTTTTCGAGTCGGAAATCCCAGACGAGGTTAGGATTGACGAATGGTGCGACAAAACCACCGGAAGCGGCATCGACGTGGATTGGGCAGTCTATGTTCTTCTCTCGGAGAAGCTTGTCAACAGCTGCCACATCCTCGTACTCGCCAGTGTAGGTCAGACCGAGAATGACGCAGATACCAATGGTGTTCTCATCAATTAGATTGACAGCCTCCTCAGGGTCAAGAACGTATCTATCCTCTGTGCAGTAGACGTACTTCTCTTCGACCTCGAAGTATCTAGCAGCTTTTTCCCAGCAAACCTGCACAGCACTGTTCATGATCATGTTGGGCTTGTCATATGGCTTCCCTTCAGCCTTTCGTTTATTTTGCCATTTCTTCTTCATTGCCAACACACCAAGCATGATAGCCTCGGAGGAGCCAATGCAGGATGTGCCCATGGCATTGGTAGATTCATCGCCGGTTTCAGGCGCGTTATAGAGTCGGGCAATCATGTTCACACATCGGTTCTGGATCTCAGCAGAAACGGGGTACTCTTCGTAATCGATGAAATTCTTGGAGAGGGCTTCTTGCATGAGCTTCTCTGCCTCTTCTTCCATATAGGTAGTGACGAAACTGGCGAGACTAGAAGATGTCAGTGTTTTCTCTCAACAGTTTGGGATATTGGATAATACTTGAGCATTGGGTTACCATCCAAGCTGAGCTCATCCCTGATCATACGGTAAGCAATATCTCGTGGCATCTCCCTCTCGGGCATTTCGTGAGCAGGTAAGTCTTGGGCGGCAAAGCGCGAGCCATAGACACTGGTAGAGAATTCATCTTCACCAGCTTCCTCGAGCTTGATGTGCTCGAGGCCTGGTACGGTACACTGTCTGCGGACATCCGAATTTGAACTCGTCTCCTGTTTGTTAGGAGACGAAACAGCCGCGAGGTGCACCATGATTGCAGTTAAGAATTAGATCTGTTTACTCGATTTGAGATTCACAAGGAGGGAATGGGGTAAACGAAGGAAGAAGAGTCAGATGCAAGAATTCGAGGAGTTTAGCAGGTCAAATACCTCTGAAAGCACCTTTCACCAACAGCAGTCACTTCTTCAGCTCGTGGTACTTGTGCTTGGACCATGGCAACGAAGTCTGCCCCGCTCGCTGTACTCTCAACGCGAAGTGGCATGTTTCAGCACGTTCCTCATTCGTAGGTCACTTTACACACGTGGAGATTGTGACAGCCTAGGAAGCTTCGGACACACTGACTGTGCTTTCTCCAGCAAATCGTGGCCATCTACATGAAGCTCCAAGTTCTGAGCTGGGCATTAGGCTCATAAAACAAGCATTGAGTGCAGGTCCAGCCCCGCTGCGTCATCCGAAGTGTTCATCCATAACAGGTTAGCGCTGATAATGCTCCCAATCAATCTCATTCTTGGACAACATGTTTCCCTCTTTACATATCGGAGCTCCAGTCGTTACCTAGGTAGTAAATCTGTATGCGCCTAACCAGGGGTATCAGAGTCGATCAGGGAACACTTTCATTACGGTCCTGAAAGGGTGTCGCAATCAATGTAGACGACTTGTCAACGAGTATTCTGAACCACCTATCACTCTACATCACAAATATGACTAACCTACATGGCTTACCGCTCAGTGTTTGAATATCCAGATTCAGGCTACTTGCATGAGCTGGACTCCTGGCAGCAACCTTTTTACGCACGTCCCGCGCCGTTGCCAAGTCAAGTTTTTCAGCTGCCAAGGCTGGGTTGATAGGTGCTATCTCTTAACCACCACTCATCTTCTGATATTACAGACTTATTAGGTTCAGCAGACCAGACCAAGGCGTGCTAAAAATCAAGAAGTGACAAGGTACATGAGCTGATATGCAGGCATAGGAACATGCCATGACTTTGAGTCAGGATCCCAGCAAATATTGCCACGTACGCTTTTTCATATGTGACAAGCAAGAGTTCCTGCCCCAACTCCCGGTAATGCACATTAAGCAGTCTAGGAGGCGGCTTTGGAGGTACATGGTATCAGGCTGGTCGTTGGCTGGGTTTTCGTTGGGACCTTCGCTTTAGTTGGCATATATGGTTCCTAAGATATACTCGTCTCTTCATCTCATTCATGTGGAATATGATTGATGACCAAGCTGAATATCTGCTGTACGAGCCTTGCAACTACATTGTCTTACCTGCAAACCCACCCCTTCTCCTTTCCCTCTACCTTGATTATGCAATCTCACCAAAAATTAGCTGCACAAGCTCCGCTTGGACCAAAACACCTTCCAGGACAAAAACATATGCCTTCCAGAACAACAAGACCTTCTCGGTCTCATCCCAACGAATTACAAAAACGAAAGAACAAAAACAATCAACAGCTGGGATTCGCTGGTGGTCACCCACCCAACTACTAGCCAGTCGGCAGGCGGCTTGAGTACAGGTGATCGAACGGGAACCTCTATTTTCCGCCTCCTATGGTCGATTGCGAAGGAAAGTCTTCTTCCAAATGCAAATATCATGCACGAACCACACCCCATCAAACCTGTAACCTCTCCCTTTCAGCTGATGAGCAAGAAACAAAAGTCGTGACTGCTGATGAAAGCAGACTCACTCCAGTCCGTACTCAAGGTCTAACAACGCCATATCCTTAAAACCTCAAACGATATCAATGCGGACTTTAACAGCGAGACAGGGAATACCTGTAGACTTATATCCGTTCACGTCCCAAGTCCCGTCCACTCCTCCAGATTCAACGTCAAGCTCAGCACTCTTATACCAAAGCAACCCCCTTCACTCTGACCCTCGACAACCAAAACCCAACACATTCAACGTGTATATTCAAGACTATCAGCAGCAGCAAACAAACCCGCTAATCCAAGCACTAACGCACGAGATGCGATTCATGCAGATACGGCCACAACAGGAAGGAATACGTGCTGTACGTCCATGCCAGCCCACCAACTCAACTAGCTAGCTGCAGTAGAGCCCGACCTCCATCACATATCCACAACAGCGGGGATATTTCCGTTAAGTACAGTACAACGAACAGATCTGCCACCTCATCTAATCCGATCTAAGTACACAGTGTTCGTACTCACTATGACTCAAGTCATCTCACGTAACACATATCCTCTCAAGTACCAGCGCGCCACAGAAACAGCTGGTCAGACCAGTATCCATTCCCGACCCAACTCATCGAAGAAAGAAAACCCAACTTAACCCCGTGATACAACTAATACACCAAGTCTCCTCTCCACATAACCTGCCTCGTCCACACCAAATGCGATGAGTCAAAGCCACACACACCTG
>Ga0181469_100160_pt1 | contig 22094 bp, 21 predicted proteins | sample InSIn2SAF170_2_FD_119081 | JGI IMG/M metagenome (GOLD analysis project Ga0181469, IMG submission 119081) | Clean room microbial communities from NASA Spacecraft Assembly Facility at Jet Propulsion Laboratory, Pasadena, California, USA -... ... | reverse complement strand
GAATCCATGGCAAGAAAGGTGGCGAAAAGCGCACGGGGAAGAAGAGTTGATGGTCGCCCGCTCAGGGCGAGCATGGTTGAGAAGCTGAACTGAAGCTCGGGCCGTGCTCATATTCGTACCGTTCGAAGAATGAAAATAACAGCGAAGTGAGTATGAAAGTCGGCGGTTATGATCAAATACTTCCAGGTCAGTTACACGATCGGATGGTGTGATGATCGATGAATAAACATTTCGAGCGGAAACTCAAAAAAAGTGGGGATAGGACGAGAAATCTTGATGATGACCTAAAGTGCGTAGACGGTCTTTGCCTACAACCGTACTGGAGAAGCGATATCCGCAAACTCTTTGCCTGAGCATCACGTACACTGAGGGCAACAACCACATCTTAAAGGCATGTCTGTAGTGAAATTCTCCTCTTCGTGCACTCTGTTTGACCGCATTTAGAAGCCACCGCTGGTTGTCCGGGCTATGGTTGACGACATCATCATCGCCCCAGTCGTGAAATGCCGATATTAGCCACAAGCCAATTGATGCTTCTGTTGCCCGCCGCCCTGCCTGCGTTGCCTTGCTAAGTGTAGGATAAGGCATCGAGAGAGATGTCACGCCGCGCGCGTGACCGTTCAAAGTATCATGTCTGCACCTCGGTGCTGTCCAGTTCTTAAGCGTTGGAACCATATGTAGTCAAAAATTGGCAGGCGTTAAGGCAGCGAGAAGCGATATCGCATGGATTGACAACTCCAAACCTTGTCAGTGAACATCGTCGAGGCATCTATCGTCAAAAGTATTTTTGCGAATGCTCGTTCCTGAGCGGGCGACCATCAACTCTTCTTCCCCGTGCGCTTTTCGCCACCTTTCTTGCCATGGATTCCTGTCGCATCATTGCCCTTCTTCCTGCCTTTGCCAATCATCTCCAGGTGTCCCGCTTTCTCGCCAAGCATCTTCTCCGTCTGCGCAGTCAAGCCTGCTGTGAATTTCTTATTGATCTTTACGGCTTTAGCAAGTCTCGCCTTCTTGGGATTCTTGTCGCCGAGGCCCTTCTTTGTCACGCCAGCATTGTTGTTTCGGCTGGACGACTTGAGCGTGGGCGCAGAAGTCTTCTTGATCTGCCCTTGAGCCATAATGGTAAGCGAAACACGTCGGTCTCGTCGTTTGAGGTCTCTTTGAAAGGTCGTAGCGAAAACCCTCTGCAACAAAGAAGAAATGCCTTCGTCTCCGGTGCTACAATGAGCGTGCTGAATACATGGGACTGACACAGAGCCGGAAGTTAGAACAACTGCACGAAAGAGTTTCGGTATAATCTTGCCAAGACGCTCTAATGAGTTAGCCCGTGTTGGAGATGCTCTTTGCTTATCGATTAGGTTATCGTGACTGCCCTCAATCTTGAATCTGATGTTCCTATGTGATAGCTTTCCCAGCCCAAATATCTCTCAGACCTAAGCCAGACTGACCACAAGGCAAGTCGAGATGTCGTCTCCAATCACTTGCCATGTACTAAACACTGTGACTGGCACACCTGCCGACAATCTCAAAGCGACTTTGACCCTCCTCGCGAAGTCTCCTTCAGGTCTTCAACCTGGCCTCTCGTTCAACGCTGTGACGAACAGAGATGGTCGAGTGAAAGAGTGGTCAGCTGCTGAAGATGGAACCACTCTGGAAGCAATCATGGACAAGTACGGACAGGGAGACAAGATTGCTTGCAGCATCAAGTTGGAAATTGGAGCTTGGTATGAGGAGAGAGGAGTGGAAAGTTTCTGGCCTGAAGTCGAGATTAAATTCTATGTGAAAAAGGGAGAGCGACACTATCATGTTCCATGTCTGGTTGGCCCTTGGACATATACCACCTATCGAGGATCTTGAGCCACGAGCATTGACCTGCCTCGACATAAATATATTCTGTGTCGAATGTCCGAGAGCGACTACCGTGCCTCGACCTTCAGACAATTACCCAATGCCTTCGAGCTTGCCATCTTGGAGCTTGTGAACTCTGTCGAGTACACGGAGTCAGTGATGACTCGTTCGTCACAGCTACACATGGTGCACGACCTCGTCCAATATGATGATTATACCCAATACTTGGACAACAACGGCGACTAGAACACGATGAACGTTTTCGCAAGCACCGGAAGTAGACACGCTGTTTGGTCCTCATGTCATCTCGCCGGTAGGGATGTTGAACGGTGATGATGATGATCCCGTCTTCCACTGCCAATCACGACTATGCTATTGATATCCGGTTCCAGATCTTGCTCAGTCACGCTCCCTGTCCTTCTTGTCTTCATTCGGATCGTCTGCTGTCGTTCGTACTCCTTCGATTGTCGTTTCAGATCTTCGATTTGTTCCTGAATAGCCATGAATACTATGCTGATATACAGGTGAAGCACCAACCTTGGTTAACGGAGTTCCGATAATCAAATAACCTTCTCGACCCTTTAAGCCCGTCAGAACATATTGGAGGAGTCAGGTACCCCTGAGGTCTACCTGCAGACAATACGGCCGAATCGTTGCTGAAGGACCGAGGAAATATTGAATCTGGCGGACGACAACCTGTCTGGAGAGCCCATAGCCTGGCAGCCAATATTCTTGAACGGGCGCCGCTTGATTAGTCATGATCGGCGAATGTGATGGGAAAGGATGCAAATCTTCAAAGTATTCAGGGCTCGTTCCGAACTGCTGTCCATACAGTTTCACCTGAGATCATCCTCAAAAATGTTAGCAGCGAACACGGCTCTATATACTTTTGTATGCCGACCTCAGGACGAGCATCAAAGATACAGATTCTGATATGTGTTACTCGGTACATGCTGGCGAACTTCGAACATGCATTACGACGTTAAGGTGATAGCTTGATTGAAGTCTCCGATGCCGAACCATGTGTAGTCCCAGTGGCCGCCATGTCCAGAAGTGATTTGCCAACAGCCTGGCGAACCAATCAGACCGGTTGTGGCGGGCACTAGCTCGCCTCACTCAAGGCGTTGGCTATCCATTACGCTCCAATTCACACTCTTCCCATTCCTGTGTGTCTCTACCCTTTTCTGAGTGGGCAGGGTTGTTCTACCTAGCACTTACTCTGGAGGTAATACATCCACTTTGGACATTCGCTACTTGATGTGGATCAACTCCCTGGTGTCACAAGGCCCTAAGAGCAGGACTGTAGGCAACCAGGATCGTCCCATCAGAGCTTGCCGCCGAATAATATGCCTGCATAGCTAAACTTCCGCCATAGGACATATGTTTTCCTACATGGTCCGCAGAGGACAGGCATATATATGGTACACAACGTCGCCACGTCTGCCTTTCAGCACTTTGAGTTGCAGGAAACAGCAACGGCTACATATCTCATGGAGAAGTGGGTACGTTGCAGCAAAAGTCAGCGATTAGATTGATTTCAAGCCTGGCAATCTGAATTTGAAATCTAAAGCACAGGTCAGAAGGTTTGGCACAGAAAAGGCGGTGGGCACAATCACTCGTTGCAGCTACCTCAGGTCTCCACGCAGTGAGGCATTCGGAAAAAGTTTGAAAGACGAACCAGATAGTCCCTCTACCCAGTTATCCCGGGCTTATGCGAACAACCAGCATAAGATCGCTGTCGATCCGTTACAGTCAGGATGATCTTTAGGATGATCGGCAAGCCTTGATCGACCCACTCAGCACATGCTTAGAAAGTCAGTGTCCCGTGACCACGCTTCCTATGCATGGAACATATGGCTTGCAGCATTCTAGACGACACGTCAACTCGGTAAACGCGATGCTTCGTATGGGTCGACCATTGATTGGCTGAATACGACTTCGACAGCTGATTTGCTAAGGCTTTGTGGCATTGACAATGCAAGATCGTCAGCGATCATATTGATCTTCTGCTATCCGAATACAATCTATCATCACCCGGAAGCGCATCTAGTGCTAGCATGACAATGAGGCGCCATCACTGTTACTGTCATCTTCAATGTCGCTGGTAGCACTCCAGTCGAGGACAAAATTCACAATTTCTGGATCTTCAAGCCAAGGTATTACTGCTCCAGTGACAGCGATCAGCACATCCTGTTCTCATAGACTTGGCGGATGTACAACAATAATCATGACAGTATTGCATGGCATTGCTACCAGTTTGGTCACTGTATTGGTGTTGTATCTCAGTCGACACTCCACCAGGTTTGATAGGTTGTCGATAACCTGGGACTTGTTCACGCCATCACTGCTGGCACTTGATTTCGTATGCTTCGATCCGAGCTCTTACAAATGGATTTCAATGTTGTTTACCGCAAGAGTAGGGTGAGTAGCTGGACATGGAGACAGTACCACTCGTGCCACTAACATTGACTCATGAAACAACCCATAGTTGGAATAATCCGTGACAATGATCAACATTGCAGACCTGCCTGATGTCTTTAGTTGTGTTCATCTGATCACGACCAGGTCTCGATCCTCAGATCACTTTTTTTACCAGAGTACCACAAAATGCCTTCCATATCCGAATATCAACAGGCATGGCGAGACTGTATATGCTGATCTACACGTCTGAAACCTCAGAGACGCCGGTATGCCGATCTCGCCTTGCTCAAGAAGTCAGAACCTATCATTGGCCATTTGGTAAGCTATGCCTCGTAGGGCAGAATATGGACGTGGCTCAACACAAATACCACCATTAGGAAGTCAGCACCGTTCCAGAATTTACGGTAACCTATTCTTCCTTCTTGCCATCCTTCAAACCCTACTAAATTGGATGCTTTCCCACTCTTACTCAACGACAGATATCATTTATTCATCCACCAACCTCTACACACATCGCTACGAAAGGTCGCTGTGTCTCGTAACACCGCTCCTTGACCTACCATGTGGCTAATGAGTACGATGAAGCATACCTGCCTAGTAGTAATTCTACCGACAACATCAACAGTCACAACTACAGCTGCTAGACTACCTACCTCAAACACATAGTGTCGAAACAAGACAAACCGGCAAAAAGGCACAGTACAGTCGAACAGAATTAGGTCGTCACACACAGTTCATATCCATTGCTTCTCGCTCTAGCATATTCAGGTTCATGTCTCCAGCTAGCTAGCCACGTAGCTGAGCCAAATCACATACCAAGTTCTACTGGAACTATAGTATATATTCTGTCTGCTACAGAGATCGATCAACAGACTTCCAGTGTCCAGTCATAATACTAACTAACGCTGAGAACATGAACACCATCATCCACATGATATTTCAACAGAAGGACCCAGCCGATCTGCCTATTGATTGTCACACATATACCCGACCGACACGACAAAGCGTCCTCCCAATCCGGGACCCGAAACGCCGTCCTGTCATATTCCATTCATCCGTCCGATAGTATATGTGCCAATCCTGAAATTCGTAGCAGCTCGTGCTTGTTTGTCCCTTATTGTTGATACACCATATCATGTCATATCCGTCCGTGGCCATATCCCAGTCCCATATTCCAAATTCAAACGCTCTTTCCATTCCAGTCCCTTAGTCTGCGCCGTAAACCTGAATCATTTCCTCTTGTCCAATGGGGAAAACACAATCTTCTTCAAAAACTTCGTCGTCCTCACCGTAATGTTCTGTTGCTATAGAAATGATTCCTAATTCATCTCAGCGAAGAATCCATCACCGTTGTCCATACCCAAGTTCATGTTCATGTTCATGCCTATGCCCAACTGACTATCGTCGTTGAAGTCCAAGAAGCTGTCGAACTCATTCCGTGGCAGCTCTTCACTTGAGTCGTGGATTTGAGCATGCGAGTTATTAGTCTTGTTCATGCTGGTCATGCCAAAAGACAAACTCGAAATGTTTGACATTGTGCTCATTCGCAAGCCAGCTACATCGTCAGGGAAGTCAAAGACGAGAGCTGAGCCTGGTTCCTGTGGTGGTGGAGACGATGAGTGAGACAATGCTGGGAGAGATGCTGACTGTGTTGTGGCTTGGATCATTGTGGAATGGGACGCGGGAAGATCCTCGGTGGCGAAGTCGTGGAACGAAATTGTGTTTGGCGGCAGAGATGCTTGGTTCGAGTTGTTCGATTCATCAAACATGCCCTGGCAGGGTTGAGCGGAGATTTGAGGAGGGAGAAGGTTGTAGGAAGACGTTGTCTGGCTTTTGGCTCGAGGCGAGGTTTGACCCACTTCGGAGAACGAAGCGAGTTCCGCTGGTGTGAATTCGCGATATGATGGGCTGGATTTGTTGCCAGTAGAGAAACCTGGGCTTGTCGGTGGTGTGAATGAGAACACGTCCGTAGATAGTGCAATGTGGCTGGTTGAATCCATCTGATCTTGTGTATTCATATCCATATCTTCCGGCGAAAAACCGAAGAGCTCGGCGTAAGAGCCATCAGGTGATTGTGGATTTCCGCCGTGAATGCTGAGATTGTCCATTGGTTGTGTCAATGGAGATCCCCAGCTTGATATGGTGCAGCTCGATGCTGACGAGGCATACGTGTCGTCGTGACTGTTGCTCTGGGTGTTCTCCTTGTTGTTGCGAGACCGAGAGGCTTTGTTTAGTCTTTCCTCCATCTCAGGTCTTTGCTTCTTCGGTCGGCCTCGCTTGATCTCTTTTCTAACAACACCTTCGAATGCACCAATGCACATACCTCGCTGTCTGTGTCTCGTCAACGCGTCGTGTCGAGCAAATGCATTTCCGCAAAGGCATGCATAAGCTTTTGAGCCAGTGTGTATCTTGGCATGGCGTTTGAGGTCATGGCCTCGAACGAAGCACTTCTTGCAATGATCGCACCTGAACTGTCTATCACCTAGATGAGTCTGAACGTGGGACTTGATGTTTTCTTTTCGTCCAAATCGCTTGTTGCAGTCATCGAACTTGCAGATCCATTTCTGGTCTGCTGGGTCTGGACCTTCAATATATTGGGCGATGTCGTCGAGAGTGACGTTCGTGTCCTCAATGGAAGCACTGATACCTGGCTCCAGGTTGAGATCCGAGATTGACATGCGCCGTGGAGAAAGAGTGGGCCTTGTCGGAGAAGACGGAGGTTGACTTGATGCTAGGACTGGCTGTGGTAGTTCTTCGAGAACGGGTGTTTCTTCTGAAACTTTACCAAAAAGTGATCCAGCTCCGTGTTTGACGGCATGTGTCGAGCTGCTCTGAGAATATATTGGCTGCTTATCCTTTGCTGGTTCTGCAGCACTGAAAGCCGCAAGAGTTGGCGGAAGCTCAGGAGCATTAAAGACGTCTGAGAACTGTGCTTCTTGGTGTTCAGCGATGCCTTGCAACGATCTTGACTTCTGCATAGATACTGGGCGCGGAGACACGATATTTTCGTCTTGTTGTCGCCACCTTGGTGAGTTCTGAAGAGATCTTGCATACTGCATCTGCTGCTGTTGCATTGGTGTAGCAGCGGGTGTCAGAGGGAAGTGTGCTACAGCGCGTTAGATCATCTCTAAACTTGCAAATACTGGGGTCTTACCAGTTTGTATCTGTTGAGTAGGGGTATATGGTCGCATACCTGTCTGTACTCGCAGCTCAGGTTGTGGAATTCTACCATTGGTAGCCGACATCATTTGTGCTTCTTGAATTTGGTGCATAGCTTGAAAGTAATGCTGACTGTTCTCGTCCAGCAAGTAGGCAGCTTGCGACCCTGCCGACATGGGCATTTGCATGTCTTGAAATTGTGAATGGGGCATCATGTCTTGAGGTACTGGCATGAATACATTCATTGTCATATTGTATGGTGTTTCCGAGAATGGTTGTGATTGTGGAAAGAAGCCACACTGCTGTGTGACTGTTGTGTCGAGTTGAGGATTTCGTTGCTGCTGGCCCGGTCTGGTGGTTCTTTGCTGCTGCGCTTCTCGCAAAATTTGTTGTCCATGGATTGATCCTATGTTAGTATTCATACTTACCGCACTCCCTGTGTGCTGGTGTCGACGAATCGGGCTTCGAGAAATATCATACGATTGCCCTCTTCTGTGCACGTTTTGTCGTTGAATGTTTGCGGGAGGCATCTGTACCTTCATGGCTTCGAAGGCTATCGGTGTCGAGTTTTGTCGCCGATGTAGCCCTTGTCGTCGCTGAAGAGATGAAGGTGGATTGGACATCATCTTGGTTGAGATGAGTTCGAAATGGTTAGTGGTCCGAAGGATTGGCCGTTTGTCCTTCTTGGTTCGAGACTATGTGGGACATTAGTATTCACTCGACGGAAAACAATTTTTCGATGCTCGAACGAAACAATAATGTAGGTGGCTGGAAAATCTTCACTGACCTCGCGCAGCGCAGCGCCCTTAACCGGGCAGCGAGTTTTGTAAAGTTTTCCCCAGTCGCAGTAGCAGTGAAAGTTCCTCAGATATTAAGTGAAGGTAATTCGTGGAAAGGTGTAGGTCGACGTTGGTGTGCTCTCCTCTCTCACACCTCTTCTCTTCACTCAATAGTTTTGTAAAGTATAGTCTTGTATGATTGTGCCCCAAGGCTAAGTTGCTAGTGTGTAGACGATGAAGCACGGTGTGGTGAAGGTATCAGATAGGACTATGAGCAAGTGAAGCCTGCGGTCCCAGTCGACGTCCGCGCTAACAAGGTCAACAAACCGTTACTGGGCAACTGCCAAAGACCCTGCAGGCTCGGCCGTACTTCTTCCGAAAGCAGTCAGCCTTCCGATCACAAAGCTCCACTTGCAAGGCTCGAAAATGTGACCATCATGATTGCCAAGACTTGCACACGAACCGATAAAATGCAGCAAACCTTTTGATCTCCCCACACCTGGCACATTTCTGTACATCGAAGATTGAGGAAGACTTCAAGTCGAGGTATGTTATCCTTTATAGTGCTTTCGTCGCAGTAGCTGACTCCAAAGTAGATCTTCATCATGCAGATCTTCGTCAAGACCCTCACGGGCAAGACCATCACCCTTGAGGTCGAGTCCTCAGACACAATCGACAATGTCAAGTCCAAGATCCAGGGTAAGTTGCGCGCATGCGTACCTTCGAAGAATACCACCATACTAAGAGCATGACCAGACAAGGAAGGAATCCCCCCTGACCAGCAGCGTCTAATCTTCGCTGGCAAGCAACTCGAGGATGGCCGCACTCTTTCAGATTACAACATCCAGAAGGAGTCCACTCTTCACCTCGTCCTCCGTCTGCGTGGTGGCGCCAAAAAGAGAAAGAAGAAGGTGTACAGCACCCCCAAGAAGATCAAGCACAAGCGCAAGAAGACCAAGTTGGCCGTGCTCAAGTACTACAAGGTCGATGGTGATGGCAAGATCGAGCGACTTCGACGAGAATGCCCTCACTCTGACTGTGGCGCTGGCGTCTTCATGGCTGCTATGCACAACCGACAGTACTGCGGTCGCTGCCACTTGACATATGTGTTCGACGAAACCAAGTAAATATGGCCGCTTGAAGCAACATGTGTCTGTGACACTGCAGCATCAATGAGTGGCAAAAACTCTATGGAATCAATATAGGACCATAGCTACCTGCACAATGTCAATCCATGATACTCCTTCTAAACGTATTGCTCTCCACAGTGCTTCGTGTTCTCGTACGATTGATCGGGCTTGCTGCCGCACAACTGTTATCAATGTTATATCTATTAAAACCAATCCAATAGAATAAATTTCAACATGAGTGGCTTGAGTGTAATTTGGTGAGATTATAAAAATTATTCAGAATTGAACACTTAGGACAGTGTTCATTCGCTATCACTGCTCGCTTCGCTAGTAGACTCCTCGCTAGAACTTGTTTCACCAGCTTCAGAAGAACTCGATGTCCCGGCAGACGACGTATCATCATTGCCATTCGTGACCAACCTGTTTGCCTCCATGCTCACACCACTCTTCTTTGAGTCTGGATTACTGCTGGAACTATACAACGAGTCGCTATCAGAGTCACTCTCGCTGCTACTTGAGATATCAATGGGAGCAGCCGTTCTAGACTTCTTAAGTTTCTTCTTCTCGATGGGCGTGAGTATCTTGGTTTCTTTTGTCTCTGCTGTACCTCTGGTAGTCTCTGTTGGCTCTTCCTCCACTCCGAGTGCCCATAGGATTAAACGTGGCCGTGGCTGAGTTTCTAACCACGCCTCTAAACCGCCGCTGGTTTCTGCCTTGGATGATGCTTCCTCGCTTATCTGCTGCAGGAAGGCGCTCTTGTGATTCTCTGCATCAGCGCTGGAAGACCCTTGCTGTTCCATATCATGAAGTGTCTCTTTGCACTCCTGTACTAGGCGATCCCTTGCAGCAGCTTTTTGTGGTAGGCCGCGAATGTATCCAGCAAGTGCGAGGTCATAAGACCTTGGAATTTGATCTACACTGTGAGCATGGTTAAGAATCCAGATATCTCGGGTCTTGTTGAACTTCCATGAGGTGCGATCTGAGCGGTGCTGCTCTAAATATTCAAGCGACGCCACGGGCTTTTTGTTTGAGTTGGACTGCTGGCCTTTCTGGTTCTTGGCAGATTTGTGACCAGTCTTCTGCTTCTTTGGTCTGATATCATTGGAAGGAGATGAGGCTTCTGGCTGGCCCTCTGTCGGTCGAACACCATCAGCTGGGGACGGAGTGGCTGGTCCATCTGTTTCGAAATTGTCGGATCTGCCTTGTTTGGGTCGCATAGGTGTTGAGCCAGGGGAACCAGCTGGGAAGTCGATGGTCACACGCGAATCCCCATCGTCAATTTTGGTATCTCCTGTAAAAGAGACAGACTTCTTGCGTTTCGTTGGCCTACTACCTTTCTCGGTTTCCTGAGATAATTGACGTGAAGCCTCGTGATTGCGCTGGCCGTTGACATGACCATTGGCATGTGCTGCTTCGGCAGGACCGTCTTGTGTTGTACGTCGTCGCTTGGTAGGCCGCTCTGTGTGCTGCGAACCATTCGACTGAGATTTATCGTCGTCCACTCGCTTGTGTTTTGAGCCTTGGAACAGTGATATTTCTGCCGAATCCGGTTGTGCTTTAGCATACTTGAGCGTCAGGCCCAGTCGCTTCCACGCTGGCACGCGCTCAGACATGACAGGAGATGCCGATCATATGTTAACTGAGCCTAGACTGTCCTTCGGCCCTCCCGTATAGTAGGTGGTTTTGTTATTGTATTCGTTTTTGAGGAGAGCTGAAATTCTCGATTTGACCAATGATTTCTGGAAGCTACTCACTAGCCACATTTCGCCGCAGCCACAACTCGTCACTAACGCATTTCTGCCAGCCTGCTAGGCCTTCGCTAACGCGTGTTGCAATTGCGCTGCGACCATCTTCGTCCACTCGGGTTGTCCGTACTTCTGTATATCCAATAACTCTTGAGTGGGCTCATTGAACATCTGAGAACACTCCTGGAAAACACTTTACGTATCATACAACCGCATACTGTTAATACTTGGTACAGGATGTCTGGTTCGTTGTTTGCAACACCTGTGTTTCGGAGTTCCCGGCTGACATGCTATATAGGAAGCGCAGGCTACGATCGACATATTACCATCTTCTCAGATCAGGGTCGCCTATATCAAGTCGGTATGTGCCTCGAATCCTCCTACCACCGGCACATCCCTCACAACCATGAAGTCGAAGGGTCATATTGGAAATCAACTATATGCTCCATGAATAGTTTGTTAATATGACATCTAGAATATGCTTTCAAGGCCATCACAGCAGCAAACATCACATCAGTTGGTGTAAGGGGAAAGAATTGTGCGGTAGTGCTGTCACAGAAGAAGGTTCCTGTGAGTGGTGGATGAACGTGATTACAATGGTCTTTGTATTGACCTCTGTCTAGGACAAATTAATTGACCCCGCCTCCGTCTCCCATGTCTTCAAGATCTCCCCGTCGGTAGGATGTGTCATGACCGGATCAATAGCAGATGCACGTGCATCTGTTGATCGAGCTCGAGGGGAGGCAGCTGAGTTCAAATACAAGTTTGGTTATGAGATGCCGTGTGATGTCCTTGCGAAACGACTGGCAAACATCAATCAGGTGTACACGCAGCGGGTATGAAACATCTGGCGGAATGGTTGATGTCCCTAGCTGACTAGCTGCAGGCATATATGAGACCACTAGGTGTAGCCACAACGTTAATATCACTGGACGACGAATTTGGACCTTCGCTTTACAAGTGCGATCCTGCAGGCTACTATGTTGGGTACAAAGCAACAGCATCTGGTCCTAAACAACAAGAGGCATTAAACCATCTTGAGAAGAAGTTGAAGAACAAGGACTGCGCGCCAGGTGACTGGGAAGAAGTCGTCGAGCTTGGTATCAGTACATTGAGCACGGTGCTGAGTGTCGACTTCAAGAAGGGCGAATTAGAGATTGGCATTGTCGGTGGACCGAGCACAGATGGCAAAGAAGGGGTAACTAGCTCAGAGTTCCGTACTCTCACCGAAGAAGAGATTGACGAGCGGCTGCAAGCAATTGCGGAGAGGGATTGAGTAAAGGAATCACGATGAGGCGCGCAAACAAAATCGATATCAGATTGCATCGTGCTACATGGCAGCTGAAAACTGAATGCTAATGCTGCAAGCTCTTGCTAGCACTGGCCAATGAAGACGATGCTGATGAAACGGAAGTGGAAGCCTTCTTTAGCGAATGAGAGATGCTGGTTCAGCTTAGAAAGCACGCAAGATATGCTCATAGATCGGAGGCTCGTGTGCTAGACGGAGTCATAGATGCAGGAGCATGCAGACAAAGTCAGCTCTGCGGAGTAGAGAATTAAGAATCAAGAATTGGGCCAAGCTGTTCCACAAACCGAAGCTAAGGATCATGAAGCACTTGGAAACGGGTTCAGCGCAGGCCAAACAGAAATGCCTAGTTTGGGCGGACGTTACGCAACGCCACAAAGACTCAAGACTCGTGGTTGTGGTGTGCTTGTACTAGAATCGGCATCGGTCTTACCAGCACGCAGTCAGATACTCTCTATACGGTGAATAAGCTTGGCATACGTTACGCTACACCGTAATTGCACATTGAAGTTCTCAGCTGAAGCAATCAAAGGCGTGTGGCTTTTTAGCGTGAAGTCTCCTTGGGAATCAGCTTGGACTTAGAGAGACTAGTCTAATGGGGACACATCTGCTAGCTTCATCTCATCCCCCTGCCACCACGTGCGTCACCAGGCACTGTCACCACCTACTGGTTCTCGGTCCACCCATCCCGCCGACCAATACAGCTTTGAATCCTTTCGAAAGTACTGCTACTCATAGCATTCCCGAGTGCCAACGATCTCGTGCTCATGATGTCTTCTACAGCTGTGGCCTACCTCTACCAAAGTCAAAGTTCCACTATGCAGTGGCTCACGCCTAGTCACCATGTGGCTGTCTGGTTTTCGATGAGTGCCTTTCTGTTGTGCCTCCAATAACGTGACAGCTTCTCAACAGGACCTTCCTCTGGAGATCTCATTCTTGGCGGACTCGTCTGATGCTTGCTCCGCCGTCTTGTCGATATGATGCTAGCAAGCTTCTGTATCCACTTGTCCATGTATTCAGCGGGCATGCTGTTGCTCAGTGACTCCCATATCATACGGTCCCATGCTCTGGCGTTGAAGGTCGTGTCCTCAAAGCCACGGGCCGCACCTCCTGTGATAAGTCAATGATACTTGCCACTCCTGAGTGGTCGGCAGCAACGGCAGCCACAGTTACGCTACCCCTACAGCCCATGCTCCAGCAACGAGCAACTTCGGTCCGGCTCAATGTCCCAAGCTCAAGTGCAAGATCAGGCCGAGTATATAGATGAAGTAGATTCCTGTTCGTTGGAGCCAAGCAAACAGAGCAGCAATCACCAGAACCGGTCACTACCTTCTACAAGCAAAAGGAAAAGACCCACAGTCAACACAACCTCCACACCACAAACATCGTCCATGCGCACCAGTCGGCAGCAACCACCGCTTACAGATTTATTCTCTAGCTCAGTTGCTAACGCAGATAACGACGACATGTCTGACGGCAGTAAGCGAACTTGCCTCAAGTCGAGGCCGGGAGCGCGGGCTAATCACGAGTCAGAAAACGAGGCTCGTGCCATTCGAGTGATAGAGATTATGAACGACTTCCGAACCCTCCAGCATCATATAACGTCATTGGTCGTCAGACAGGAATCCAACCCTCCAGACCAGGCAGCTTACTATCTTACTGGATATGTTGTGTTACGAGAATGCAGTCTGGCAGCTCAAACCATACTTGCGACACATTTCAATCCGGGCAGTCTTGGGCTGCAGCCCGGTCAAGTACCTGCCACCGAGGTGCAGAAAGCCACTCTTCAAAGGTATGTGTCTCTCATGGCGTTGTGGTTCAATGGGCTAAGATTCACAGGATACTTCTCGACGCATCTACTCGTCGTTTCCAAGCCCATAGGATATACTTACGAGCAGCGGCGGGTATGCGATGGGTACACTTGCGGGCTCAGCTTGCCAATCGAAATCTGGACCACGAAAAACTTGCAGCAGCACTCGGTGCGATTGATGCACGCTTGAATACAGTAAGTTCGAACCCTTGTATTGATCGGCATGATCTGCAAAAGTCCCACGTTTCGGCTCGGGTTTTTCCCTTGTTATCCATATTCGGTAATGATCAGCAGGTATGGATTACTAACATATAAATCCTAGGAATTGAGCAACATCACCGATGAGTCAGTTGTCAATGACCTGCGAGATGCCGACAGACGAAAGAGCTACTGGCTTGACGAAGACCCAACTCTCGAGCGTATGCTTGCATGGACCCGCCGACAAACATAGTTTGGGCTCTGGGCCTTTGCTCACACACACATATTGACACTCCCATTCTCATTGTTCTTGATGGCTCTGGTAGCCATCTGTCTCAAGAAGCTCACTCGGCAGTGGTGCTTCGGTTCCTTTTCGGCCACTTTACTTCATACCAAACATTAACTTCACACAATCAGGCTTGGTTTTGGAGATTGTTGATCGGTGCAACTCCATTTTCTAATGATTTTTTCGGGACTTCTGCATCTGGCTACTGCAAAGCATTGACGAAGGTGCAGGAACACCAAGTCACATGTACAGCAAATATTTTCAAGGTGGTGGGTATACTATTGCCGAATTGCGGTTGGGCTACGTCAGTTCGCATTCAAGTTCGAGGACCAAAAGGACCATGGTACTATCTAGACGCAAAAGCTTGACGACAAACAAACGTTGTGATGCAGTGAGCTAATGCAAGACTAGCAGCTGAGGACGAGTTCGCGGATGACACGCAAGCAGCATGGCGTACCTGAGGCACTCCTGCGAAGGATGCACACAGATTGGAGTTTCTCCGGAACAAGAGGACATCTCTCCCTGGCTCGTAAATAATTCCTTAGTATTAATCCACGAAGCTTCTCATACAATGTAATTGAGTGCAGAAGCTCCCTCTCACATGGTCCGCTATTCGCATCTATGAAGACATCAACTTGTTGCTTTGCTGAGCACCTCGGGATACAAGTGGTTTGGCAAATCGGAGGAAACATGTCCGTACCTATTGATCAATCCACTCCGAAGACTCGGGGAGCTAAGGCATGCTTCAGTCACTGGCGTCTTTCGGAGTGACCGAAATTTCTTACCTAACTTGGATTTATCAAAACAGACATGGTTAGCCGGATCTAAATACTTTACAACATCTGGTGCCCACCCTCACCCATAGTCGAGCACATGACCGAGCAAAGTGGTCCCAAAAAGCACAGAATATCATGTTGCATCATAAGTCTACAGTACGCATTACAGTGGGCTCAGATATGTAGCGTTCAAAAAGACCTCGAGTCACATATTCAATTGTCACGGAATGTCCCGCTTCTGCCACAATGGGAAACTGTTACCGCCAATGGGATGAAAACATGCACAGTAGTACAGTACTTTTGGTGGTCGAAGCTATTCCCATACTGGTAACCCGGTATCCCAGGTCGTCTGCGCTTCAAATTGCGAATCGAGCGCCATGTGTGGCAGGTGCGGCTGTGCACGCAATTACTCTTTCCCAGCCAACTTGAAGCCAGCGCCGTCCTCACACGATCATGGCTTGAATGTTTGTTCGCACTAGTGTTTCATGTTTTATATCACGCACCTGTACAAAAGCAATATCGTTCTACCAACTGCCGTGGCTTTGAAAAGCAACATATCGCAACCAGAAGATTTCGTCCTTCATGCCAAAAATTACCAACCTCCGCAATATGTTTACCCAAGACGTTGCGGAGACTTTTCTCGGTAATCATTGGACTCGGATTACGTCTGTTGACCGTTGAGTTCCCGGTGTATCTGGCCATGAGCTGAACTCTACCGTAAGAAAGAAGTCACAAACATCCACTTCCTAAGCGAACTTTGAGGATATACTTTCATTTTCAGCTTGAATGAACGCAGTCTATAGGAGGTTTAGCTATGGGCGTGCAGGTTGACATGTAAATGCCACAACTCCTGGTGTGTCATCGAAACAGTCTGCTTGCTCCGGAGGAACCCAGGTTACTGTACTATCCAAGACGAATCGAGCCCGACCTCGGCGAATACTTTCGTCAGCTGAGACTGTACTGTACATCATACCGTCGCGTCCCGCAAGTCCGCATCCTCGAGGCTTGCCGCTTTTGACACGCGTAATCAATTAATCTGCCACTGGCAATTTTCAACGTTCATCACTGGAAAGCGTTTCACTTCACCTCATTACGTTATTTCGAAAAAGTGTCAAACCAAGCCATTGAGTTATTAGATTCCGTGCGAAGGTCTTTCGCTGGGTCTCGCAGTATGGTCCCACTCTGCAGCTCCAAAAAATACTCTACCTTCCAACACATGATCTTTTATCCTGCAGGCTATTAACCGATCACTCCGCGTTCAAATAGCGACACCCCAAGTACAGTCTCCCCAGATCCGATGTATCCTTCCCACTCAGTTCTAAGTCCATGTTCTACAGATCACAACCATCGAACCACAGTCCCTTTCTTTTCAAGTCGATTGCTCTGGTCCCCCTCTACTAATCAAATCTGATGCGAAATGCCACCAACAGTAGCGTCTACAATCTCCGAAAAACTAATCCATGCACCCTCCCACACCATCTTGCAGAGTCTCATTTATCCAGCCTGATACTCAACAGACTCAATAGATACCATACCTTCCTGCGCCATATCCACCAACCACTAATCCCCCAACCCCGACAGACTACGAGAACAAATAATACAAGATGCATTATGGTGAGATATGCCCTAAATCTCCAGCTCGTGCTCCTCAGCTAAAGCAAGCACCTCAACACAGCACCCCAGCCTACATGATAGCCGGACAAAGCTGGTTCTCTTTTGGTGACTTACAAGACGCCACACCATGAGTCTCATAGCTATTCACTTCCTTATGAACAGTGATACTGTTCATGGCTCGCTACGGCAGAGCCTGGAATGGAAGTGAATAGTCGATGGCAGCTGTCCCGGATCATTCGACCCGTTCTTTCGAAATACTGAGTGTCGATCCTTATCCTTACCTCCATTGCAATTGGTCCACTTCGTGTATGTCATCGCTCTGGTGTGAAAGACGGTCACGCAACAGCCACGTACCGGCCGCTGCATGTATAACAGACGACATTCCTACCCGTGAGTATGCTTATGCAGAGCAGACACGCCCACATAAGACTGAGAACGGATCCAACGTATATCAAAGCGGGCACCCCGTTCAGATAGAGGTCTGTTTCCATATTGATTCCTTTCAAGACCACGAAGCATACATGGCTATTTTGATGTAGCGTCTGAGAAGTGGAGAAACCAGGGTATCAATTTCACGTTCGTTATGTACAAATGTGAGTCCATGACTCACCCACTTAGTTTTATTGAGTTCTGTTAATGCAAGGACGCTGAAGTACACAAACAGTCCTTTCGGTAACTTTTCTAGACTGACGGTTCTGGCACCAAAGTAGACACTAAGACTGATTCAATGCTAATGGGAGTATGCTCAATATAAAAACGCAACGAAAGGGAAACATTTTCACATCATTATGGCTGTCCTCAAACCCCAAACCGTCTTTATTGGTCAGCTCACGCTCCTTACCTAAACTCCTCCAACCCACAACTCCACAAGTACACACACGTACATCACGTAAATAAGGACCAGCACCGCCCACCCAACAGCGTTGCGTTGCATCACAACAACGTATCCCCAAGCGCACACCTAACGAGCGAGACTCCAGCCCTAACCGTATCCCCCACACCACCCACTACAAGTTCCGGATTAACCTCGACCAAATCCACGCCCACACACTGCCCGCTCTCAGCCACAGCCTCACAAATAAAATCCCCCTCCCTCAACGTTAGCCCCCCTCTCACCGGCGTCCCCGTCGAAGGAGCCCACATCGGATCCAAGGCATCAACATCGAAACTCAAATGGATTGGCGTTTCGGAACCGATGTATGATAGCGCGGCGTCCATGACGGCGCCGATGCCGTGGCGGTCGATGTCGTGCATGGAGAAGGCTTTGATGTTGTTTTGTCGGAGAATGGATTTTTCGCCGGCGTCGACGTCACGCAGGCCGATGTAGACTAGTTTGCGCAGGGGGATGAGGTGGGTTGAGGGGTTGAGCCAGTCGAAGATGCCTGGGGTTGTGGAGGTTGTGAGGCCTGTAAGAAAGGAGACGGGCATGCCGTGGATGTTGCCGCTTGAGGAGGTTTCGGGGGTGTTGATATCGGCGTGGGCATCGACCCATATCACTGCTAGAGACGTGGGTTCTTCACTGTTGTTGTTGGGGTAGCGTTCGCGGATTGCGCGTGCGACGCCGCTTATTGTGCCGACTGCGATGGAGTGGTCGCCGCCTATGGTGAGGGCTAGTCTGCCTTCGCGAGCTTGGGTATAGACTAGGTCGGAGATTTGTTCTGTGACGGCGCTGACGCTGCGTGGGTTTTTCATGCCGCGGATGGGTGGGTCGTTGGACTTGAAGCGCTCGCTGGAGAGGGTATTGAAGTTGCGGACTGTGCTGTCGCCGTGGAGGGTGTAGCCTAGGTCGTCACTGAGCTGGGTCAAGAGGCCGGCGTCTGTGAGGGCTGTAGGACCGGCGTCTGTACCGGGTTTGGCTTGACCACCAGAGAAACCGACGAGGGTTATGCCGAGTTCATTGGGATTTGAGAGGAACTTCTGTGGGATGCTGCTTGTCGGCGGAAGGGAGGATGATGGAGGCTGTCCTGGCAGGCTAGAGTGACCGTTGGTGTGGCTGGTCGTGCCATTGGACAAGTCTGAGACTGATGGCATGGTGATAGGTGTATGCGTGGTCAAGTTGCTCGATCCTGAGAAGACACAATTATTTTAATGGGTAGGGTTAAGAAAGTAATGTTGCAGTTGTTGAGTAGCGGCCAAATGCTATCAGCTTGTGGTCGACCGTTTGCGTTGTAACCTAGGAAACGCCTGGAATGCAATAGTGCTGTGAAGAATAAGAATACCTATCCAAAACGAATCAAGAGTGAAAGGAAAGACCTGGTTTTATACTAAGAGAAGAAGTCATGCAAACGTTGGGAAAGGGCGGAGAGAGAACATCACGAATTCTTCACTATCAGAGTGATATCAAGGGTACCTTGGGATCTGGGCAAGCCTTTGATAACCGTAGCCACTACCAAAGAAAGAAGAGTGTTGATTGGTTGGGAGGAATCGTGGCATGTGTAAGAGCGTGGGGGACCACCGTTCACTTTTCCGACCATCTCCACCCTTGTATCGTTAAAAACAACTTCAGCCGCCATTTCGTACTCGTTCCGCCTATACCTTCGTTTAGGGGGCAGGGTGACATCCAGTTGTTTGAGAATCAAAACTGTGATGTAACGGGATGATAAAGGTCGAATTATCTGGATTGCTATTACCTCACTTCTGCCTCGTAGCTGGACAAAGTGAATAAGCATGACAGACTGGACACATGACTTTTTGAGTGTGCTCGTGTTATTCGTTGTGTTGGTATCCACTACCACCAGCACTTCGATCACTGATTGGACCATAGATCAAGGATACACCAACAGCTACCTACATACGGACGATCACAGTATACAACGTGAAGATTTAGTCACCTTGACCTCGACCGGCATCAATTTTTCTTGGCCTTGCCAGTTCGTCCTCTGAAGCTCCCTTCGAACCCGGGCCGCTTCACCTTCTTCTTGCTCCCCCCCGTTTTATTGGCAGACTTCTCGTCCTTCCTCTTTTGCAGATTTTCCGTCCTCTTCTTTTGCTTGGCTTCCTGCGCGCCCTTTACACCTTCGATTCTCTTGTCCCATTCTGTGCCACTCCGTGACTTCTGTTTCTCCTGTCTCTTCAATGCCTTCTTCAACAGACTTTGGTCATCCTTGATCTTCTCGCCATGTGCGCGCTTCCTAGCATTGAGCCACATGTCCTTCTCCGCAATATCTGCTCGCTTACTGTCATCCAATCCGGACAAACGTGCCTGTTTAGCTTGTGCCGCTTTCAGCGCGGTTGCGGTGTCTTGCGGACCCTTATGCTTTCGTTGTTCCGCGGCTGTAAGTGTAGTCGAATCCAATGTCGTGCCATCTTCAAATGCGATGCGGCCATAAGTATAGCTACCGCTACCAGAAGGGCCAGCATCGACTATGGGCGAACGGGGTGATGCAAGAAGTGAGCCAGACCCTCCAGGGGAGAAACGCCGAGCCATTTCTTCGTCCTGTCGTCGGGCTTCTTCCTCCTTCTCCTTCTGCCGTTGCACCTTTTTCGCGGCTTTTCGCTCCTCTTCTTTCAGTCTTCGTTGCTCAAGAAGCTCTGCTCGTGACCGAGGAGTCTTGTCATCTGCTTTTCGCTGTGTTCGGAAATTAGCTATCTGTTCTTGCAAACGTTGGCGGGCTGCGAGGCGATCAGCCTCTGATATGCTGGCGGCGGACTGTGGTCCTTGTGGTTCATTAGTTTCTTGTTGGACTTCCGCAGACTTCGCGAGGTTTGGATTCGTGGACTTTGCTGTGGCGGCTTTTGGTGGTGCTTGTATGGATGAGACAGAAGATGCCGCGGAGTCTGCTGGGGGCGACATTATATCTGGTACGACTTCGGACGATGTGGCGGTCGATGCTGCATCTTCCATATCTATGTCTTCATCTTCTTCCTCCGCCTCCTTCTTGCTCTCACTTCCAAAATCATCTTGTGTTTCGCTTAGTTGACGCTCGTTCACATCAACGTCCGACGGCTCGTTATCCTGGCCTTGGTTGCCATCTGTTGCAACTTGTTGGCCTTCCATGTCTGGCACAACAGCTGTCTTTTGCTGTACAGGCGCTTCCGATCCGCTCTTGCGTGTAGATACTGATGGCTCATCCTTCGTGTGTTCACGCTTTGCCTTCTTTGATATCTTGACGGGCGTCTCTTCATTCTTCTGTTCTTCGCTTGACGTTGTCTTTTCAGTCTTGTCTCTGGCTTTCCTCTCTGCTCTCTCCTTCCGGCGCTGCTCGTCCAATTGCCTTTTCTCCTTCTTGTGCGCCCTCTTCTTGGCCCTCTTCTTCAAGTTGGTATTCAACGCTTCCTCAGACTCGTCCTTTTCGGCGATCTGTTGAGTGGGTACCGGCTTCGGGCTTTTCGTTGGATTATGGATCTTTTGCTTTTTGGTCGGCTGTGTTGCTTCCGGTGCAGACTCTTGCTGCAAAGATTCTTCTTTCACACCGTTCTCTCTCTCGACTTCTCGTTTCCTCTTCTTCGCAGCCTCACTACTCCTTTCGTCATACACATCTTTTGCGCTCTTCCAGTTTGCCGGGTCCAGTTTTGCCATCCTGGCCGCCTTTTTCTGCTCTGGAGTTTGCTTTCTACGTTTCCACTGGTCCTGCTTGTTATCAGAAAGAGAACACCCACAGAGTACTATCGAGATTGAAACTTACACTGACATCCTCGCCGAACATATTTTTCGCCGGCGTTAGCTCCAGTAAACTATCTAGGCTTCGTGCCTGCTGGCGCAAAAAATCTTTCAGAGCTTCGTCTGCCATGGTATAGAGTGTCAGAGAACGTAAGGCCTAAAAAATCGCAAAAATAGCAGTGGTAAGAGTGCGTTGCAATATCAGAGAACAGTGAAGGTGAAACTCGAAAAATGAACCTGTGGAGACGAAATTGCGGGCGGTGATGGTCGGCCACGGCACTAGGCTTGATGCCTGGATGCCTGCTTTTCGACTGCCAAGGGATCTACAATGTTTACGGAACGATTGAGCTCCAATTGTATCTGTAGCACTTTCACGAATGGCTAAACTACAACTTAACGTCGACAGGCAGCAAATGATTCCT
>Ga0181469_100114_pt1 | contig 22160 bp, 14 predicted proteins | sample InSIn2SAF170_2_FD_119081 | JGI IMG/M metagenome (GOLD analysis project Ga0181469, IMG submission 119081) | Clean room microbial communities from NASA Spacecraft Assembly Facility at Jet Propulsion Laboratory, Pasadena, California, USA -... ... | reverse complement strand
AGTCACAATCATTACGGCTTTTTGAGGTGGTCGGTATTGTGAAAGGTTGCTTGCTGAGGGAAATGAATTCGAGAAGAGCAACTCGGTGAGTTTGCATTGTCGGAAGGGTATGATCGGTTTGGTGCCATCTTGTTGACAGTCGCTCTGTACTTGCAAGCACTGTCCCAGATACATCAAGCTTTCATTGATTTTACCAGCTTCCGCAAGTGTGGAACCGGTCGTCTTTGCATTCCTTGCACGTTCGGATCCTGCGAGGTCAACAATGGAAAGTGTACCCCCAGTCCACAGATGTGAGTGATGTCCGGCATAGTCATTTCCTCGACGTTTCTTCTTTATCTCAATGCAGAAGAAACCATGACTTCTTGAGCTGACACTGTTGCTGCCGGTTCCGGCCACTCTTCGCTCAGTCAAGCCAGTTTCAAGAACCATCATAGCCTCATCATAGCTGCTGCATACGACCTTCTTCAAACCTGCCACTAGTTTTCGGTCCGGAGACATCTCGGTATTCTTGAAGAGTAAAGGCCGTCTCATCAGGCCTTTCTGAAGTGCTGCACCTTGTCTTGTTGACATAGGAGGGCCGCCAGGAGGAGTGCTTGATAGCAAATCGAATATTCGATCATTATACACCTCATACATGGATATCAAGACTGTATAATCACAATGAGGGTCAATCATTGTTGCGTAGGATGACATGTCGGGTTCATGGGCAAATGTGCTCGGACGCGGCATCGGTGGTTTTCGGGCGTGGTGTGCGACAAATGAATCCTGTGTGAAAATTTGTTTAGCATGCTTCTTCTTTGGGGTCAGACGTTGCCAGATAGTAGCTCTGGTGGGATGGTGCCAGGGCTCTTTTCCAGCAGGATCTTGTGGCATAAGGGGAAGTGGCTTATCATTCACCACAGTGGTCTCGAGTCGACCACATCCGATTTTGGGTGATCGTTGTAAGTGCGATACTTGAGGAAGTCTTGAGGACATTTCTGAAGCACGTACAGCTGCAACCTTCTTCACGCGGGTCGTATATGGAACCAGTGTTGATTGTCTTGGTGACTGCGGGAAGGATCCAGGAATAAGGAAGGGAGTAGGGCCTACCATCATTGGGGTTTGTGCTCTCGAGCCGATGCCCGTCATGGGTGTCTGAGCTCTTGAGAATCTGGCTCGGTCGCCGTCTGTGTACACATTTTCAAGAAATGTGGTGGCAGGTATTATATGTGCTTCGGACGCATCACTGGCCTGCAATGTTTGCAAAAGTTGTACGTCTATTGGCTGATCTGGCTGATACGGTCGTCGTATGTTGGAACCGATAGACCGATACAGAACATCGAGGGTCATCTGCGTCAAGCCTCTCTGTGTCTTTGTGCCCAGGATTGTATGACTCTATTCCACTCAGTAGTGTTCTGTTATCTTGTCAACCCTCCTTACCTTTCCACTTCCCGTAACACCGAGAGTAGCGATGAGACCATCTCTTCCATTCTTCAGGACGTTCTGTATATTCTCGACAGCAGCAATTTCGTCGAACACATCCAATTGCGACGCACCCTCGGCGAAGACTTTTGTGAAGCCGAAGCGCTCTACTGCTCGTTTTCTTGAATCGTTGGGCGGCTGTAAGGTGACGTGAGTAGGATGAGATATATGTGGTTGCTCTTCATTTTCGGTAATTTTTGGTAGGGGTTGTTCTACTAGCAGCCATGGTTCAGGACTCTGCTTCGTGCTGTTCTGTTGCATCGGCGGTCGCAGTCGTAGAAAGACCTGAAACAGCGACGTCTGGGGCATCGCCTTCGATGCAGGTACCTCCATATTGATCTTAGGTATGACACACTCTCTTTTCGTGGGCGACTCGTAAGGTGCTGCAATTTCAAAGCACAGCGCGCAGAGGACGATGGTATGCTATCAAAAGAGTGTACCCCTACCCAAAGTGGTAAGCGGGACTGTTACCCGAGCAACCACGTCAATGTTCCGTGCACTCAAGTCCAAGCCTTATCACTTTCGACAATCGATGCCCTACCTAGTACTAAACGTCGTTCGCAGCATTGTCAAAGTCAGGAAGGCCGATTGTAGATACATAAAATATTTGTGTCAAGGGACTGGTAGATTCAAGAATGTCCAATAAACCTGGACCATGTGTTTCCATGATAGAACAATAAAATTTGTGAATATTCCTTTCCTCCTCCTCCAATGCTTCAATAGGATATGGATCCAATCGAGTCTGCTTCTATTGTGCATGGATGATTCCATGTATCTGTATTCTAAACCCATATTCTTGATGCTGTGCAGCCATCGTAAAGAGGTGCTATGTCGAGAAGACCACTTCAAGTACATTAATCTATCCGTATTACTTCAGCAACTTGCTTATCGTGAACGAAAGCGCTTCGTCTTTTCTGCTGCGGCCACTTGGTTGGATGATATATTCCAAGGACAAGCAACGCGATCCAGATTGGCACGGCCTCAAATACCCACAATGGCCACTCATGCCTGAAAAGATATCCTTGCCCCCCCATTCCGAATTCTGTCGTTCTGTAAATGGATCGAATCTATACGCACCCAAGTCAGTTTGCTCTTCAAGAAGAAATAGGCCGTGGAAGGAAGAACAAACTCACCTCGACCAGAACACTAGCAATCCACATTCCCTTGACAACCTGTTTGACGAGTGGATTGAACCCAAACTCCCTCTCCGTGCCATTGCCATTGCCATCGCCATCGGTGAATCCGTCCCTTCGTCGGAATTCCCCTTCCCCTTTTGTATCACTCTTGCCAGCACTCACCCTTATACAGAAAAGTAGGAGGACCACCATATGAATGGTGAAAGTCGCGAGCTGCATCGCCAAACCCACAATCAACACATTCTGTCCCACCTCCTTACTCTTTCCTTCCCAGTTCCCACTCGTCGCAATAGCAGATCCCCCACCCTGTAACATGAAGCTTAACACATCACTCGTGATGAAAACTTTTCCCAACCATCGTGGACTGATCCCGAGAAACGTCTGTTCTGGCCCGCTCGGCAAGCACAACTTAATTAGATGCCCAACCATCCAATATAACGTCGCACATACAAAGATTGGTGCCACTATAAGGCAGCATGTCGAAGCTGCATACAACCCGATCGATGCGCGCCCCGACTCTGACGCCACTGACACGATACGGATACTGAAGCCAAAGGTCGAGAGTAACGCAGCAATGAAAAGAGGAATCGTATAGTTGTGTTTGATGGAGATGGACTTGCGAATGTGTGGAAGGTAGATGCTGAGGTAGAAGTGGTAGATTATGTGGAAAAAGTAGAGGATCGAAAAGGCGACTGCGCCGGCTGTCGAAGGACTAAAGGGATAGACTGATTGGAGAAGAAAAGAATCAGAGGAAGCAACGTTGGCTGTTGTCGTGGCAGTTGCGGACGCGGTTGCGGACGTGCTGGTGCTGGTACTGCCACGCGAATTTGTGGTGCTTGAGGTCGAATAAGACGTTGAGCTTGAAGTCGTGCTGGAGTTCGTCGTGGTGGTTGAGAGACCAGTTGGAACGTTGTTCATAAAAGCTGGGTCAGCATTCGCGTATCCTGACATGACTGTTTTGGTGAGTGATTTTTGGAAGGCCAAACGGAGAGGATGAGACAACACAAATGATAAGTTCCATCCGCAATAACTCTGGCTTGGAGGTTGTGCACCAGGAACACGCCGGTAACAGATCGACAAAGTACCGGACTCGGACAATCAAGGCCTTTTGACTTTCTTTGTTGGATGAAATGCTATTTGCATCTGTTGTGGCCATCGTCTTTGTTCGGATTGGAAGGTCTTGCAGAGGGCCCGTGCACTTCCATCATGTGCCTCTTCTCTAACGTATGGGCGATAAGAATTTGAGCGTCAAGAAGTAATCACACAATCTTTCTTTGCCTGGCTGAACGAGAGCTGTAGAAGAACTGACTTGTAGGAACTGAGTACCGATTGCATTCGCACCCCAAGCGCTGGCTGATCTGTTCGTCGAGGACATAAGACAATACCGCTTGATACATGGTAAGACTTGAAAACACACAGTGCATATCCGGGAGGGGAGAAGGAAAGAGGACATAAAAACAGCGACGAGTGTCTCGACCCGAGGACTAGAGTAACATGAAGAATGCATAAAATATCAGGGTATTCACAGCACATTGTACTACTCACCGAAGCGCTGACCAGTGTTCCAAAGCCGCCATCAAATGGCTAAGTAATTAGAGCAGGCAGCTGTCACCTAACGCCTGAATATAACTTCATATTGAGGTTGGTCTTCACAAAATTCTGCCCACGAATTAGGACCGTCCTAAAACAAGCTCTTCACGTGAGCTCGAGCTCGTTAGTCTGCTATTCACTATATATCCAGACAACATCAATCCATGATTTTCTTGGAAGAGAAAGCAGCCTGCGGATCTTCTTCAGCTGTCGTCTTACCGTCTGCCAGGGCAGTCATTGCCTCCAACTTGTCGTAGGTAATGTCATCCTCATTCATTGGCTCTTTTGGTCCGTCATCAGCTTGATTTGTGCCTGACGCTTTCGAATGAAGAGTGTAGTCCTTCACGACTGTGCTGTTTGTGAAGCTAAGCTTGTCTGCAAAATGGTGAGTATTACTTGAATCTGGAGCCGAGGCAGAGACCTGCTCATTTCGTACCTGGATTTGCTCATCTTCTGCCTTCGTTTCCGGCTCCTTGGTTGCCACTTTTTCGAGATTTCCTTTATGAGCGTCGGAGTCTGATACAGTGGTCGTTTGACTCGCGGGAAGCATATGAGTTGTTGCTCCCAAGTTTTCCCTGTCCAATGCTTCACCAGAGTCTGCATTGGCGGTAGTCTTGTGCATCAACTCGCCCTCGGTGTTCTCGTCTTCATGAGTTGCTAGTGAGGCTGAACCGGATGGTTCGCCGGCAATGAACGAGACTAAGCCACTAGCTAAGGATTTGAGCTGGGTGCCGACCATCGTAGCTGAATCGGCGACAGATGGAAGCGATTCCGCTGCTGGTGCATGATCCTTCTGAGCTATCGGGCTTTCGGTGGGTACAACGGCTGTGGCCCCATGCATTGTGCTCAGACTCCCCTGCTCATCAATCTGCCATACTCCAATAGGTGAGAACATGGAGAGTTGTGGCTCGGACTTGGCTTCGGTAGCAGGTGACTTGGCTGGAGCTCGTCGTTGTGGACCTCTAGCCCTACCTTTTCGAGCATCTTCTAACGGCTTAGCCTCGGTTTCTGGTTCCGGTTCTTTCTCCTTCTCCTTGGGGGGTCCAAGGCCAAGCTTCTTATTGAGATCATTCATGAAATTGCCTTTCAAGTTTGCAAAGTTGCCCGCCGCTGGTCTGGCGGGAACCTGGGGTTTGGCTTTAGCTGCCTTCTCGGTTTCATTACTATCAGCGGATCTACTAGATGGCCCTTTCGCTGCTTCTTCATCAGTAGGTTTCCTTGCAGGTCTCGCTGGTACTTGTGGCTTTGGTCGGTCAGGAATACTTGGCGTCTTCTTTAAATCGGTTGGTGAGGACTCTTTGGAGAAAGTTGTAGGGTTGGTCAGTTCAGCATCTACTGGAGGTACAGCGTGTGCTTTCTTTGGAGGTCGTGCGGGAACAGAAGGCGGTACGCTAGGAGCGATCTGTGCAGAAGAAGCATCTTCACCAAGACGGCTTTTGGCTGGCCTCACTGGTACTGGTGGTTTCGATTCAACGGGACTAGCCTCTTCATCCTCGATTTGAGGACTGCCAACAGTCGTCACAAGGTAACTGCTATCTGGCGTGTCTTCCCAGATGTCTTGGCTGGGAAATCTGTTGCCCAAGGCCGGACGAGAGTTGGTAGGCATATCGTCTCTCAAATGAGGGGCCCATTTCGACTTAGCAAGTCGTTCCTCTTTTGGTATAAGCTTGCGCTTCTCCTCCTCGGTCACTTCTTCCTTTCGAGCAGCCTCTGCTTCCGGCGGTTCAAATGTGGATGTTACCTGGAGCTCGGATTTGCCGATTTGCTGTGGATCACTTTGAGAGGGTAAGTCGGGAGTTGAAACTTCCGCAACATACATAGCGCTGTTAGGGGTATCTTCCCAGATGTCTTGGCTAGGGAATCTCTTCTGCAGAGTGCCAGGTCTGAGCTTAAACCGTTCCGCGGTGCTTAGGACTTTCTGTCCGTCGTCCTCCTCAAAGAGAGGCTCATATTCGGCAACATCTTCCAGCGGTGTATGCATATGCTCTCTATCATCCTGGTGGGACAGGAAGCGAGACAAAGAATGCGAAGCACCCTGCATTTGGTAGATGCTTCCTGGTCTGCTACCGGGCCTGGACGTCGGCATATTATCTTCATTGCCATGTTCCTCGTTGTGCTGACTAAATCGGCGCTCGTACTTGGGCGACACTGCTGCAGTCAAGTGTTCGGTCCCGACGTCTTTTGCAACCTCGTCTTCAGCAAGTATAGGGACAGAGTAATCTGGATTACCACCATCTTCGGGGCGTGAAACAAACGGCTTAGCTTCTTGTGTTTCATTTATACTTTCCTGTCCTCCCGTAATTTTATTGTAACGGCGATGAGGAGCATCAATGTGGAGTCCTTGATTGTGAGCGTGATCTGAGCCACTTGATGCAGCTTGCATGTTTCTTCGGATTTCTGCTGTGGGGGCCTCCTCCGCAGGGAAACTTGTTCGACGAAGAGGAGACTCGACCGCTGGTTCATGCGTCTGTACCCGTGACAGCTGCTCTGGATGGGGAGTGTTCTGCTGGGAGCGTTGGTAGGTCTCCGAGGCCATGTAACCAATTTGCTCGTCCGGATATGACTTGGTTGCCTCGTTGGTGCCTTAGAAATCATTAGTATGTGTGGCTAAATCGCTGGGGCTACTCACCGAAGCCTGAACCTCGAGAAGCGGTTTGTCGCACTATCTTATTGAGCTCATCACTGCTCAGAGCGAAGTTACCGCGACCGCTGCCGATTCCTTCGTACACACCATGGCCTTGACCCTCCTCGTGCTCAAGTTGATCAGGATGTTTGGCATACCACTCTCGTTCGAATCGATCGTCTGGCACGATACCATGGCCATGAAGACCGTAGCTACCGGGTGGTCGAAAGTCTTCTACCATACTCTTTCTCTTTGAATGTCGGCGAGGTGAGTCACCTGTGACTTGAGGGGATATTGTTGCAGGGCTTGGGGCCTGAACGTAGCCTAGGAGCGGATTGATGGGAACTCGCAGACCGACTGGCGCAGAAGTCTGCTCGTCTTGTACGACGGAGCGAGTTCGTTCGCCTGAGGCGGCCGAATCTGGACGTGAGAAGCTTTGCCTGGATCTTTCTCTTGTAGGTGCCGTATCGTCGTGAGAGGCTCTGCCCATTCCATAGCCGGCTGCTTGTGCTGAGTCCGTCCTTGTTACGCCTTGAACTTGTGCCGTAGCTGTCGACTTTGGAAGGGATGGTTTCGGTGCATGTAGGTGTAAATCCTCTGCCACCAGACGAGTCTGAGCCGCAGCTTCATGTCCCACGTTTGAGGATGGAGGCTGATATTCAGCATTCGCATATTCTATACCTTCCTCACCTGGCTCAGGAAGATGTGCAACGCTTGGTGGACGGGCTACTGGATCTGCGGAGGTCGTCTTTGCAAGATTATACGGTTCGTTCAAAGGGGATTGCGGGAAGCCACGAGGAGAGACCGCATGTTCCAATTGTTTTGACAGCGGTCGAGGAGGGATGTCGGGAAGCATTGACACTCCTTGAGCTGCTGCTTGCTGCTTGACAGGTCGAGGTGGAATAGTGGGAGGAGCTTGTGAAGCCATGTTGGCTCAAGGAACTTATGTGCTACAACTGGCAGTCAGCACAGCTAGTTCGAAGGGGGTACCATCGAGGTAGAACAGCTCAGTCAGTAGACCGGATAACGCGGTTCCAGATAGCAATGTCTTGCACAAGCCCGCACCTGACATCAACAGCAGTAGGAGACGTAGAATAGTTCAGACTTACGTTGACTGCTAACCACAACAAAAGAAATGAAGGTCTAGGGGAAGTGTAGAATTACAAGTACTTGGGAACATATGCTGACAATAAGATCGAAGTGGGATGACTGGATTCACTTGTACATTTGTGGTTTTCAAGATGCAATGGGCTACTGGAAAAGTTGATCATCGTCAGGACTGATAACCTTGTTCGAGCTATGGACCCGACTCTATGCAGGTTCAGGCACGACCGGCCACTCACGCTACCCCAGGAAGAAAGCTGCTCCAGACAATTGCACCCACTATTATTGGCTACAAGTCCGCGATAACTTACTGTACAGTAGTGCTTCTACCAAGGAGTTGGTTATCCGTGGACGGCACATACGGATGCCCTCCACGGTATCAGTTCCAGCTGGCTATGAAGAGCTCACTTGACTTATTACCTACTCCGTAACTACGGTCAAAAGGCAGATAAATACTGAATTATCATTCCCTACACAGCAACACAGAAGCAAGCTCTTTCAGTTGTTGTTACCCTGGTCAGAGCATGAAACTCGTCACCTTGAGGCATTTTTAATAAGCTTGACCCACAGGAAGCGACCATGGAGCGGTCAACGATTGTGTCTGTTCAACTGGTTGGAACTGCATGCCCACGGCATGTTTGGTATCTTGATAAAGCTTGCCTGCATGACGTTATTTGTTGAATTAGTGGTATCCATTTCCACTACAATACAGCTGCTGAAAATGCTTGACAACTACTTGGTACATACTGTAAGTTGGTGAAGAAAGCAGGTAAGCCAAAAACAGACCACTTCAAGTTTAGCCTTCAGCACGACACACCCAGAGTTAGTCAGCCTTTGTTGTTCGTTTCCTCATCAAGCGAAGTTGTTTGCAAGTTTTGCTAGCGAATTGTAGCATGTAGCTGAGGCATCGCTGTGATTACTTGCTATTGCTGCTGCTATTGCGTGACTCTAGCCGGCCACCGGAATAGTACTGCATTATACATCCCCAAAGCGATACAAGTTTGCAGAAAAACATTCTCTTACCAGTTGACCGAAGTGTCAGACATCCCATCGCCTTAGAACCGAACGACTTTTTGCTATTCCCGCTTTACACAATCATTTGAGCAACACCTTGCCCGCCCAATGCTTTGCTTGCCACGAAGTCCTGGTTTTTGAATCCAGCTATAGCGTAGCAGGTTGCAGTCGCCAGCATGACGATTCCTGCAGCAATCAAACTGCTTGCGCGATAAGCTGCACTTAAGATTTGGAAGACTCCCATAACAGCATACATGCCAGCTCTCATGTAATTGGTGGTAACTCTTCGGATGAGTGCGTCGAATTTCGAGGAGGTAGGACATATCCTAAGCAGGAGAGGGATCTCGACAAAGATAAGGACCAAAGCGCATGCACTGGTGCTATTAGCCTCAAGCCAGTAACAGCAACTTGGCAAGACCTACAGTAAGATAATACTCCATAGAATGAGTAGATTGAAGTGGAATATATTCGCAATGCCTAGCGCCAACCCAAGTATGATGCTCAGGACCCCGAGCCACTGTTCTCAGTTAGATCTTAGTGGTTTCCTGGATGTGCGCGGAACAAACCTGTGCGTATAAGGAGAAATTGCGAGACCTCAGCTCCTCAGCAAAGGCCGACATTTTCGTGATGCAGAAAGAAATGCAATTGGAACTTTGTTGTACAGAGTGGTATAACAAGAACGGTCTATGCACCGCTTGTCCTTACGCGTATATGTTGCTCGACGAGTCCTCTTGCACGCTGCAACTGAAACGTTGCGGTTCGCGTTACAGGATCCGAGAGGGAAGGCGCAGTCGGAATGAGACGGGTGTCCGTGTGTTCGAGTCAGTCGCTCGCGATCGCTATCGACGTGTCCAAGGCCGAAGAGAGGTGTCCCAAGAGAGCAATATTCGTGAATGAGGTATTGTGTACTGTGTTGATTCCGCAGAAGGCACAAGCTTAGTGTTGAGGATACGGGAGGCCTACAGTGCAATACTGAAGGACCCTGAAGGCTACCTAATAAGGCTTAGTTCGAATTTGCAGCGTGGCTCTCCTGACAGGGATCGGTTATGCGACCGATATTGATCTTCTATGGTTCACAACTTCTTTAATAGACAATTTCTGACTGATGGGCAATAACAACAGGATATATGCTGGCAGTTGAACATAGAGGAAAAGCATGTGAGATAGGTCAGGAACGTTAGTTACTAATGTAGTACAGCTTTCGGTAGTCTTGCAAACGACATGCCACGTTTCCCCCAGGCAGATGCATTATATGAAGACCGTAAGCCACATCATCTAGCTAGCATAGCCCGATTTTCTAGGTTTGCGTCTTTACCATGTTGAACCCTCAGCGTATGCTTGACACGCACAGGCAGACGTGTATAACAAGCCGTCTTTGGTGGATGGAGGTGTTCGGCACGTTCTAGTGTCGCCCCTTGTCGTTCCGCAGCCGTTACTTGAACGACATCCTATCCAACGGGTTGATCTGCATTCACTGTGCTGGATAAACAAGTCTGAAGAGGTCGTTGTAGACGAAGTAGCTGCCACCTTCTGGCATAAGAGTAAAGCTTTGAACATATGACATGGGCTGTGGCTGGTCGTCAACCATCAATGCACCGGTCACCAAGACCACGATACCTCCTTGCTCATTGGGTTGCGAATCTGTCGTATCGACTCTGTGTTGAACTTTGACGAAAGGAAGGTTCTGACAGGAAATCAGTCAACGTCCTTAAGCATGAATGGTACTGACTGTAAGCTTGTTGATTATGTTTGCAGTGCCTTGGAATGGCTCCTTCTCGAAAGTCAGCATTGACTTGTCCCGCTGCATATCTGTCAGCCTAGTCCCTAATCTCAACTACTCATCCGACCATACATAAAGAGCCGCAAGACTTGTGCGATCAGCATCGAAGGATTTGTAATAGAATTCGACGAATTGCTCTGCCTTGTGTGAGTCTATCGTGACAACAAAGACGCTGAATGAGACTCACGACCGATGACAGCGAAATCTGTTAGAGGTTAGTCTTTGCGACATTCAGTCTCTTAGAGGGCTTCAATCAAAGTCGTGCTCCGGGGATAAACTCACCACCCATAATGTAAGATATGCTCTGCAGACAGGTCGAGTGACAAATCGAATGGTTCTATTTGGTGATCTGAAAGGTACCTACTACACCTTCTCTGTCTTGGATATCAAAATATGAATTACAACTTGGTGGAAGAGATGGTGCGGTATCGCGACGAATCTACAACTGCGATATCCCACACTAAACAAACATCTAGTGGGCCTGCCTGCGTCACTGGCAACGATATACGCTATTCTCTTTGTGGCTAAGATAAGCGGCAGCTGCCTCAATCGTGCGAAGGTTGAACAAATACCTTGCAACTGAGCTGTGTACTGCTTGATGGCCAACCTCTGTTGGGCTATCTTGGATATGAGTTCCGAGATCATTGCTTACAAACATCATGTTGCCTACTAACGTGATGGACATATTAATGGTCGTGAGCCGGAACTGACGAAGTGGTCCTGCGACTATAATACCGTGCTTTCAAGTCTCAATAGTGCATGAACTGCGGTCTCAAAAACCTTGGAGGAGATATCATCGAACAAGCTGTGGAAGATCTCGTTCCATTGCAGACAAGCATGAATAACCTCAACTTACCTTCACAATTCGGAGCAATTCCACGGTATATGCTCAGCTATCCATGGCCTTCTCCCATACATCTCTTGCCCAAGCTTACCCAATCTGCCTACCCACGAGGCCAAGACAGCCCAGGTTTGGCACTATGGGTAAAGCGTGAGGATCAGGCAGGGCCTCTCGCATGCTACGGTAACAAGTATAGAAAATTTGAGTATATCATTCCTGATATCCTCGCGCAGAAGCAGAAGTATGGCAAGGCTGTGACTATGCTCGTGACAGAAGGAGGAACACAGAGCAACCATACAGTACAGGTTGCAAGCATGGCAAGGATGCTGGATCTCAAATGCACCGTCTTATTACACAAAGGTATAGGTGGTTTGCGCAAAGCGGAGGACAAGGAGGCATTCGTGAAGGTTGGCAACGTTCAGCTAAACAGATTGCTGGGCGCCAACGTCTTACTTACAGATGAACGTGATACTGGTGATGAAAAGGGGCCGCTCATTCCAATTCTTGATGACCTCAAAGCCCAAGGTGAGATTCCATACTGGATTTCCTCGGGTGCTAGTCTCCATTTCTTGGGAGGTTTAGGCTACGCACGTTGTGCTTTTGAAATCGAAGCTCAAGAGGAACAGTTGGCACAGGGTCGGCAGCTAGCTGGTACCAACCGTTTCGACTATCTTTTCGTTGCTTGTGGAAGTGGATCTACCTTAGCAGGGCTGATCGCGGGCTTCAAGCTGATGGAGAAAGTGAAGCCTAGCGTAAACAAGCCTCCTCGCAAAATCATAGGAGTGCTGGTCTCCCGAAAGTCTCGACCGTCCCAAGAAGAGCGCATACTGCGGCTTTCCAGAATGGCAGGACAACTTATAGGGCTTGATGCTGAAGTTGACATTACTCCGGATGATATCAATCTGGATGACCGGTTTGTTGGTCACGCTTACGGTATCCTTGACGAGGATACTGCTAAAACAGTTGAGCTTGCAGCATCAACAGACTCACTTGTCTTCGACCCGGTCTACACAGCAAAAGTGATGCGTGGAATGATGCATTGGGCACGAGACTATGCAGCATCTGATCGATCGCCGCAGCATGGTTTAGACGGGCGTCCAGTCAATGCACTCTTCATGCACACTGGGGGTCAAAGTGTGCTCGGTGCATATGCAGACGTTTGGCCATCAAACACTTGATGCAAGTCCTTACTCAAGAGCCCTTCGATTACTCACATGGTGAGACCAACTAGTCATATTCTGCCACAAAGAACTCGATCTGTATGGGCAGAACCGTCCGTGTTGAAGGAGCGAGTCCCTCGGTACTGAAGAAAGACTCCACTAGGTCTGGTTGAACATGCCAACTACACGATGTTTCTCAGAGTCAAGCAAGGTGAAGTCGGAGTTAATTCTACGAAGGATGTCCCAAGCAGTGTGATCTTCACCGACTGATCTCAGACATGATCATATCACTGCGAAGCACTGTTACGCTAACAATATTCGACGTTCGTCGTGAACAGAGCCAAGTGGCCGGCCTCATCACCGGCACATCAGTGAAGTGGCTCATGACCGCAGTGAAAAGAAGAACAAAGAGGAGAATGGTCACGTGATCGCACCTTAACGAGAATGCAGCATCCTGTAACAAAGGATTCCACGTTTGCAGTCACACAAAAATGAGGATGAACAGGGGCTGATGCCGGAAGCCTGAGCTTCGAAGACAAAGAGAGATGATTTCGAGTATTGTGCTCGCAACCATAATACTTGAGCATGAGCCATCAATTCTGCTATATCTATACTCTCTAGCTCCCGAGTAATAACTTCAAGTCGTCAGCCTTTCAATTACGGTTGAGCACAACCAGGAACAAACCCCAGAACATAGCATCCATCACCTCGAACGACTCATATCATTAAGTATGCCTCCTAGAATGCCGCCCTGCCCAGGTCCACCACCAAACAAGCCACTACCTCCGCTTCCGAAACAATAGATATCCTGCCAAAGAAGACTACCAACACTCGCGCGCTACGATCATGCAAAATGCGAGGCATCACAATCTTTACCACCCACAACATCGCATAACTACAACAGCTAGTTCCCCAACAATCATTTAGAATTATTTTCAATGCCTCCAAACGCAGTTGATACATGATAGACTACAAACCATCCCATAGCAGCATACTGATCACAAAGATCAATACAATATATCTAATCCCACCACTCCAAACATGCTCTTAATCCGACGTTAGCGTGAATTCGTCTATCAAGCAAAAGCCACATATACGTAAATGTAAATGAGCACGCGTACAGATGTCTTAGTACTGTCCTGTATCCTCGACTGTATCTCCCCTTGCCCCCTCATTAGATTCACTCATATTGGCATTTTTTATTCTAGCAGTGTTTCGCACGAGTTATGCGGCATGGGTGGAGGACATTGTGTGTTGCGCCGCTGATGACCTTCCGGCGTTGATTGTGATATATTACATGAGTATATCGGAGATGGGAATCTTGAAAGGAAGCTATTGAACGCTCGCTCGCTTGTAGCAAAGATGCCACCAAAATAGAAATGGAAAGAGTTGTCCCATGCAGTACGTCCTAGCTCTGTAGACAAACAACACATAGCATGAACAGGGAATCAGATCAACATATGCCGAAACTCCTTTACATAGATACTTGTACAGCCGAATAACAGCAAATGATCAGCTCAATTCTAACCATCCCCAGCCTCGCTCGCATTGTGACTACCTTCCTCGTCACCAGCAGCACTGGGAATGAACAACACCGGCGGTCCAGCATACGGCAACCCGCTCAATTCCGCAATGACTGTACTTACCAACCCTCTACTCCAACTCAAATGCCACTGCAACTCATCCGGCACTTTACTCGTCACATCCTCCATCCAATCCGCTATGCCCATCAACGTCTGACTTCCCGCTGTATTCGCATGGGTCGGCCAACTATGTGCCGTCAATGGCGCCATGAGCATTTGTATACCGATGAAGAAGCCGAGGAGGATCTGAATGGTTGTATTGGAAGTGTCGAGGAAGACTTTGAAGGAGTCGTGGTCTAAATCATACCAGACACGGTACATGTTCATGAACATCAGGTACCCGGAAGCAGAGGATTGTTGGAGGTGTACGAAGACGTCGCGCATGCTGAGGTAGAACTTGTGTTCGGCTTCGTGGTGGAGGTAGACTTGGAGTTCGTCGAGGGCTGTGAGGCCTTGTTCTAGATGTGTGGGGTTCAGAGATGGGAGGGACTTTAGCCGTGGCCGGATGACATCGTGGTGCCGGTTTGGTGAGAGGTTGAATGCTGTGGGTGCGTTCTCTTCCCGGATCTTGCCGGTTGCTAAGGCGCAGCCGCGGACGAAGATGACGAAGTCGGAGAGTCCGTCTGGCATATAGGAGGATTGAAATGTGAGAGCATAACAAGTTGCCAGCATAGCGTCTGCCTCGCCATAGGCATGTTGAGTCTTTGCCATACAGGTGTTCAGGCCATTGATGGCATGACCACGATGTATGAGCGCCTCCTTGGAGAAGTTGGTGTTGGGAACCATGCGATTGAGATGAGAAGCACCAAGAGCAAGGATGGCGTGCATTAGATAGGTGTGTTCCTGGGCGAACTGGGGAATGTCGCGCAGCCAGACGTCGTCATTGCCGAGAGGGAGGTGAGGAAAGGATATTGTGAGGAAGTGGTGGAAGAATTGCATGTCGTTCATGCTGAATTGAGTGGCTGAGGGTGAGGAAGCAAGCATTTGTGTAGGTCGGCGACAAGCTATCATGTCCCTCTTCGGCATATGTGAAGGATATTCGCAGAAGACTGACTTGATCTTGCATTGTGTGCATATTGGTCTTGTTTCGTCACATTTGATTTTGCGGGTCTTACACGAGAAGCATCCATTTCTCGACTTTTTGTGAGACCGCCTTGTGAGATTGGGTGCGAGTGTACGACTCTGCTTTCGGTGGTTGTTATCTAGAAAGGCCTCCTCAGGACTAGTACTTGAGTCTAGCCATTCATGAGTTGACCAATTAGGACATTCGGGAGTGAACTGGTCATCAGGTGTTAGCATCGATATATCCAAAATCATCGCGAAGGTGGAACAAGTAATAACATGAACAGTAACATAATTGTATTGGCATCGTGGCAAGCTTCTATGTTATTATCAACCTTCACTGGCCTGCCCAAGATGAGTGGCAGCACGTGTCAGGTATCCAAGTATTGGTGCCATGGAGCAAAGCAGTTAAGCTACTTTTAGCACAACAAGTGATGAACATCAGAGCCATTTACTCTCCTTGACGCCCTTTGGCACAAGCTCAGAGAAAACGGTTAGAGGCAGCCACTGACAACAGCAGTCCAATGCAAGGACCCGGCACTTTCCAGGCTACTGCTTTTCCAGAAGGCGGGACTGGACGAACAGTCTTGCCGATCCCTGCTTGAAACGTTGCAGATGAGGTTGTGTCGGTCCTGGTGGAGGTCGAAGAGTCATGCCTTGTGATCGGCCTTATTCAACCACAAGTGAGAGGTTAGCAAAAGAACCGGCATCATTTGAGCCATTAACAGATGGTTTACGAAGTGAGGAAGGGGGTTGCTCGTCTAATTTCTTGGCAAATGAGTCACGACCCTGACGGTGCGTTTTATTCCGAGGAGCCGTGGGTCACAGGAGAGTGAAGTCGACATGTCGGGAGCTAAACTCACCAGGTCTGCCAGGCAAAGATGCAGAAGAAACGGATCACCAAGCGTCTGCTAATCGCCTAGAGAAGCAAGCGTACCGTCCCCGCAGCCTTGCCGTTGTGTTGACTTTCTCTTTCAGATTTAGCGTTCGCGTGGTGGTTTTACGCTATTTGTCCCTGGATGCTGAATAACCGTTTGATACATGGTTAGTTGCATATACAGCCAGGCAGCATTCTTTGCCTCGCCCTACCAGACTGCTCTGGATACATGACATGTCTGTAGCATGACGTTATGGCGGAGTTTCCAGATATCGCTTCTAAATTGACAGGCCCAAGCAAGAAGACACAGTTTGAGCGACAAAAGGCCGAAGCTGAAGCTAAACGTGCAAGAGAGAAGGCGGAGACTGCTGCCGTGTTGAAGGAATTCGAAGCCAGTTTCGAAGACGAAGAAGATCGATATGTGCCTCGAAATGGCTCTCGAGGAGCACCTCTACCTGGGAAACGACACTTTACAAGCGGTGGATTGAAGAGCGGACCGGGAACTCTCCCAAGAAGCGGTCCTGGATCCTTGGGTCCAGCTGATAACAGGAAAAGACCCTTCGACGACTATGCTGAAAGAAGGGAAAGAGGAGGGGCTTTGGCACAACACGTTGACCGACGAATAAGCCGTGGTGACGATGAGAATGAGGAAGACAAAGTGGCTGCGAAGCCAACCCTTCATCTATCATCTATGCCGCCAGGTACTTCACCTGCTGTGATCAAAGGCCTCTTCGCGCACACTCCTCTCAACGTGGAACATGTACGGATCCTACCTGCGGCTGGACCAAGTGGACCAGCAACTGAGCGCAAGTCGACCTCAGCGATCGTGACGTTGGCGACGGAAACTCCAGCAACAGATATTGACACCGTGGTATCTCATCTTCAGAACAAGTATCTCGGCTTTGGTTTCAAGCTGTCTATATCCCGACATCTGTCATCCGCAGCCTTGAGCAATGCCGCCGTCCTTTCCTCGACCTCAAACAATCTTCCTTTCGGAGCACGACCTATCGTCCAACAAACCTCATTATCCAGAGCACCTCCACCAAATCAGTGATTCGCACCTCCACAATCCTATACATCCTCGACCCCTTATAGCCGAGGTCCACAAACCCAAGTCACAGTGCAATCGCCGTCGGACCTCAAGCAGCTCAAGCTTATCCACAAAACTCTCGAAGCACTTCTGACTTATGGCCCCGAATTTGAGGCTTTATTGATGTCAAGAATCGAAATCCAGAAGGACGAAAAATGGTCATGGCTATGGGACTCAGCCTCCGTAGGCGGTGTCTATTACCGTTGGCGACTGTGGGAAATCCTCACCGACGCTCGCAAACGACGAAAACAACGAGGCCCAACTCAAGAAGTACTATTCGAAGGTCAAAGCTCCTGGCAACCTCCAGACGAAGCCCTCCGTTTCGAATATACAACCCAACTGGACGACTTCGTCAGCGACGAAGACTACAACTCCTCCGACGAAGAAAACGACGACAACGACAACAACCGAGCCGGCGACCTAGCACGCCGCTACAACGACCACAACACAACAACCAGCCTCACTACAACTACCGCAGACGACCTCACAAAAGACGGCACAGGCTACCTTGACCCCCTCGCCAAAGCTAAACTAACACACCTCCTAACGCGCCTCCCAGACTCAACATCCAAACTCCGCCGCGGCGACGTAGCCCGCCTCACAGCCTTCGCAATCGAACACGCCGGGTCCGGCGGCGACGAAATCGCTCTCCTTACAACCCGCAACGTCATCCGCCCCCTGCACCTCCAACACAAAACCCCTCGAACCCTCAGAAGACCCAACCTCCTCCTCAATGGTAAGCCTCTACATAATATCCGACATCCTCTCCTCCTCCGCATCCGCCGGCGTCCGCCACGCCTGGCGCTACCGCACGCTCTTCGAACACAGCCTGCGCACGCAACACGTCTTTGAAAAACTCGGCCGCGCCGAAAAAGACTACAAATGGGGCAAACTCAAAGCCGAGAAGTGGAAGCGCAGCGTGCAGAACCTGCTTAGTCTATGGGAGGGCTGGAGCGTTTTCCCGCAGGCTACGCAGGAGTTTTTTACGCAGTCGTTTCTCAATCCGCCGTTGACGGAGGAGGAGAAGAGGATTGCGGAGGCGGTGGAACAAGAAGCGAGGGAGAGGCAGAGGGATGGGGATAGTCTGAAAGCGAAGGCGACGGCGACGAGTCGGTGGAGGAATGTTGTTGATGATGATGAGGGGATGGGGGATGTTGATGGTAAGCCGATGGCTGATGAGGATGAGGATGATGACGATGTGGGTGGTGATGGCAGTACTGTCGACCTTGATAATATTGACGGAGTGTCTATGGTCGATAGCAGTGATGAGGAGATGGAAACGATTTCTACTACAATCGACGATACGAAAGCAATGGTCATGTCAGGACGGGCGCGGACGACGGAACTGAAACCTATGGAAGTATTGTCTGTGGCGGCACCGATATTAACCTCGATAGCCCCAGCAGGAAGAAAGCAGCGTCCTAAGGCGGCGGATATGTTCGCTGACGAGTCAGACTAGGCATGTAAATCCCTTCTTACGACGAATACAATCATGATTATGCATGTAAGTATGGATGATGTAGTGTTGCTGGCAAGTTGTTGCCATTCAGGTTACTATCGTTGCTGTGTTCTCGCCGAGGAACCCACCAGGCATGTCTTTTTGCAGTCGAGTTGGAATGGCTATCTGAAATCTCTCGAGAATAGTAAGAGCAGCAACAACGATGACAGAACTTGAGATCGACAGATTCAACTCTATGCTACATTTATGCTCGTTTTACCATATTTGCCGGTAATTCACACATATGTTTCCCCTTTGCATATATTTATTCTGCAAGAGACGATGATAATGCCGTCCCTCATTTGCCTTGTTGCTTCTTATTCTGAAGACCTAGGTCGAGATCTTGCTTGTACTTGATACTCAGGTGACATCCTCCACAACTCGTTTTGCCTGCTTAATACCTGCTTCAGCAAATTTAACCATCAGATCAATTGTATTGCTCAACTCTACCAATACAGGCATCGTCTTTTGGGTTTTCAACATCCGAGCATGTTCTTCAACTGCTTGCCATATGATGCTACTGCAGTTTTGCATTTGTCCACCAGCATTAGCCATCTTCCGCTGGACGATCCAGAGGTTTTCCACCAGAACATGTTGGTCAGCTGCTCGGTTTCGGTGATCAACCAAAGCTGGCGATGGTTGACGAAGTTCATTGTGCCTTGGCTCGTTGGGACGGGTCGATGGGACGAGGTTGGCCTCGCGAGTAAATGCTACGTTACTGACGTTTCGGAGTCTATTACGAATGGTAACCTGAGACATGACCGGGTCTGGTTGAAGTGGTGGAACAAGAGTCGGACTAGCTGCGAGCTTTTGACGCTTCGAGCCAGATGTTGCTTCGTCGTCTGAGAATAGATTGACAGGATCACTTCTGGTGCCTGTTTCACGATGATTCGTTGTTTGTGAAGGACGATGTTGCTGTTGTTGGACTCGTCTCGAATGCCTCTGCCTAACGCGTTGCCGAGCTGCACTCGCGACAACTATGTTGGCCCTGAAATCGACCGAATGAGTAACGGCAGGTGTTTGTTGTGGTCTTCGTCGCTTTCGCTTAGTGTTATCACCTGCACCAGACGGCCGATACCGATCAGGGTATACAGGATCCTTGGGTGGTGGTGACTTGAAACCATGTTCAGCGTACTTCATTGCAACTCTCTTGATAGCCCAGATGAAATCGAAAAGGGTGCGGTCATCGTTGAAGTTGTGAGCAGATTTGACTGCATTGACAATTTCGAGGTTGAACCCTGTCAATGAGAGTGCTACAGGTTCTTAGTAGACTACAACACGAGTTCGGACCTTGAAAAATGCTTACCCCCTTGATACAGTCCATCGACACCTGTATCGCGGTGCTCATACCAGCAACTCTCACCTTTGTGGCAGCGGCCTTGGAGCCAATACCGACAAGTCCCTCTTTGCTCGAAATCAGATGCCAGAAGGCCGGTGTCCCAATGTGCAAATGTGCAGACATCAGTACCGTATGAATTGAGGTTCGGACAGGCTGGACCTAAAGCCCAATACCGACATGTGAATAGGGATCGAGGAGGAGCTGTACGAGGTTCCATAACAGTATCAACCATGATCACGCAGATATAGGAGATGCAGTATGAATGGATCAAGGCTGCATGCAGTGCCAGGCAATATAGTGTGAAGAAATAGGGAAAAGTGAGGTGAGAAAATGTCCTGGACCGTGTTTTGTGAAGTAAGGAAGGCACGCGTCGATTTATACCGATGAGGCAGGAGCTCTGCAGACGCGAAGGCCATGCTCAGGAAGGATGACAGTGATCAGTTGGCCCAAACTTGAATAGAAGACTGGTGGCAGGCAGTCATGGGACGACGTCTTTCCCTGTCTGACGCACTTGGGATGGATGTGTTTAGGTATGTAGACTTATAGCCTCAACTATTGAATGATGCTCTATGGCCACTCTTTAAATAGTGGACTCCGTTCCTGAGCAAACATCAACAGTAGCTCAGGTATGGCTTCAAAATGGTTATGGAAGGCATCCAATCAGCAAAAGGTCACATCTGAGCACTGCAGGTCATTGAAAAGGTTTATCTTGAAGTCACTGTTACCATAAGCCTTTTCAAAGTCTTGAAAGCAGAAGTGAAAATTCAACTGTCATACTTCTCAATCCAATACCAATTTGTACTCAATGAAGAGAGAACGCAACCGTTCAACCAGCAATCACCACAATCTTGGCCCCCTTCATGCGGAGCTCCAACGCTTCTTCCTGCCATGGGAACCATACAATGGCAATGTCACTCCCATTCCTCTCGCGACTTCTTGAGGGCTCTTCTGCAGCTTCATGCTCAAGAGAATGTAAGCCGCTTCCTTATCTGCCTCTGGAATGCACGAAACTAAGCTCGGATCAAGCTGTATATCCTCTGCCAACAGTAAGTCATGAGCACCGGTGTTGTGGAACGGAATAGATGTGACTGGTTGTGCAGGGATTGTTTTTGGAGAAATGGCTGGCGATGACTGTCGACTGGAACTCAGTGGAGGAGACAGTATTTCGTTGTTCGCACGAGATTGGTAGTTGCTTCGCGACAGGATATCATGAGGCGTGGGAAGTTTCCTATCTGGATACGGGACGGAACGCGGAGTGACTCTCGGAGTGTTGACTGGAGTGAAGACGTTGGCATAAGTTGGTTCTGGTGTTAGAGTTGAGCTTGAGTAGTTATCATCTGACTCGGAGTCTGATGAGTCTGACATGAACGGACTTGCTAGGTACGGGCTGATGTAGTTGTTGACTGGACGAGCAGGCTTGGGCTTTCTGACGTTGCGACGACTGTGGGATGGAGTACTCGGACTAGAAGAGGCCAGAATTGGTGTAGATATATGTGGTGTGAATGATCTCTCTTCCGCTCTGAACTCTGCAGCCTGTTTGGTGCAGAACTCTGTGATAACCGGATCAATTGTCATGTCGCCAAACTTATCATCACCAGGTTTGATGCACAACTTGACAAAGTCTTGGCCGAAGACAGGGGTGAGTGCATGGCGGATTTCATAACAGAATGAGGCTGCGATAGCCTTTGCTGCTGCATGTGGGATCCAGTATCCTATCTAATATCAACAACACGTTTCATACTTGACGGATTGGTCTACCTTGGGCCACTAAAGCGCCACCTGTAATACTATGACAGATGTTTTTCAGTCCAGGATTTCGGTTCAACATTTTCGCTGGGGTTGTCTCGTCACGGTTAGTTTTATCAGGCCTTGATCTAGTCAGAGCATACCTTTGAATGACCCATGCACTTGAACAGAGGTGTCGTCCTTACAAGTCCAATATTGTAATGGAACCTCGTACAGCTCCTCCTCGATCCCTATTCACATGTCGGTATTGGGCTTT
>Ga0181469_100157_pt1 | contig 22183 bp, 19 predicted proteins | sample InSIn2SAF170_2_FD_119081 | JGI IMG/M metagenome (GOLD analysis project Ga0181469, IMG submission 119081) | Clean room microbial communities from NASA Spacecraft Assembly Facility at Jet Propulsion Laboratory, Pasadena, California, USA -... ... | reverse complement strand
ATGTAGATTACTCTCCAACCGCTGTGCTGTTCGCTAACTTGTCGTGATACTCAAGTGTGACCTTGTCGTCTCTGGCCATATTGTTATTGGCCATTGTTGAATGAGATGTTGTAAGCTGAGTATAGATTGATTTTGCTTGCTTCACACACAGAATGGTTGTTCAGTTGTCATCGACTGATCATTGGTTGTTTCCAACTTTGCGTGGCAAGTCCAAGTCGTGCTACAGTAGACTCGCGGTACGTCGGAATAGGGCATACTCTCCACGAGGCAGTGTCATTATCCTTGTGTACAGATGATTGTGTTTTGGAGATTCGTCTGTTGCGATAACCAAGGGATCGAATTACCACCGAGCTGCGGGGATGTACCACATATCGCCGAACCACCGAGCAGGGGTCTGACAGCCAGTATGAAGAATCGCCGGTAGCGTGGGTTGCGGGTTGTGAAGTTTACACTAATGCATGAAGTGACCTTCATTGTAGATCATCCACTCCAGAGTTGGAGTGGTCTATCCGGAGCAATTGATAAGATATTCACAATATGTTAAGCTCTTAAGTTCGGCATCTTCAGTATATCTCGACAGTCGACTCACACGAAGAACTGCTTGGGCATCACTAACCAACTGACTGGAAACGTTATTATTTTGGCCTTCGCATAGAAAGCACCTAACTCATCATGGCTCAACAGGCGGAGAACATCGACAGATCACAATTAGTGCCTGGACATGCCGGTGGTCATATCTTACCCAACAGCCCACTCTTTGGCAAGTTGATTCGGCACGCTAGACGTGATCGTATTGCTCTGAGGGATCTCGGATTGAATGTCGAGAAAACTTATGCTGAATTACTTGATGCGGTATTGGCCTTCCGCAAGGTCGTCAGTGCTTCATTATGCTCGGATGTTTGCGAAAGGTTACGGAATGGTGATGAAGTCTACATTGGTGTCCTTGCCGGTGGTGGCTTCGAGTTCACTGTGGCTATGCTGGCTGTTTTGGCGTTGGGTGCTGCGGCAGTTCCAATGTGTAAGTCCATATCGAGTTGAATGACCATTATGCTAATCGGAATTATCAGTTCCGACTGCTCCGGTCGACGAGCTTGTGTATTTCATCAGGAAGTCGCAGCAGGTGGCTATCCTTTCGAGCTCAGCAGAAAGCGACACCGCTAGGCGAGCGGCGAACCAAGCAGGCAGCGTTACCACCATCGAGATTCTGCCAAACCTGCCCAAAGTCGCAAGGTTTCGTGCTTTAGATATGGCATTGTCATCAGATCCACCACAGGATGATCGTGCACCGGGAATTGTTATTTTCACATCTGGAACGACTGATCGTCCCAAGGCCGTCGTCCATCGTCGAATATATACGCATGAAACAGCCACTTCAATCGGCGAGGGTTACGACGTTGATCATCACGATGTACTTCTTCATGTGCTTCCAGTCCATCACACCACCGGTCTTGGCACATCCTTTTTTCCCTTCCTCTGCGCAGGAGCATGCATCGAATTCCGTGGTGCTGGCAGTTTCGATGCCGAGTGGGTGTGGAATCGATTCCTCCAGGGGGAGTTGACAGTCTTCTCGGCAGTGCCCACCATTTTCATGCGGCTAAAATGGGACTTTGAACGTCGTATCTCAAAATTACCAGCTGACCAAGTAGCTCGACATATTGTTGCAGCCAATCAATTCCGCTTGCTGTTGTGTGGCTCAAGTGCTTTGCAGGACAACGTGCAACAATTTTGGACCGATCTTCGGAGGGGACAACCAATTCTCACGCGTTATGGCGCGACAGAGTTTCCTGGATGTCTCAAAGTGCCATTGAATGTCGATTACAAAACGCTTCCGAAAGGCTGTGTTGGTCTTCCTGTGCCTGGACTCGAGCTCAAGCTCTCTGAAGGCACTCATGGAGAATTGCTGGTTAAGTCGCCTTACATGTTTGCAAAGTAAGTCAAACCCCAACTTGACTGTTTTATCAGTAACTGACCAGTACAGATACTTATATGCTCCCGAGGCTACCAAGAATGCGCATGACGAAAATGGCTGGTTCAAGACCGGTGACATAGCTCGACGAGATGGTGACTTCTACACCATCGTTGGCCGAGCATCTGTGGACATCATCAAGTCAGGTGGCTATAAGATCTCAGCCATAGATATCGAGCGAGAATGCTTGAGTCTTCCGTACGTAGCAGAAGCCATGGTGGTGGGCGTGAAAGACGAAGAGTTCGGTCAGCGAGTTGGAGCTGTCATTGCTGTGAAACCACAGGCAGCCCATTTGACACTGCAACAGCTTCGTGCGGACCTTCGCAAGTCATTGTCGGGCTATAAGCTTCCCACAATCTTGCGTGTGGTTAAAGGAGAGATTCGGAAGGGTAACACTGGCAAGTTGCAAAAGAAAATCTTGGGGCCTGAGCTCATCCCATCACCTGGCTATGAATTGATGCCTGAGGTGCAAGTATGGCGTGGATCCAAGCAAGGACAGATACAGGCAAGATTGTGAGCGTAAGAGCATGTGCTGCATTTATTGGCGCTAGGTATGTCATTCTTCATGTGGTTGGAATCCAATCTCCAGCATTTGTCCACATAAACTCTTCAAAGTCCACATCAGTGAACGCCCATCTCTCGTCGGATAGTGTATCGTCGGCAGAAGGCCTCTGATCAGCACCGTCATTTGTGCCGCGGTCTGTAGTGGATATCATGTTGCCATTTGTATGCTGGGGAATGGCAGTTTCTGAAGTACAGTGTCTTTGAAGACAGTCCCATATATGGCAATATTCTCGTGGCAGGCAGTTGAAGAAGCTAATCTGATCGTTGGTCAGCCACATCAATCTTGGTAGCGATCGAGGTGACTGCTTTTCACGCAAGGTCACGAAATGATCAAGGGCACGTAGTCCTGCTCTAGCAGACTTCCATCGCTCGCCTAGCTCCTGAAGAGCCCTCCGTAGAACATCCATATCAGGTTGACACATTGACCAGAGATCTGTCATTGGCTGTAGTAGAGCTAGGAAAAATCCTGATGCAATGCAGTATCGTGAGAATATTGGTGCAAGATGCTTTATCTCATCGCGTGCAAGAAAGTCTCTGAAGATGCCGGCAACGAACGATGCTGCAATCATTGGTTGTGTAGATATTGTCTCATTCGTCAGTGAACGCCCGATAATGGCGAGGCTAAGCAGATACGGAAGGTGAAGTTGACGAAGGTTCAGCTGTGTCTGTAGAGACACGTAGACTTCGGTGTTGAGGGCACGGTCAGGAAAACGGAGATGCTCTGGTATTTGTGATGGCCATTCGTGAAGAAGTCTTTCAAGCTCTTGACGTTTCATCCATGTCATCGTACCTCTGGAGCATATCTCCGAGAGATCGCCAAGAATGCAACAGATTTTCGTGTAGGCTACGAAAAGATGTCCATCACCTCTCCCTGCGGCATCCACAAAATCGTCGGACTTAATAGGAGCTACATTCGTGTCTTCTTGATTGATTGCACGAGGTCGACCATGTGCCACTGTCATCAAAGCATCGCGTGTCTATCACTGGGGATTAGCATATTATGTTGTACAAGCGTCGGTTTCTCGAGCTTACCACGAGGGTCCACCATACCCTTCTCCTCGAAGCGGCAGCAGGTCCTGGAGGTGGCTCACGATGAAGGCCAATCTGAAAAGCTGTTGCCACTCCAACCCTGAGCCAAAACTCGCCAGCATCATATGAGACCTGTTCAGGTCCAACGGGCGTATACCATTGCATCATTATGGTAGCCTTGATCACTGCCGTTGCATCGACTTCATGATTCATGAAGAAGAGAGTTTTTGCTCGGTGATAGAATTGATCAGGTGTTGCGAAGGAACGTATACTTGGTGCACTTGAGACCCGACTAGCAGCCAGAAACATCGACTGGAGAATGATGTAGGAAGGAGATTGTTGATCTTTGTGATCAATCTCACCACGGCTGAGTACCGGGGTCCACGGTTGACAGTAGGTCAAGAAACTATCGAGTAGACTGCGCAAAACAGCTCGTGGTGGTAGCTCAAAGGCGCTGTATAGTTGAAGCACAGCGTTCTCCGTCTCGGAGAACTGGGCGCGTTCTGGTTTCGTGACATCACGAGCTTGTGTCTCATCAAAGGGTGTGTCGTGATCTAGGTAATGTGCTCTTCCGATATAGGTCTCGTTGCCAGGGCTTGGACCCTCGGTCCTGCTACTGTTGGGTCGAATCGAGCCTGGTAAATACGTTGCTGATTGCACTCTAGTGATAGAGGGTGGTGGTTCAGAACGGCCTTGAGACTGTATGTCATTTGCCGCGAGCTCTCCCACTTGTCGATAGGATGAGGAAGATTGTGGTGTCCTCGGTTGTGGGAGGGATTGTTCTGAGGGGCCAGTGCACCGTCGCTTTTTTCTCGACAAGCTATTCCGTCAGAGAGGAATGAAGGGGGATGATTAGGCGTACAAGCAATCAAGCTGATGCTCTCTGCAATACTCGCAGGAGTCATTCGCCGTCAAGAAGATGCATTCAGTCTGCCGATTGTCAATGCTCGGCGCTTTCAAGTAACCACGCCCGGATACTGACCGAATTCTGTTCACAAGCAATGCACGTACGACCTTGAGCTTGCATTACGGTGTTGCTGGGCTTGATCACTATGCACGAGACCAGAAATGATACAGCGCCAGTGATTCGTCGAATCTCGGCATCAACTTGTTGTAGCTTGTTGATTTAGCTTTTGCCCCGCATCTCGGCGATATCTCAGAATTGTACTAGGGTACTCCTGAAAGCTGGCCAGCTGATGCTTGTGAAAGCTTAGCAGGTCTTGAGCTGCAATGATGTTTCTCGGCATGCATATACACAAACCTGAGACAATCCTGCACGGCTGTAAACGACATTTTGGTACGATTCCTCTGGCGGGATTGACGTGTCGCCTCACCGTTGTGGCTTAAAGCATGAGTGTTGAGGCATTCCGGTCATGTGGTGCTAGTTTGGTAGTTACGACATCCAAATTTTCCACTGCTGTGCTCATGGAGAGTACAACATCTTCTAATCGGTACATGTCGCTTCGGCGTTTCCTCTCAGCATCGAAAACGTAAGCTAACCACGGTTCTCGCGAAGTATGATGTGTGGAGAGCCCCAGAACCCTTCTTCCCATCATGGAGATGAACCCTGGTCCGGTCGTGGAGGTATCATAAATATCGTGTCTCGACCTGATCTTCAGAGATTCTCAGATACGAACCGATATTCTTGCAGCCTTAGACAACCGAAGCAATATTCGACATGGCAGAGCACGCACGATACCTCGGCCTTCAGGGCCTAAAGTTGAAGATTGCAATGGTGTTACTTGTGGTAATGCCCAGTTTCGTGCTGTTTGGTTACAACAATGGCTCTACTGGAACTGCAACCAATCTCGACTCTTTCGTCAAGGTGAGATCCACCATTCATTGACTGGTGTTCAAGTTCTGATCGACGAGCAGCAATTCCCCTCGATCGACACAGTCAACACCAAAGGTGCTGTCAAGGCTCATAATGCTCTCATCTTGGGTATGTGCATGCTGATCCTTCTTGGAACCATCGCTAACGGACTTCAGGCGTTGTTACTGCTTGCTACGATCTTGGCGCCATCGTAGGCGCTCTCTCATGCATTCTCTATGGCGATAAGCTCGGCCGACTTCGCACAATATTCCTCGGTCTCGTTCTGTCAGTGATAGCTCTTGCCATCGAGACTTCCGCCTTCAAGCTTGGGCAGTTCGTCGTTGGACGTCTGATGGTCGGTGCAGCGGTCGGTGTGATCTCTGCAAGCATTCCAGTATGGCAGACGGAGTGCTCTACTACAAAACATAGAGGTACGTTCGTCGTCATGGAGGGCATTTTCATTAGCGCTGGTATTGCATTACCCAGCTGGATCTACCTTGGAATCATCCCAGGGCTCAGTGGATCGGCTCAGTGGAGAGTGACGATGGTCCTACCAGTAGCTTTCGCTCTTTTCGCGATGCCATGGGTTTTCCTGATGCCAGAAAGTCCTCGCTGGCTAGCAAGAAAAGGCCGCATCGATGAGGCCCGAAGAGTGGTGTCGGCAATCATGGACAAGCCTCTCGACGACCCACAAGTCGAAGCCGAACTCAGTCACATCCAAAATCAGCTCGAGCTTACCACTGGTGGATTCAAGTCTTTCTTCAAGCACAGCCCTGAACGTCCGCTTCAAAGAGCTTTCATCGCACTGATGGCACAAAGCATGACACAGTGGAATGGATGCTCAGCCATGATCTTTTACACTGGTAGTGTTTTCTCACAGCTCGGCTTCTCCGGTCGACGAGGAGAGCTGATAGGAGCTGGCTTCGTGTCGACCTTCACAGTTGCCGCTTTCGTGCCTCTGTTCCTTGTGGACAGGGTCGGAAGACGCGTGCTCTTCATGGTCGGAGCCGCTGGTATGTGCATCTCGATGGCCGTTCTTGCAGGAACAGGAGGCCACGCCAACCTGGCACCAGTCGCGCTTGCATTCATGTTCATCTATGCTTGCTCATATGCGATTGGCTTCCTCGGATTGCCATTTCTTTATGCAAGCGAGATCGCTCCCTTACGGCTTCGAGTTCCAGTGTCTGCTATTTCGGTCACAGGTCAATGGTTGGGCCAGTTCGTGGTGGGACAGATCACACCTCCAGGCACAACAAACCTCGGTAACCACTATTGGATCATTTTTGCGGTCTTCAATGCAAGTTTCATACCGATCATCTATTTCTTCTTCCCAGAAACGAACGGCAAATCTCTGGAATCTATTGATGAACTCTTTGAGGACTCGTCAGCTCTTGGTGTTGTTCGGAATGCCAAAGTCATGGAAAGAGGCGGAGTGGCCGAAGTCAAACGTGTTGAAAAGAGTAAGGGTTCTGCTTCCAGTGAAATAGAAGACGTCCAGGCATAAACTTGACGAGTATGAGAATCGTGAGTGTATCACACGATTGTAGCAGTGCTTGAGGGGCAGCTCGACTTGCAATGGACAAACTCATACTGGCATTGATACAAATCTGATAATTGTAGATGAAATGCAAACACAGTTGTACACAAGTCTGTTGACTACAGTATTGAAGCCTACTGAACAACAGCCAGCAGGAAAGATCGTAAAAAGCACATGTGTAACGCGTTCGCGTGGCGACTTTACCTGCAGGTGCTACGCGTTTTCTTGGCGTATACAGATTATGAAGTAGCGCTTTCCTGCAAAGAACATTAATGCCTTGTCAAACACTTGAATTGGTATCCATATATCTCTGAGGTCGTACATGTGCAGTCTGACACACTCATGAGCAACTATGCCACTGCTGGTGAAATGAAAGGAAGGCTTTTCGGCGCATCAGGGACGCTGGGAATACTGGGAGGACAACCCATGCCGATCTCGCCACTTTAATAGTAAGGGCCTTTGTAGGACTGTGCCTGGTGGCTGCCTGAAGCCTGAATCCCTAGGTAAAAACATGGGTCATGCCTTGACAGTGACTAATCCGGATTTTACTTCCTGCAGAATTATGAGACCAACCTACCTTTGCCAACGTGAGGCTCTGTATGGTCTGGATCAAAGTGAGTACATCTTCCCCAAGGGCAGGTCGGTATGGAGCAAACATGAAGGCCTTGATGCCGCCAACGAAATAGGATGGACGAAGTGCTTGCATATTGCCGGTCCATGAACCGTGTTCCTGTGGATTTATTTAAGTCCGCCTCCTCCTTTCTTGATGCACGGATCCCTGCTGAGATTGGCTAGATAGGCACACCTGCCTGCTGCTGCCTGCTCAGCGGGCTGCTCGACCATAAGCATTGCTTTTACTTGCAGCGATTACTCTGTCACAAGCAAATGCCTAAGCAAATGCGGCAACGACTTCCAATCGGATTCTTGCTGGATTTCAATGTTGCTTAACCTCCTCCCTTTAGCATCACAATGACATCAAGCACCATTGTTTGCATTTGCTTTCAGGACATCAGACACTCCTGGCCCTTCTGTTCTCTAGTATATAAGAGTCCCAGTATTCTGTCCATCTCAAACCTCCTGAACATTCATCTTCTCTACAATCCCATACCACGTTCCAATCTAGACCTCAAGACCCACAAAGCAACTCCATATCCTCCTTCCATTCAACAACAAGCAACATGGCTGACCACAGCAACACCAACCCAGGCAACTTCGCCAATCGACCAAAAGAAGAAGTCCAAGAAATAGCTTCAAAGGGTGGCCAAGCCAGTCACTCCGGTGGCTTCGCTTCTATGGACCCGGACAAACAGGTACATCGCTAATCTTTCACCAGACTCCACTCTCACGGTTGATATACTGATGAGGCATAGAGAGAAATTGCAAGCATGGGTGGCAAGGCATCGAGCGGGTCATTCGAACCAGGTAGTGAGAAAGCTAAGGAGGCAGGACGAAAGGGAGGTTTGGCTTCTGGAAAATCTGATGAGTAGATGTGCTGGCGGTACTTTAGGTTTGTGCAATAAGTGTGATTGGGAACCAGGGATGATCATGGCGGTAGTGGTGAAGTGCACGAGCACTTCGCACAGGATTTGAGCGCTTGACGAAACATAGTGATGCGCTTGTCTTGGTGCCTCAGACTACTTCTGTAGTATTCTGGCACAAAAGTAATGGATGGATGAATGCTACTTGGATCCAATGAGACCCATTCATCCTGTCTAAGTTGTTGTAACAAGTCTCGATGTACTGCCATCTGATATGCACTTGAGATTTGAGACGCATCAGATCGTAACGTTCTGACTTGTACAGATAGTGATAAGAGTAGCACGACAGAAGTCTGCATCCCTAGTAGGGATTGCCCTGTGTTTCTCCTACCTGTCCGCCTCACCCTACCACGGACGTTGAGCTGTGATGCATTATGCCAAGCATATCTGTCTGATATAGCACAGCTACCAATAAATACGTCAAATCAGATCAGCATCCATCCAGCACCTCCGAGCACATGCTAACAATATAAACCCACTTCCAGGTGTTTACCGGCAGGAACGCTGCACAGCATCGACAGTGGAGCATAGCTCGCATCAGGTCATCATGGCCGCGGACCACGACCATTCCAACAGTCCCCTTGACTGCCACTCGATCTTCGCATTGATATACCCATGATAAGCACTAATGAGCACTTCGGAGTGCCTTCGTATCGAGAGTATAGGTCAAAGTCATACTTGATATGACTAATGGCTATTTGCGTCCCAACAGTTGCACCCCTTCTTCTGGCTGTGGCCAGGAGCGGATGAAAGCAGACTAGGAAGGAGAGAGGTGATTTCTTCCAATGTAGCTCTTCGGATGGTGGTTGGCTATTCGTCAACGGCTATGGGATTTGGTAGCTTGCTGCAGAGACCCATGTGGCGTGTGTGGTAAGCCAGGGAGTATGGTGAATTCTCGGCCTTGTGAATTGATTGGAGGCTGTGTAGTTGGATCGCTTGTGGGCTAAATCGAAGTCGTTGGTAGCACTGGTGTTGAGGTATCTTAGACAGTCGAGGGCTGTCATCGATCATTCTCGCGCGAATGTCTAGGAAGCTTTCGGTTGGGTCAAGAATCAGCTTATCTGGGAACGACTGCTCGGAAGGTTGAAGACTTGTCTTAATGTCGCCGTGGATACATCGAATAAAGCCACCATGTCGACTCTATAGGGCAGAACAAAGTCAGATTAACTGCTCCAGCTGCAGCGGTTATCCAAAATCCCAGGGCAAGGTCGTTAAGAGTTCAGGATTGTGTCGTCTCCGAAACGGTCGTGTTGGTGCATCATGTTCGCGTTCATGGAGTCAAGTTATCTGGTAGATTCATATCATCGTCATCGCTGAATTTGGCTCAGCTGCTACCGACATACCATATTTCCACTCCGAGCACGTCAAACTTCTTCCCTTCTTCACTTAGTGGTTCGTTACCAAAGGTTGGACAGGTTTCACTAATTCCGTTCTCGAGATCTTGATCCAACCACAACCCATAATGCCCATCACCACCACCTATTGAGAGATAATCTCGTTCGCAGTAGATCATGAAATCGTTTACGCCACTGTATGGGAATGCCTTGAAACGGATTCTATCACCGTCTGTCGATGGTGCCGGTGAAGGAGACTGCAGAGGCTGTAATGCGTTTCGCGAGCCATTCATCGGTTGGCTTTGTAATGACGATAGTGTTCGTGGCGATGTTGGCGAGGTCGCCGCCGATGATCTTCGTCGCTCTCCACGCACAGTAGTGGCACGTTGAGCATGTGTTGTGTCTGCGCTTGGCGGTGGCGGCAGGCCCGCTAATTCTAGGAGATCTTGTGGAACTACTTCTCCTTTACCACTGCCATTCGATATGGACTGAGATCTGGCGGCAATACTGGTCAAGCTAGGCAGAATGCTGGCTCGCCAAAGAAAGCACTCTCCTGTACCGAAATAGTGCTGTTGTGGCTTGGGAGGGTCCGTTAAGTATGCGCCGAAGACTGCACCGGCATTTGCGGCTTCGGAGCCATCTTGCACGAGAAGAACGAAACCGCCGCGCTGAGTGCTACCTAAAGCACCGAGTATACGCTGGCAGTGCTCATAAAGAGTTCCGAGGGAGGAGCCGTGAAGTTCAAGGTTGTATGCTAAACGCCATGAATCGACCAACTGAAGACGCGGCGGGACAAGCAGTCTTATCTCCTCCGCTAGCGATTTTGTGAGAAGCAGTCCTTCAGCTTTTGTCTCTGAGAGGTTGTGTAACAGCTGCAGAGGTGTCAAGGGTGGTGGCTGGAACGGTGAGGCTCGTCTCGGAGGGGTGTACATCGAGGATTGTGTTGGTTTCTGTGGCATTGCGGGTGCATCAAGCAGTTTGTTGATTGGCTGATCTGGTGGCTCAGTCATGCGGCGGTAGAGAGACGAGACGACGTGTCTGACAGGGTAAGCAAGGTAGGCTGCGCTCGAGGGGTGGTGCGGGTTGGCTGCGAGGCCGGTCTTTGGCTGTTCTGCCTGTTGTTGGTCAAGATTGTTGGGAGAAGTCCTCGATGCCATGAATGCTGAATGTCAATCTCGAAAAGAGTGGCTTGGGTCGGCTTGAAATACATCCACAGGACGAGATCTGTGCAAAAAACTGTCCTTGAGTGTACCAGTAGTGCTCGTCTTGCTGTTCTTTTGTCTGGTGGCCGCTGTGGGTCTCATGTCAATTGAGATTGCTTGCCTTGTTGCCTTGAACTCTACCTCCCTGATAGTGGTTGGTGGGGAGGACACCATACGTCACTTGGACTGCACTTTGCCGGTGTAATATGTTCTGGTAAACAAACTTGAAGTTCCACAACCTGCTCACTGCCTGTTTTGAGCAATATTTTTGAACGCATCCACAGTTGAATCACCGCGACCTCACCACCGTGCAGGAGTACTTCAATCTGCAGAGCTTTTTTGGCTGAAGATCTCCTTTGCTGGCAGACTGAAAACGGCTGCACTTGCGGCCAGAAATCGCGACCATGTTCATGTTTCGAAACGGTAAGTCCTATGCATGAACAAAGTTCTATGCATGAGCCTGAAACCAATGTTTGCTTCTAATACTGATCGCCCACTAGTCAGCAAATACCTCTTTGGGGACACTTCTAAAGAATCGATCATCGAAATACCTCAAGGTCAACTCTACATTGTTCGGCCTCTCTCTCCCAAAGGATATTCGGAGTTAATCTACAAAGACGCCGTCGCTTCAATCCGTAGAACAGGCCAGGAGTTCCAATATCAGCTTGTTGTACAGCGAGCATTTGAGGAAGGAGAGCAAGAGCTGGCAGAAGATAGTGATGGCGAAGGAATCGATAGTATCGACAAAGACGAAAAGACCTTCTTGCTGGATCAGCGACTTCACTTTCGATCAGAGCAGCGTGAGACCGGAGAGTTCGTTCTTGCCTGGCGAGACCTCAGCGGCGACACTGGTGACCTGTTCGAGTTTGTGTGCGACTCTTCCATCACTGGAGATAAGATTTCCACCTTCGCATTCGCTGCTGTGGAATGTCAATACGAGCGCAAGTACAGGAAAACTGCTCAGAAGGCTTCGGAAGCGGAGCTCAAAGAGTTCGAATTTGACGAAGAGGACCCTATACCAGGTGCAAGCTCCATTTCCGCTTCGACAGAACTACAGCCTACTTCAAAACAGGCGGCCGAACACATGGCTAAGGAAGTAAAAGAATCAAAGAAGAAGGCCAATACGTCAGCTCCAAGAGCATTCGATGCCGCTCATGGTCCCGCGTCAGCTCCTGCTTCCAAGATGGCACCAGAAGCCACCGAGATCCTGACACAGAAGGTTGCTGAACTACATCTATTTGAATTTGACAGCGGTACCTTCGTTGAACAAGACCACAGTGTCATCGCGACTGTCTCGGAGATTGGGAAGTGGCAATACTGGCTGCAAATCACTAGTTCTCATGGCAAAGAATGGCTTGGTCAACCTGTTGTTGCTGACATCAATCCTGTCTTCAACTTTGAGTATCTGTCATGCATCTTCAACCACTATACTGATGATGGCTCTGCTTACTCGTGGCTTCTACGTTTTAAGGATCAGAAAACTATCGAAGATTTCCAGGAGGGCCTCATGCGTGCTCTATGGGAGCAGCTGAATGAGATCAAGTGGTCCAAGATCCAGGAGCAAGATCGGGATTATTTGTTCGAAGCCTTCAATGATCTTACCATGGATGAAGGCAACGTTCAAGAAGAGGAGGAAGAAGAAGAGGATGAGGAAGAGCCTGAGTCACCAGGTGCGCAGAGTGAGCACTACGATGAGGACGAAGATGAGGAGGATGTCGACATACACGACAAAGATGGCAATGCAAACTCACAACTTGCTGTCGGGTCCAAGTTCGATCGTTCCTTCGTCGTTCGCGGCTCCAAAATTGGCGTCTTTAAACACACACCCAACAAGCACCTGGAATTTACCACGAACATATCCAAAATTCAAACACCGAAAGGAAGACTTTTCAGTCCCAAGAAAGTCATGTTACACAATGAAGACGAGAACATGGTTTTACAAGATCCTAACAACCCTAACTCGCTATACAGAATGGATCTCGAGTATGGTAAGATTGTAGATGAATGGAAGGTTCACGACGATATCGAAGTTACGAACTTCACCCCCGAAACCAAGTTCGCACAGCAGACCGCCAACCAACCGTTCGTTGGCCACTCCCGAAACGCGTTGTTCAAGATTGATCCTCGTGTCACAGGCAACAAACTTGTCGAAGCACAACTCAAGCAGTATGCTTCCAAGAACGACTTCTCCGCCGCGGCCACAACAGACCAGGGTTACATCGCAGTTGCGTCTGATAAAGGTGACATTCGTCTCTTCGACCGCATCGGAGTTAACGCAAAGACCCATATTCCCGCTCTCGGCGAAGCAATCATTGGCCTCGATGTCTCAGCGGATGGCAAATGGCTACTTGCCACATGTCGTACATATCTGCTTCTGATTGATGCTGAACAGAAAGGTGGCAAGAATGAAGGCAAACTTGGTTTCGAGAAATCCTTCGCCAAGGATGCCAAACCACAACCCCGTCGACTCACTCTGAAACCTGAACATACTGCTCAGTTCCAGCATGAGACAAAGGTTGCACTACATTTCACCACCGCCAAGTTCAACGCCACTCCTGAAGGCAAGGAGACCTCAATCATTACGTCGACTGGACCGTTTTTGATCACATGGAGCATGAAGAAAGTCCTTAGAGGGGAGAAAGATCCATACCAGATCAAGCGGTACAGCGATACAGTCATTGCAGACAATTTCGAGTTTGGAAGCGACAAAAACGTCATTCTTGCACTACCAAACGAGGTGGATATGGTCAGCAGGAAGGCTTTCAAGAGACCGACACGTGAGAGTATTGCTGGGGATGTGGCAAGCTCGAGATTAAGTGCGGGTAACTTCTCCACACCAAGAAAGTCTACTAGAGGTAGACCAAGTGCATTGAGAGAAGAGATTGTGAACAGCCCTTACTAAGTGGATGTGCACTAGAGATATGGTCAAGGTCTATCCATTCGAAGGACACGAAATCTCTTCAGACCATGGGGGCTAGTGAAGAGTGGTCATAATGCTTGATACCCATTTGATATTTGACGGAACGTGGCAGGTGCGGAGATAGCTTTGCACACGGAAAAATAATGTAGCTTCAATGAGAGTAGAAAAATGATATGCAGTATGTAGCAACTAATCGAGCTCAATCATGATCAACTAATATTCGTTAATTACCAGGCCGTCCGTCACAATGGCCACTTCAAGGTCTTTGCCTCAGCTTCGACAATTGAGGGAGCGAAGCTCCATGAAATCCATGCATGATCGGGTCTGTCCGTGGCCACATTCAACCTTCATATCCACGTCAGTCGCCATCACGACCGAAGCTCTTTACTTCCCATACACTTCAACCACTTCACTCTCATTATCACTCCTGACGCCAACAAGGCGCTATAACAAAGTCGGGCTTGCAATAAGGCATGTTCGTGCTCTCGTGGGAAAAGGATCTCGAGGTCGTAACTGTAGACGACGTTAAAATGGTCTAGTATCGTTAGACGTCTTCACTTACCACTGACTATTGGAGCTTTAACTTCCGCTATCGATGTCCTGAGCTGAGACCGAAGTGGGTGTCTTTGAAGCAGGTGACGGTAAGGTCGAGTTAAACTTTCGCTGGAGGCTTTGATAGGCTTGAAATTGCTTCACCTCCACGAATGTGATCGGGATATTTACTAGTTGCTTGACTGCTATTATGTATACGGCTACAATAAGTATAGGTATAATGACCCGCATCTGCGAGCACAGCTGTTGAAGTGTGCGTAGAGATGTTGGTACAGTCGATAGCCGGAGCCACGGCCAAGGTACGGGACTCAAGATGACAATTGTGGAAAATATCCCTGCTATAGGGAGGTGAGGAGACTTGAAAATGTAGTGATCTGAAACTTAATAGATCAATTGGGACGCTTGAGAGGGTCAACTCGTTGTGACTTCAGATGGGTGAATATGTTAGTACTTGATCAAGATTACCTTCACCTTGACCACATTTTGACACCTTCACTTCCTGAAAGTATGGTACATATTTCCTCGGAGTATAAGAGCTGGTCTTGCCCATACCTATACTTCTCTTTTCAGCTTTCACGTCAGCGACACAACTCTCGATCACCATGGCGCCTTCACCGAAAGCTAAAACTCTTTCTGAAGCTCAGGAAAGGTACGGTTGAGAACCTGTATTGCAGCGTGACCAGCGTCACTAAGACTCGGCAGTATGTTCAAGGAAGAGACATACACCGATATGGTCATTAGCTGTGGTGAAAGAACTTGGAAGTGCCATCGTGCGGTGCTGTTTGCAAGGTGTCCGTTTTTCAAGATAGCCTGTGATGGGAATTTCAAGGTACATAGTAACACTATCACACGCCTTCCAGAAATTTGACAAATGAGCCACAGGAAGCGAGCACCCTCATACTGAAACTCGACGATGACAACCCGGAAGGAATTGATATGATGCTTCGATATCTATATCTCCTTAAAGTGTCAGATTTCAGTGACAAAGCTATGTTCTCAAGTAATTATAAAGCAGCTGAACAGGCACTTACTTTGGGCGACAAGTACGATCTTCCAGAGCTTTGCTCAGCTGGAACCAAAGCACTCATACGATGTGTTAAATATAACCTGCCGCGCTGGGAATCGAGACTGGAAGGAAGCAAAGCACGTTGGATTTGTTGCTTTAGGAAAGTCTGGACTTGGACACAGAGAGATGCTGACAGCATTCGAGAGCACATTGTAGAACAGATAGTTCTGGGTGCTGACACGGTCATTGAGGACGAGCAGTTCCAAGCACTCATGTGAGAGAATAAAGAGTTCGGGCTGGCATTTGTACGTGCATTGAATAGGAAGAAGGCAAAGAAATGACGAGACCTGGCCAACCAGATGCTGTAAATACGACATTCCACACCAGCCCAGATTTAGCTGCCAGCTTCGTCGAGACAAGCATGAACATTCAGGAAAGCAGAATTGATGATGTGGAGGTCAGGCGTTTGCAAAGGAGCAGGATGCTATGCATCTCGGGCTCGGCTGGAGATACTGTTCGTATTCGTTGAATACTTAGGAATTGACTCAAAGCATTGTCACAGAGTGAAAGTCGCAGGTGGCTAACGTTTTCTTGAGAACGAGCCGCACCTAGTGGTTGGTCAAGACTTGATCGTAATGTGCTGGATCAAACCTTCACTACTGAATTGAGTGTCACTCGCCTCCAGTGGCCTTCACCAAGCACGTGAGAACTTTCAAATCTATGTCAACTTCTCTTTGTCACATTCTCCATCCACATATTGGCTTGCTCCATCCATTAAATCTCGAGAAGCACTCGTGCTGCTTTCGACCGATAATCGCAGGATTATTAGCAATCCTACATTCGTCTTGGCGAGCGGCTTGGACAACCCGACCAAAAGATATCCAGTTATAGGATGTCTGATATGGCTGAGAAGCAAAAAAAGTGCGAGGTTTGAGGTTCCCTGATGAGTTGAAGTTGTTGACAGTCGCCAGGCTCCTTCATGACGGCACATACTCCGATCTAACAATAACATCGAATGGTCGAACATGGAAGTGTCATCGAGCCGTTCTATGTCCACGATGCCCATTCTTTGAGGCGGCTTGTGGAAGCAATTTTGCTGTAAGCACTATGACAACGCTATGCTTGTCGGAATACTTATGTCTGACCCGACACAGGAAGCAGAATCGAGAACCATCAACCTCGACGATGACACAGCAGATGGTGTAAATTTGCTACTCGAGTTCTTGTACACTCTGCAAATTCCGACCTGGGGCAGTGGTACAGTAGCTTTTGCAACCGCTGAGCGAGCCTTCTTTCTAGGTGACAAGTATGGAGTTCCATCCCTTCGGGATGCGGGGCTGTCCAAGCTGAAGGAATATGTCACAAACGTGACCGAGGCATGGGTCAAGTATGGGGCTGGCGTGAATGTTAGCTGGGTCAATTGGTTTGACGGAGTCTGGTCTTGGGATCAAGAGGGCTCCGGAGCACTCAGAGAAACTATAATTTCAGCGCTCCTACCAATTTCGAAAACAGTTATTGAGCTCGTGGAATTTCAGGATCTGGTCTGGAAAAATAGAGACTTTGGGTTGGCATTCATGCGAGCTATAACAGCCGAACGGCTAGTCCGGGTGTCGGAATGGTAGACTGGAAGGCTTGCGGCGCAGGTGGTAAGGTTACCTTACAGGATACACTGAATATGGCGTCACGGCGAATTAGGACATGGAAGATCACGCAGAAACAGTGGTGAATAATGTGCTTGCCACATACTGAATAATACCAACCACTCAAAAGCTGTCAGAAACAAATTTCACAATTCCGCGTCGCAACTCATGTTCATTCGTCCAGAGTCTTTGGCTTCATGCTGTTACTTTCGCGACCTGCACTATCTTTCAAATTTAGAGGAAGCGATTAATCTGGGGAAACACTAATGTATGAATTTTGCGGTAACCATCCATGACAGAGGACAATATGAGTAGATTAAGGGTTGGGGTACATGAGGTCGATGAAGTCTCAAAATATCCGCCAAGCATTGTAGTTCCTCATGGGTACGAGTGGGGATAGACGGCTATCGACGGTGGTGGGTTACATTTTACATGCTCGTGCGGGATATTGTGCTTCGTCACAGAACAACAAAGGTACATACCAGAGGCAAAGCAACATAGGCAGTTCATAGATAGGTTTTTCTTCTACACACTGTATACTTACAACCTCTGACATTTCCTGATCTCTTCTTCCACTACAAAAGTCTTCCTTTCGCGCGAGAGACCAGCGACACTGAAACGCAATTATTCCAGCCCAGTAGAAAACTCCCCGACATTGAACAAAACCCTCTGCAACTCTAAGGACACTCTTCGTCTACAACTTTGACTATCTTTCAGTTCCGACTACACCCTACATTACAGTCAATATGGCCGACCCTGCACCGGCTCCGACGCCCCGGCCGTTCAATCAAGGCATTCGTGAAACAATCACAGCGCAAATCGGTAACACACCTCTTGTGCGATTGAACAAGATACCTCAGTCTCTCGGCATGGAATGCACAGTCCTAGCGAAATGCGAGTACTTCAACGCAGGTGGTAGCGTGAAGGACCGCATAGCCTTGCGAATGATTGAAGAGGCGGAGAAGTCTGGGCGCATAAAGCCGGGAGATACCCTCATTGAGCCGACATCTGGCAACACAGGCATTGGTCTGGCCCTGGTGGCAGCCGTGAAGGGTTATAAGACAATCATCACCTTACCAGAAAAGATGAGTGCTGAAAAAGTCAGTGTGCTGAAAGCTCTAAATGCGACAATCATCCGAACTCCTTCTCAAGCTGCGTTCGATAGTCCGGAGAGTCACATTGGTGTTGCAAGAAAGTTAGAGAAGGAGATTCCGAACGCACATATTCTGGACCAATATGGCAATCCGAACAACCCACTGGCTCATGAGCTTGGAACTGCAGAAGAGATATGGGAGCAGAGTGAAGGTACGGTCACCGCAATAATAGCTGGTGCTGGCACTGGCGGAACTATCACTGGGCTAGCCCGAGGTCTACGCAAGCATAACAAGAACGTCACGGTTATTGCAGCTGATCCGCAGGGCAGTATATTAGCCCTGCCAAGCATGCTAAATGACGAACACAAAGATACACCATACAAAGTGGAGGGCATCGGCTACGACTTTATTCCTGATGTATTAGATCAGAGTGCGGTTGACAAGTGGTACAAAACCGACGACCGACAATCGTTCCATTACGCTCGAAGGCTTATTGCTGAGGAGGGGCTTCTGGTCGGTGGAAGTGCAGGGTCCACTATCGCCGCATTGGCTCAAGCAGCAAAAGATCCCGATGTCAAATTCACGAAAGACGATGTTGTGGTGGTCATTCTGCCAGATTCCATTCGATCATATCTGACCAAATTCATCGATGATGATTGGCTTTCTGCCAACGATTTATTACCACCTACACCACCCCCTGAGGCGTCAGATACACCCGAAGCAGAGAAGAAACCCGCATCATCAGACGAAGCTTTCCAACGTGCGACAGTCCGTTCTCTCCGTCTAAAGCCAGTTCAATCCATACCTTCAGACCAACCCTGCTCCGCCGCCATTGAAATCATGCGAGAAAAAGGCTACGACCAACTCCCCGTCCTCGGCCCATCCCCATCAAAACGACTCGTCGGCCTCGTCACGCTAGGCAACCTACTCTCACGAATCTCCCACGGCCGTGCCACAGCCAAAAGTCCTATCAGCGACGTCATGTTCGACTTCACCAAGATCTCCGAAGTCATCACAAATCCCCAGGACGTAGATAGCATGGGTCTGGACGCCGGCATCGGAAACAATACCTTCGCCGAAGAAGGCCACGACGAGACAGAAGCACGCGATGAAAGCAAGAGTAACAAGACTCGAAGTGGAAGTAAGAACTCAAAGAGACGCTTTGTAGAAATCACGAGCGATACTCCGCTGTCAGCGCTGAATAAGTTCTTCCAGTGGCAGAGTGCGGCGATAGTGACGGAGCGAGAGAAGGGAGGGACGCTGAAACCTATTGCTGTTATTACGAAAGTGGATCTTTTGACTTGGATGTTGAGGGAGACGAAGGCTTGATACGTAGGTTGGTAGTAGCTAGTAGTTGTTGAATGATTAATGGGTGTTGCAAGGCACCATTTTCAGGAGAACTTGAATTTAATGTTTCCCGAGACATTAGCACTAGTACCAATGATGCTCAGTGCCCTCTCAAGCCTTCAGCAGACAAAATCTTGCAACACCAGATCTTCTGATGGTCAAGCTCACGTAACGATCATTGAAGTGTCGGTGATAGAGGCCTGAGAAGACCGTTGCGGGCTCACAGACGTGCCTAACAGCCAGCGGAAAGCCATTCTACTACCTACCCAAGATAACACATAAAACCCTGGGTTAGCCGCATCTCCTATAAACATACTGTCTCCATTATAACGGCATCCACACGTGTTCCTATGTAGGTGGATAGGTAGGGTAGGTATATATCGACATCCAGCATTCAAAGTTCCCTTATCAAAGGGTAAATCTGCCCGTTTTTCGTGTTTTATTGTTGACGTGCGTTTCAATGGCAACTTAAGAGGTGGGTGTTGCTTAAGCGTGAAGACATAAATTTCGTAGGTATATGTACATACCTGTGTACATGTATATACCTGTATATATATAATGTACGGGGGAGTAAGAGTAAGAGTAAGAGTAGCATCACTTGGGTAGAAGTTAAGTGCTCTACGTATACACAGAGAGCGAAGTATAAATTTTGGCTCAGTCGCTGGTAACATGGCGGTTGTGGAATTTATACGATAAGAACAAAACAAGATATTGTTTGTTCGGTATTTCATTTCATTTTAATATATCCAGTTCAATCACAGTAGTTACGGAGGAAATGTACTGTCTACATCCTTGATCGCTTGCCTGTCTGCTTGCTTGCTCGCTCGCTCGTTACCAACGATATTTCTACTTCGTAATCAACAAATTATATATCATAATCATCCGTAATGACCGTGCATTCGAATCGTAAAAGTCGTATATACCTGCTTATTCCCGGTACCTTTGAATCCCGAGTTTCGCCACCAGACCACATTTTTGTGTCAAATCATATACCCGTATAAACCGCTCGCTCGCTTGCTGAATCAATCACTCAATCAAACTGTTCCTGATAAGCGCTCTTCAAGTGCCCACTAGGTTTCTTGGTCGGTCCCGTCCCCACAGGACTCTGCACTGGACTCTGCATGATCGCCGGTAATCCATCAATCATCATGCTGCGGCGTTGATCTTCGGCAGCCGTAGGTGATGGTAAAGTAGCGAGATCGGAGCTCAAGCTACTTTGTTGTCTGTGGTGGCCTTGTTTGTAATCTGTGTCCCCTTGGGAGAGCGCGGGTAGACCTTCTGAACTTAAGGGTTTGCGGTTGATGGCCGGGTAGATTGGTTCTGCGCTTGTGGATTGAGGATGTGCCCCGTCGCTCGAGACGGAGAGTGTTGTGGCGTGATGGGCGTGGGGGGTATTATCTGTGCTTGAGTTGAGTGCGAGTTCGATTGGGTTTAGGACACCTCGCGAATTGAGGGTGGCGTTGAGAGTGCTTGGGACAGCGCCTTCGGAAGAGGGCGAGGAGATACTGTCGCTGCGGACCGAACGGTTGATGAAGTCGCCTTCGATACTGTGCGGGTAGTAAGGATGTTGACCGATGGACATTGAGTCGCGGGTAGGATGGGTCATGATCTCGTGGCGAGCTGGGGTAGACGACATCTCGCCACCAAAGGAGGGTGAATTTACGATTTGGGGATTGCCGTGACTGTATACATGCCCGCCGGGCGAATTGACATTGCTAGCCATTTCGTAGGTGCCCGCGATTGGTTTCACATTGAAGTAATCCTTGTTGTTGACTGCTGTACTCTCGCTGTCTGGATTAGAGGTGAGTTTAGGATCAGATTTGTGCATCCAGGAGACGATACTGCGGCGCTTATTGCTTTCGTCGTTCTTGTTGCGTCGACCACGGCAGCAACAGAAGAAGAAGAGGCCACCGAGGATGGCAAGGCCAGCGATCACTGCCAGAACTGCAATTACCGGAGTCTGCCATGCTGGTGTTTTCTTTGCCACTGCAGAAGATGTTGCTGGAGGGACTGGAACTGTTGTGTTGGTAGCACCCTTAGGGGCACAGTAGTTGTAGGGGGAATAACCGGTGATCGTCTTGTGGTAAGTCGTAAGCATACTGGAAACGCTGCTGTTCAGGCCCGTTGAAGGGACTGAGAAACCGCCGGTCGCGTTACCTTGGCCGAGTTGGTTAATGATAGCGGATGGCACCTGGTAGGTAGCATTAGAGCTAGAGTTATAGTAATGAGTCCATGATTGGGCATTGAGGTCGTATACATCAAGCCAGTCAGGATTATTGAGAGCGCCGGCCTCTGTGGTACCACCAATAGATAGCATTTGTGTTGGATTAGGCATAACACAGAGTTGGCGAGCCCGTGCATGGTTGCTGTTACCATCCGATAGTTTGGTCCACTGGAATGCTGGGACCGAGAGCACCCAAATCGAATCGTAAGCAGTGGTGGCCTGGTATGTGCCGTCGTAGCCACCATAGACGTAGATGAAATGGGAGGTATTGTCAGCTGACGACGCAGTCACCGTACAGAATTGTGCCATTTGCGGTGGTTGAGTTTTCTCAAGTGTCGACTGTAGCCCCCAGGTTTTCTGACCAATATCATACACTCCGATATTCGTCATGTAGCTGTTCTTTGCTCCTCGCATACT
>Ga0181469_100156_pt1 | contig 22240 bp, 13 predicted proteins | sample InSIn2SAF170_2_FD_119081 | JGI IMG/M metagenome (GOLD analysis project Ga0181469, IMG submission 119081) | Clean room microbial communities from NASA Spacecraft Assembly Facility at Jet Propulsion Laboratory, Pasadena, California, USA -... ... | reverse complement strand
TGCCCTTTTTCCTTCTTTTTTTGACCCTTGTTGATTTTATCCCAATGCCGATGTTCGCAACATTGAAAACCAGACTTGGTTAAAATATGTTCAAACCAAATAGACTTAGTGGCAACAATATCAACACCTTGGTATTTTGCATCCATAGGAGGAAGGGCATTGACAACTCGCTCTCAAATTTTCCCCACAACCCTTCAAATTGATCATATTTGGGGTGATCTCTAATGTTGTTGGTAAAGAAAAGCTATAGAGGAATGTCAAGTTGCATGAGTCAATTTTATGTTATTGTTCCTTTATGATGTGCTCATTATCTTCTACTCATTTACAAAGAAGAGGAATCCCAACTACTGTGGGAGCAGAACTTCCTCATCAAGGAGGAAGCCCTTGGAAGGGATCATCCTTCTTTGGCATTCCACCTTTAGAACCTAGCAACATCTTATGCTTTATCGAGAAAATTTGAGAAATCCGAATATATTCTTAGGAGGAATCTAAGAATACTTTTAGCTAGCTTGGTTCCTAATGCTCCAGATATTTCATTTCCTCTGTTGAGTCTTGCAACAACTTTATATCATCTAGGGAGGCATAAGGAAGCAGAGGATTTAGCTTAGGAAGCCTTGAGGATACGTGAAGCATCCTTTGATAAACAAAGTCCTGTAGTTGGTGAGTTGTGTTTTATTCTTGGTAATTGACATATGTCTTTTCAATTCTATGTCATGAGATCCACACTCTGGGTTACAAAGTCCATTTTCTGTTTGATTCTGAGCTTATTTCTTGAAACTTCTTTTCTTTACAGAAGAGGCTTTTGATTGTTTAGCTTTGGTACAACATGCTGTAGGTAAGGATGATGAAATCGATCCCCTCATGTGGAGGGTCTTACAGATCCAAGAAAAGGAGTTTTTCTATGACAGTCCAGAAGTGAAGTCTACATTAGAAATGCTTATTGTCTTTCTTGGCAACTTGGGAAAAAAACAGAGAAATCACTTCTTCGTCGAAGATTAATGAAGCTACAAACAAAATACAAAGATTGATTTCAATCTCAACATCACTATAATCATGTTTGTTTTACCTATTAATAAAAGTATGTACTTGTTTTACTTGTTAATAAAAATATTACTTGTTTGCTTTGATGTCTTGAACTGTTAATAGAAATATGTACTTTTTACCTGAATTGAACATTCCTTTGAGATTGGTGGTTTTTCTCCATGAGTAAAATCTACAATAAAACATTTTGTTGTATAAGCTTAAAATATCTCACTCACATCGTCTTTTTCCCTAGAGAACTCTTCTTTCTACTCATGAAAACAAGTGAAACATTACACAATATAATTTCGTAAATTCACTTGATAAGCCTTTGAAAGTTTAATAGATTATTTATAATTTGACTTCCATAAGATATGCACAATGGAACTAATAAATAAGAGTTTTTTTGGATGATTGAATTATGAAAATTCCCAAGGATTGTATATACTTTTTATAATACAAGAATACCAACATTGGGTGTGGCCACCCTATCCAATTGGGTTGGCAAAAAAGTAAGGAAGTTTGGGCACATGTCATAGTTACAACAACAACTAGAATGACATAGAGTGGAGGTCAATGTTGTTGGCATTGTGGTGTTGGAGTTGTGGAGGTAGCCTTTGTGAAACAATTCTTCAACTGTAAGAGATCGGATTGTAATAATTTCCTTGTTTTGTTTGTTATAAGAGATCTAATAGTAATATAGTGGGTGTAGAGGTTTCATGGTGAACCAATTGTGGCTAGCTGCTACTGAGCTAGAAGCCTAGAACTAGTGTTTCAATTGTTATTCTTTTATCAGTGCAGGTAATAGTTCTATAATTATCATTATTATTTTTAATTACTTAAATAAGTAAGGAGAAAGATATGCTCAGATATTAAGTCTTTGATCACAGGGGAAGAGACCAATAAGGCCATAATAATATGGTATGACAAGGATAAGACTATGACAATTTTTAGGGTCTACATAGCATATAAAGCTAGTGCCTTCTAGAGGTCCATATCAAAAACTGTATCAGAGTGCAGGATTACATCAAACATTTGGGAAACTTTGTATTTCAATCATGTTTATGTGTTTGGATCTGTATCCATTTATATCGTATTCTCAAGGCATCTTTGTATTCCAATCATGTTCCATTTATATCGTGTTCTCAAATTTACTCTAGAATAATTGTTTTTCAAGTTGCAAATTTTTAAACATTTAAGGATGTCAATCATGTTTCTAACTTTTTTTCTGGCCAAATTTTCCCTAACTTGTGTTCAACAATTGCTCTGTTGATATGGGTGGTTGAGGGAAATTGTTGCTTGATTTGGAAGTGATTGTTTTGGGAAGTATATTTAACGTATTTAGATCAGCCACAAACCCTGGCTAAGTAAGGATTCTTTAAATAACCTTCTAGCTTGGTTCCTTTTTGTTTCATCTAAGTCTGGCAAAGCGCCATGAATTTACGTTGAACAATGTAAGAATTTAGTCTTTTCCAAAAAAAATCAAGTCGACTCTTTCATTTTGCAAATTACCTACCAGTTTTGGACATATTCTTTGAAATTTCTATGTTGAAGGTGTTGGATTTAGGTAAGTGATGCAGAATGCACACCTACAGTTCTATTGTTCACCTATTAGACCAGTGCAAATTATAGGCAAACTTGTAAGGATTGGATGTGACTGTTCCAACAATACTCTCATTGGCTTGCAATACATATATTCATAACACATACCTACAATACTATTGTTCACCTATTCGGCTAGCGCATATTGTAGGAAAATTGTTATATGTTGGACTTCCTTGTCTCAAGTTCACACACCAGCACTAAAGATGCAACGTATTATGTGCATCCTTAGATATGTTTGAGATTGCAAGCTAACTATTTAAATAAACGCATGTATAAAACTTCTATATTAGCAAAATAACCATCAATATTATTTTCTAGCATTTTGGGCTGAATTCACAATAGTATGCTAAAAAATGTCATTTCAATGTCTGGAAATTAGGATATATAAATGTGAGATATATACTTTACATCTTTTGGTTATCTCCTTTTCAAATCTAAGTTTTTTTAGGCTACATGTTAATTGTTTGAATTTTGAACTTTGAAGAAATTTCTGAATGGACATCGTAAATACTCGAATGAATGGACTTCATAAGCCAGTGGTATCATAAATTGTGTTATTTCAAAGATTTGACTTCCATATTTTCACAAAATACAATGTCCTCAATAAATACTTATATTTAGGATTATATATGTGTTGGAGTGGTTCCTTTCTATTTTACTGTAATCTTGTTGTTGACAAGCTTTCGCTGACCTTTTTCATCAATTATTCATAGAATATGCAAAAGATTCCATTGTCAAAATGTGGCGAAAATTACATTTCTCCTGATTTCTCTTTTTATTGTTCATGACAACATAATCATGTTGCAGGAATGAGGTATCCTACAGTTTGTTTCAATTTGTGGATTTTTTTTCCTCCCATTTTAATAGAAGGATGTAGATTTCATTTTCATGTTGATGGTTTTTGCAGGTATCTTATCTAGCCCCAAATGTTGGTAATGGAGTGGAGCTTGAGAAGTAGTCATGGACAAAAAGTATTAGAGGTTAATGTTACTATACCACTGTAACCTGGTATCATAAAAAGTTTAATGGTCTGTGACATAAAGAATAGTTATTTAACGACGGGGTTGAAAAGGCAACATCATGTCTTAGTTCTAAATCATTTATTTGTATTTCTTAGTTGTAAGTCATCTATTTGTTTTGAGCTTTATCAGATCAATTATTTCACTAATCCAATATGCATGGCTTGTATTTCTCACCCGATGTTAGTTACTTGACATGGTTGATATAACATTGAATTCTAGGCCACTTTTATTTTAATTCAGAGATTTTATTAATTAAAAAGATGTTCATATTTTGATTGATTTACTTGAAGCTTGATTTAAAAAAGTTTTGTAAATTCCACGCGGATGTTTTTTTTTCAAGGTGAGTTTTTTGCACTACTAAGGTTAGATGAATCCTAGAACATAGGTATACAACAAGCACATATTTGGCCTTTGTTGTGTATCTGTTATTCTTTGTATCATTGATGGATGGTTATTGATGATGTAAAACAAAGGATGGAAAGGTCCTGCCAATTGTCTTGACAAAACAAAGTAAAATGGAGTGGTAGAATTGTGTTTTAAAGGGTGAGCCAGAAATCAATACTTGAAAGGTAGAATTTGAAAATGGCAAGCTATCTGATCTCGATCTAGAGACACTAACAGACCGTGAAAAAAAATGATGGTATTGATGAGTCTTCTCGGCAAATAAGCTCTAACTGTTAGACCACTACCCAAATTTCAGCTATCTGCAATGGAAATAGTGACTATAGCTTATGAATAGTGACTTTGGCCATTGTCTTGTTCGTTTCATATGAATGATTTTGGTTTTCAAACTCCAACTAGTTTGTTGTTAAACTAATTAAAGCTTTTGATGATAAACTCATAATTTTCAAAGCTCTTTTCTAAATCTATTTTCTTGACCAAATTTGTCTTTTTACTTCAGGTATTGTCGATCGCTACTGCGTGACATATGCTATGATATAATTACCTGAATAAATAAATAGAAGCGTTGTACAACATAGTGTTTTTTAAATCTAAAGAAACAATGTTTCCAAATACAAAAATGTATTAATTAAGAACATCTTTTGGACTTCTTAGCTAAGTTATGATTATATTTCAGTAGGGGATTTTGTGGACACGGATATTGTGTTGTCTCTTTGGTTTTTGTCAGGTATCAATGGTTAATAAGGAATGTATTCTTGAACAACAGGCACACATCTTATTCTACTATCGACATGAAACTCCATGGTTTTCAGGATGGCAACAAAAATGCAGATGTTAGTGGGATATTCAAAATCCATGTTGGATGAATTTAATACTAATGCTGATTTTGATTCCTTGTCAGATAAAAAATTTCACAAATCAAATTCGAATAAACAAAAGCAATTCAAGAATGAAGGTGAAGCTATTGCTTTCTGTCCAAGTCCATTTTTTTCATTTGTTGGTTTTTGTCATGTTTTGAATGCGGACTTGTGAAATTTCAAATTGCATGTTGGTTTATGTAAAGGGAATATATATATATATATAGATGTCATTCATGGTTTCCAAAGATCCGTATTACATTTTCACAAAATTTTAGATATCACTCAAATATCTAAACACCAAACAACAACATTGAGATTTTTCTTTCACTCAACCTATAACATATTGCATCTGTTTTCATCAATGCTCCTATTCCATATGTTCTCCACTTATGACATTTCCTTTGTAATATTTGGTGCATTGCTAGTTATAAGTCATTTATAGGTTATAAATATCTTTATAGTTTCACTTCTAATTAAGTATTCAACTGAACATATTGATTCTCTTATACATAACTATTTTTCTCTACACCCACTTTTCATAGTTTCCATAACCATTAGGTAGGGACTTGCAGTTTCAATGTTGCTTTGCTTGTTTAGTAAAATATTGTTGAGACTTTAATTTATTGAAAGTTGTAGAATTTACAATATATGAAGTTTCAAGGTCTAATTTTTAAAAGTCTAATTCTTTAAAAGATGCTAGATCAACGGAAGAGCACTTGCTTTACAAGCAGGAGGTTGGTGGTTCGATTCCATCGTGCCCTGACATCCATATGGAATGACGACAATCAATTTTTGGTGACGAAGGCTCTTTTAACCATCACCAATGAGCTTTGGTGACATTTTTCGACCCTCACCAAAAATATGAAATGGTGACGGTCAATGAACACCACCATATATACGCATCAATAGTGACGACCCTCAAAGGTCCGTAACCATAAATCGTTGTTGATATAAAATGGTGACAGTCACTATCCGTCATTATAGTCATTATTCATGATGGACCTTGAATGCCACCACAACACCTATACTTTTGGCAATGCGGCTTTTGGTGACAGTCATTTTCCATCATTATAATCAATATTCATGACAAACCTTGAATGTCACCATAACACATATACTCTTGGCGACGCCACCTTTGGTGATGTTTAGTTTTTGATGACCGAGGCTATGGTCTATCACCATTGCTTATATGAAATAGTGACAGTTGCTATTCGTCATTATAAATCATTATTGGTGATAGACTTTGAATGTCACTACAACACCTATACTTCTGGTGACATTCAATTTTTGGTAACAAAGGCTATGGTCCACCACCATTGCTCATGAAATGATGACGGCCGCTATCCGTCATTATAAAATATTATTGGTGACGGACTTTGAATGTCACTACAACACCTATACTTTTTGTGACACCACCTTTGGTGACATTCAGTTTTTGGTGACGAAGGCTCTTTTAACCATCACCAATAAGTTTATGGTGACATTTTTCACCCCTCACCAATGTCTTTTTTTCTTGTAGTGACCCCCGCTTGACATCAATGGTGCTGTTAAGAAAATATGAAAAATTATGAGTTATATAGAAGCAACCTAGGACCGCCTCATAAAGTTGCATGACAATAATGAATATGGTATTCAAGATACCAATGTCCCTAAGCCTCTAAAACAATGTCTCTCTCATCACAATGTCAAATGCCCTCCAAAAGTCCACAAAGCAACAAAAAAAAAGAAATTCAAAGAGCAATAACAAGCCTCCTTGATAATGGCCTTAAGTGTGAAAATATGATTAATAGTTCAATGCTACAAGCAAAAAACAACCTCTATCCCCTAGCCCTAAGATGCCTCCTCTACATCTTATGAAAAAACCATAAGTGAGCACCATTATAGAGAACTTGGAGAAAGTATGCCCAACCATGATGGTTTAGTAGTTATTCAGTTTTGTATTGGCCCCTTATTTGAGAATCAAGTGGATGATGTGTTAAGACCATGCCCAAGGGAAACTGGAACAAAGGGCATGCATAAACAAAGCAACAATGTGAGGATACAGAGAGTGAATACCATGCTTGATGAATTTTGTTGGGAAGCCTTGCTCATCCTCGTGACTTTGCTTGCTTTCTTAATGTCATTGAAGGAGAAAATATGATATGGGGCCTAGGGGAGGAGGTGAAAATGGGGCTTGTGGAGGGTCATCATAGAAGGAACTCTAGAGGTTTATTTGAGATATGTTTGATGCAAAAGACAAAAGAGATTTAGTGTTTAATTGTAAAGTGTTGATTTTGTGTAATATCGGATGTGCTCTAGCTTCGAAATTTTTTGGAGAGGCTAGAACACATGAAATCTCCAAGACCCAGAAATCGTTTGGTGAAATTCAATCTGGATTGTGTTTTATTAAAATAATTAATATTTTTAATGGGGTTTCTAAGTCTAAACTTAGGAAAATAAAAAATATTAACGAGTATTAATAAAAATATGGGTGAGAAGCTTCCAAGAGACAAAGATCAATTCTGTTTTAATTTTAGCCGTTGATTAGGCACTTAATCTTGTCCATTGATTCATCAACAGGAAAAATATAAGAGGAGGCTTGAGGGTCAATTGGAGTATTAAAATAATTAATATTTTTAATGGGGTTCCTAAGTCTAAACTTAGGAAAATAAAAATATTAATGGGTATTAATAACAATATGGGTGAAAAGCTTCTAAGAGACAAGGATAAAGTCTGTTTTAATCTTCGTTGTTGATTAGGGACTTAATATCTTACATTGATTCATCAATAGAAAAAGTATAAGAGGAGGCTTGAGGGTCAGTTGGAGACACACCAAGTTGATCAGTCAATTCGATTTTTCTAGGGCGTGCTTTGCTGAGAAAATTGAACAAGTGATCTGAGTTGTAGTGAGAAGGGAAGAATCAGAGATTTGGATCGGAGGGGAAGTTCTGAGCCAAATATTATGTAGCAGAGAGGTAGCATGAGCATCAGTAGAGGCAGCGCAAAGGCCTACGTAGCCCAAGAGGGGCTCACGCAGAGATGACACAATCCAGAGGGACTCTTGCAGTGGAAGTGCAGAGTATTCATCAAAAGTCTGAGATTTTTCTAGAGAAGCAAGATTCTGAGCCAAGAGGGATGAACAATAGTCTTCATCCAACAAATCGATCCAACAGAAAGGGTGACGCAGTCTTCTAGAGGCAACACGTTGGCCCACATAGTAATTATGCAGGGACTTCGCAGTGTTTGCCAAGAGGATCAGATAATTCATTGGATCAGTTGTGACTTGGGGAATGAGGTAAACCCTCGAATGTATTTCTTGTTGTTGTGATTTCTCTGTAACATTAGCCGGTGTGAGAGGCAACCTATTGTACTCAAATCATGCTTGCTTAATAATAAAAACCCTTTATTTGTTGCACCAGTTTTCCCACGTTGGGTTTTTCCGAGGACGTATTGTCAAAAACTAATGGTGTCCCTTGTTTGTTTGTCTCATATATTGTTTCAGTTTATGATTTGTATGTCAGTGTAGTTTGCAATAGTGATTACATCAATGTTAATCTAATTAAATAACTTGTTGAATGAAATAACAAGTAAGAGTTGTTAAACCAGTAACTGCAGTAGGATTTATGTTTGTAAAGATTCAGAAATTTTCACATGATATCAGAGCGATTATAGATCATAGGACATTGAAGCCATCAGCCGAGAAGATCCAGCAAATCTGCTGCAGAGAGGCAGTTGTCCCGAGTGACAGCGTTGTTTCAGAACCAAAGGAGTAGCTGAAGGGGTGATGCAGTGCAAGAGGAGTGATGCAGAAGCTCACGCAGTGCCTACATCAGCGTTTTGAGTCAGGAGGAGGTGACACAGTAGCCGAGAGGAGCCCACGCAGTTACTGTGTCAACTCTCTGGGCCAGCGCAGAGCCTGAGGGGCTAAGATCAGTCAGTTGTCGGGGTAGTAAGAGCAGTGCAGATTAAATCTATAGTGTTGGTGGGACGTCGTTGTTGTTGTTGCATAACAGTGTGTGAGGAGACGGAACCAAGGTAGAGGGAGGCACTGCCTTAACAGACTTCTTGCCAAATAAATCTAGGTCCAAGCTGCTAAGCAGCAGCAAAGGAGGATTGGAAAGGAGCAATTCGACATTGTTTGGCGAAAGGATTTCCGTGAAGGAAATCAAGACTCAAGGAGTGTCTAGAGGAAACTTGTTCCTTAGAGGATTTCTAGTGCCAAAGAAATCCAGATCCGAGTTTTGTTGGGCATCAGTGAAAGAGGGAGAAGAGAACATGTTCGCCACTCATTTGAGCACAGATGGTAGTTAATGGAATGAGGGATCATGACAGATTGGATGGAGCATCCAACTTTCTCATTTGGAAGACCAAGATCCTGGCAGTCTTAGACAAGAATCGCATCAAGGATTATGCCTTGAAGGTGGTTGATGTTTCGGTCGATGTTGATCCTCTCAAGAAATACGAAGAGGCTCAAGCAAAGGTGAAGTGCATGATCTTGGACGGAGTCAAGAATCATGTGATCCCACATATTGCTAAAAAGGACACAGCAATGGAAATGTGGGAGGCCTTGACTACCTTGTGCGAGGGAACTTCCGTTCAACGAAAGATGTTGCTTGAGAATCAGCTAAGATAGTACCAGATGTAGAAGGGAGAAGAAATCGATCCCTTCTCAGATTACAAGGGATTAAACACCAACTGACTTCTATGGGGTCTACACCAGATCCTGAGTACATGGTCAGGACTGCCCTAAATGTAGTCACTGAAGACTGGGAGACCTTTGTCCAAAGCATCTTTGGTAGGGCCTCTCTCCCAATTGGGAAGAGATGTGGGCAGCTCTTCGACAAGGAGAGAACAGACTGTTAACCAAGGCAGGAAGTAGTGGAAAATGAATCAGAGCCAAGAAGGAGGAAGAGGAGGATTGTTAAATTATGATATGTTCTATGCCTAGAGAAGTTTAGTTATTTTTCTTCTTATTATCCACAAATTAGCAATCACATATACATTAAGTAAAGTGTAAATAGAACATTAAATGATCAATAGAAAACAACCCAAGACAAGAGACACAAGATGTGGCGGCTAGCCAGGGACAAACTCCAATGCAACGAAACCCTTTGATCAAATATTCTTTTATCTTCAATAGTTCAGCAGAGAGAAATAGTACAAAATCTGAATTTTGTAATTTTATATCAGCAGCAGCAAACCCTAGATCAACAAAGTCAAACTTGGTCAAACTAGTTGAAATTTACCTCTAAAATACTTTGTCAATTTCCAGTGAACTTGTCCTCAAACAGCCTAAAGAAACAACCCTTGAATAGCCCCAAAATTTCAATCAATTTGCAGATTTCTGAAGTCAACTTACAACCCTAAACTAGGGCAGTGAACACTAGTCAAACCAGAGGTCATATCACCTTGATTTTCATGCCAAAAATTGCGGCCTGCATAGGAGAGGCAACCACACCCAATCCGCACTTTTGGATGGTCAATGCTTGGTCAACGTTGGTCAAAGAGATGACCTGCTGTCCTAGCGTCCTTTCTGCGTCTTCCTTGCCCTAGGACGTCTTCCTTTGAGCCACACATGTGAGAGAGAGAGGCTCCTTTTATGCGTAGGGGAGAGAGAGAATATGAGTGAATTGAAATTTTCCAAATGAGGAGAATGCTCCTTGTATTTATATGCAAACGTTGAGGATGAACAGACATGACTGTTGGGCTTCTGAGCCTACATAAGTTTGTTGGCCGACCTTGACAATTTGTCCATAATCAAAATAAATTCATATCTCCATAAATACTTATCACAATCGGATGATCTTTAGATCAATCCTACACCTCTTGATGAGAGGAATCTAGGAAAAATATCAGAAGCCATAACTAAGGTGATCCACATGGAGTTTGGCTTTAGTTGCCATTTTTAACACTCCCTCTTAACTAGGGAGAACTTCATCTGTAATCCGTCAAACCGTCACTACTATCCATCCATCAAATGCATTGTCATGTACAGCATGACCCCACTATGCCCTACCCTGCTCTACTCTGCTTTGCTCTGCTCTACTTTGCTCGAACTATGAAGAAGAAGAAATGATCGAGGATGTATCATACCATCCTCCACTAACTTGAAGTCAGTCTCAGAGTGTGAACGACTCTCATTGATCCCAGATCAATGTAGGTCATCCTAACATAGCGAGTACAGTAGATATAGTGATGTGTCTATCGATAGTACTACTATGGTCCCTATCCTCATTTCTCTGCTCATTGATCAGATGAGAGGTACTTCCCATGAGTCCCAAACTACATGGGTAGGATGCCTCAACGGGAGAACTAATCATCTTGTCCACAAGAGAACGAATCATCCTGTCCAGTGGATGCCACGTAGAACTAATCATCCTGGCCTACAGGAGAACTAATCATTTTGCTCCACAGTCTCCACGAAAAATGAATCATCCTAGCCCATAGGAGAACTAATCATTATGTTCCACAGTCGCCACAGGTGTCATAGGGGAAGGTTGAACATTTACCCTGTACATAGTGCACCACCAGGGGATGGTGAGTCACTCTGTGGTCACATGTCACTCCAAGAAATACATCGCGCCCTCCTTGGAGCTCCCAGAGCTCAATACATCATACTCGACCCTCATAAGAGTGTCTCTAAATGACACCAAGTCGTTCTCGGAAGTCAGGAATTTGACCTTTCCTAGGGGATTTGTCAAGATGTCGGCAACTTGTTCATCTGTATCGATATGTTGGAGCCTTATTGCTCCTCGCTACACCATATCTCGAATATAGTGGTACCTGCTATCGATATGCTTGGAGTGATCATGAAATACGAGATTCTCTAATAAACAGATCTTGTTCTTGTTGTCACACAAGATCACGGTGGTATCCAATGTAAATCCAAATAGCTCACTGAAAAGCTTTCGCAACCAGACTGCCTCACAGGAGGCCATGCTAGCAGCAATGTATTCTGCCTCGGTGGTGCTCAAAGCCACTAACTTCTGCTTCCTTCTCATCCATGATATTGAGGCAGATCCCAAAGAGAAACAACACCCGGAAGTGCTCTTTCGATCCACCACACTGCCTACCTAATTAGCATCAGTATACCCAAGTAGTTTCACATATCCGGCAATGTATCTCAACCCATGAGTGATTGTGCCACGAAGATATCTCAACAGATTCTTGGCACCAATCCAATGTAAGTGGTGAGGCTCAACCATATGTTGACTCAATGTGTTGACTGCAAATCATATATCCAAACGGGAGTTGACCAAGAACATTAATGTTCCGATGAGTTGATGATACTCGATAGCATTTCGTAAAACAAGTCCGGCAACACTACCACTTAACTTCTTGAAGTCAAGCTCCATCAGGGTAGTTGCGGGCTTACAATCCACCATGCCAAATCTCTCCAATATCTTCACCACATATTTTCCTTGAGATAGGAAAATCTCCCATGGTTTCTGCCATACTTCCAGTCCTAGGAAATAGTGCATAATTCCTAGGTCTTTCATCTCAAACTCAAAAGCCAACTCCCTCTTACATTCGTGAATGAGAGGGTCTGCACCTGTTAGAAAGAGGTCGTCAACATATAGCACCAGTATGAGAGGCTTGTCATTTATAACCTTAAAGTAAAGGTTAGGGTCGACTTCACTCCTACTGAATCCCAACTTCATCAAGTAGCTATCGATCCTCTCATACCATGCTCGGGGTGCTTGGTTTCGCCCATAGAGGGCCTTCTTCACCCTGCACACATGAGATTCTCGATCATAAATCTCAAATCCTTCGGGTTGCTCCACATAGACCTCCTCTTTGATCGAACCATGTAAGAATGCAGTCTTGACATCCATATGATGTAGGTTCCATCCTTGCGAAGCAACAAGGGCTATGATCGAGCGGATGGTGGTATATCGGGCAACAGGTGTAAATATCTTGTCATACTCTATACCTTCCTTCTGGGAGAAGCCATGAGCGACAAAACGAGCCTTATACTTTTCCGCACTTCCATCAACTGCATGCTTTATCTTGTAAAGCCATTTTGAAGTGACAACTGCTTTGTCCTAGGCTCTGGGGACCACATCCCAAACATCGTTTTTCATAATGGACTCATATTCCTCGATCATAGCATCCTTCCATACTTGATGCTTGACAACATCTGTGAATGACAAAGGCTCATTTTGGATGATCATTCTCATGATGGTCAGGTATCCCTCATACCTGTTCGGCTTCTTACTTTCACGGAAGGTTCCCCTGGGTGCAATGTGTCCTTCAGCATCATCAAGTGCCCCCCTAAGCCATGAAGGCCTCTTCCTAGAATAGGAAGGCTCTTGCAGAGGAGGATCAATAGGATCCATAGGTTCTTCCACATCAGGCATCGTCTCATCTAACTTTTCCATCGATTCCCTGGTGTCAGCTTCTTTAGATCCCCTTAAAGTAGGAAGATTATCTACTTTGCTAAGAGCCATATCTTCGTCAAAGGTGACATCATGACTAATATCGACTTCCCTTTGACTAGCTACATAGATTCTATAGCCCTTAGTATTTTCCCTATAGCCCACGAAGATTCCTTTCTTTCCAGAAGCACCCACTTTCAAGAAGTGCCGAAACCAGAAGAACACTTCATCCTTCTTTTTCAAGAAGTATATCCAAGTCTTGTGAGAATAATCATCTGTAAAAGTGAGGTAATATAAATATCCTCCCAAGGAGTTCATAGGCATCATACCGGATATGTCTGAGTGAACCAACTACAATATATCGGAGGTTTTGCTTTGGCTTGAGGGGAATGGTCCCCTTTTGAGCTTTCCTTCGGCACATCCTGGACATACACCTTCTTGCTCTAATCTGAACTCGGGCATCCCTGGTCACTATTTTCCTTACATTGGGTAGAGCTTTATAATGAAGCTAAGCAAACCTCTGATGCCATAGTTCGAACTAAATAGATGTGTCACAAGACATAACACCCAGCGGATTTCCTCCAACCTGATATAATGAATCAACTCGAAACCCAAGAGTAAAAGCATCTTTAAAGTTCTTTTTCCATACACGTACCTTGCCATCGGTGAAGGCCACCTCGTAGCCTTTGTCTTCCATTGCCGAAATGGACACCAAGTTCTTTTTGAAATCAGGTACATATAATACGTCTTGTAAATGGATGGTATTACCCTGATTCAATTGAAGAGTGACATTTCCTATGCCTTTCACGGGATATTTTGAATTATCTCCAAGAACAATTTCTAGGTTGGTTTCCTTCTCTATCAGATTATAGAGAGATTCTTTGTAACTAGTGAAGTGCCTTGAGGCACCACTATCAAAAAGCCAATTTCCCAGTGAGTCGGGGGGAGCAGTAGTAGATAGAGCTGCTGGTACATAATATTCATCTTGTTTATTGTTAATAGTGTTAGATTCATACTTGGAATTTCTTGCCTTCTTGAATGGTTGTCCTCTTCCTTGATTTCTAGCACTTCTTTTACCTCTGCCATTTGACCTACCATTCCTTTGATTGCTTTGACAGGGATTTTGGTCATCGTCCCGGTGTGAGTCCCTTTTATCAAGGCACTCCCTTGCATAGTGACCAGTTTTATTATAATTGTAACATCGTCCTTTTCTTCCACCCTTTGGTCCAATCTTTCCTTTGAATTTAGCCCCGAAATTTTTTCTTCTTTTAGTATGAGAAGAAAAGGCAGAGGACCTTTAAGTATGGGCATTTCTTGCTCTTCCATCCTTGTTTCTTCTTGAATGCATCTGGCCATTAATTCCTCAAATCCAAGAATTAAGTTATTGTTGAGAAGAGTAGTCCTGAATATATACCATTCAGATGGCAGTGCTCCAAGAGTTGTGAGTGTCATTTCCCTGTCACGAATTACTTCCCCAATAGATGGGAGATCATTCTTGATCTTGGTGATCCTTAAGAAATATGCTTGCATACTCTCATCTTTGCCCTTCTTATTTTCCTTCAGCTTATTTCTAAGAAACAAGACTTGATTTGCATCATTTACTTTAAATAAACTCACCAAAGTATTGTAGATTTCTTTGGAGGTGTTTAGCTCGGAAACATAGGCCACCAAGCATTTGTCAATAGAGCCCTGGATGATCTTCCTTGCTTTGACTTCTCCCTTGGTCCATTTGTTCCTAGCAATAGCAGATGCATTTGATGGAGGCTCAACAATTCCGCCTCTCACATGGTCCAACACTTCCTGTTCTTCTAATGTTAGATCGAGAGACATCTTCCATCCTTGATAGTCAGACTTTTAACGGAGTTTATCTTCAGCAGGGAAGTGTGTTGAGGACCCCATGATTTATTTCAGATAGCTTTGCCAACCTTCTCTTCGGTAATTGCTCTTGCTCTTGCTCTTGCTTGGGCTTTGTCTTCACCTCAGCTCCAATACCATGTTAAATTATGGTATGTTCTATGCTTAGAGCAGTTTACTTATTTTTTTTCTTATTATCCATAGATTAGCAATCACATATACATTAAGTAAAGTGCATATAGAACATTAAATGATCAACAGAAAACAACCCAAGACAAGAGACACAAGATATGGCGACTAGCCCAGGACAAACCCCAATGCGGGGAAACCCTTTGATCAAATCTTATTTTATCTTCAATAGTTCAGCAGAGAGAAATAGTACAAAATCTGAATTCTGTAATTTTATATCAGCAGCAGCAAACCCTAGATCAACAAAGTCAAACTTGGTCAAACTAGCTGAAATTGACCTCTAAAATACTTGGTCAATTTCCAGTCAACTTGTCCTCGAACAGCCTGAAGAAACAACCTTTGAACAACCCCAAAAGTTCAGTCAATTTGTAGATTTCTGAAGTCAACTTGCAGCCCTAAACTAGGGCAGTCAACACCGGTCAAACCAGAGGTCAGATCACCTCGATTTTTGTGCCAAAAATTGTGGCCTGCCTAAGAGAGGCAACCACACCCAATCCGCACTTTTGGATGGTCAATGCTTGGTCAACGTTGGTCAAAGAGATGGCCTGCTGTCCTAGCGTCCTTCTTTCTGCGTCTTCCTTGCCCTAGGACATCTTCCTTTCAACCACACGTGTGAGAGAGAGAGAGACTCTTTTTATGCATAGGAGAGAGGGAGAGAACATGAGTGAATTGAAATTGTCCAAATGAGGAGAATGCTCCTTGTATTTATATGCAAACGTTGAGGATGAATAGACATGACTGTTGGGCCTCTGAGCCTACATAAGTTTGTTGGTCGGCCTTGACAATTTGTCCATAATCAAAATAAATTCATATCTCCATAAATACTTATCGGAATCAGATGATCTTTAGATCAATCCTACACCTCTCGATGAGAGGAATCTAAGAAAAATATCAAAAGCCATAAATAAGATGATCCACATGGAGTTTGGCCCTAGTTGCCAATTTTAACAAGGATGCAAATCTTGCATCAACGAGACAACAGGAACAGCAGAAGAGGAAAAAGAAAGACATATCCAAAGTCAGATGCTTCAGATGTGGGGAACTGGGACATTTCACCACTCAGTGCCCTCGGAAAAACGGCAAGGGATAGAAGTCTGACTCAAAGGATGCTCCAGCGAAAGCTGACAAGGAGGATGATGATGAGAATTGTGCCATGAGTGTTCATGCACCTCAAGAGAAGAGGTGGGGCGATATTGAGCCGTAGTCTGAAGGACTACATGAAGGCAGGGTCCTTGAGGTGCCCAAACTCTTGGATCACATACGACTACGGGATCCCTTAATGACAGTAGCAAAAGGACGGGAGTGTTACACAGTAATTTGTCACTATCTTCATCCCAGTCTTCCTACTATGTCATGTGTCCAAAGTCATTCATGCTCATGTTAGACAAATGCTCTCTAATGTTGCCAAATGACCCACTTTTCCAAAGGTTTCTGCCTCATCGCGTCTGTTGGCTAAATAAACGCGCTAAAGGGCACTCCAAAACAGCCCAGAAGCGCTGCCATCGCGGAAGTACACCAAATTTCCGCGATGGTCCGATTTGATGTGCCAGCGCGAGGTCGTTTGTAACATTAAAGCGATGACCTGACTAGCTACGTTATTCAATAGTGATGTCAGCACAGAAGATCAGTTATGTGCCCGCGATGATCCAGATCCCGCGAATTTGTTCCAACAGTTGGTCTTCCAGATGACTCCAGACCTGGTTGTTGGCATAGTTTATGTCGCCCTCCTTTCTCTGGCGTGGTTGTTCCGTCATTTGTACTACCTTCCTTGGAGATAAGCTCATTCTCCCACCTTTCATGGAGACTCCTTCTCCTATTTAAACTCTCACCATTGCTATGTGCTGCTAGTTTTTGGAATGGTTGCTGATAGTTGGCTAGTTGCGCAGTGTCGTTAGTGTTTGTGAGTTTGCTAGATAGCTGGTGTGAGTGTGACAAGTGCGGGATTGTTGATAGCTTGTGGAAGGTTGTGAAGTGCCCTTAATCTTGTGTAAAACTTGTGAGTGAGAGAGACTTGTATGTTTGGAGATCCATCTTCAAAGAGTGAATGCTTGAAGAACATGCTGGCTGGACCCTTCTGAGAAGGCTTGTGATGTCAAGACTTTGGTTGTAAGCTTACTCTTATTTCATTATTAATGCAATCAATGATGTTTTCCTATGTCTTGTATGTAACGTACTTGATAGCTCATGACTTCTTGACTTTGTGAGTAAATAGATCATTATTGTTCTGGTTACGTGCTTTGTTGTATTTCCTTTGCATTGTTTCAGGTTGATTACTCATTAGGAGAAGGAAGCGGAAGCTGGCGCAGCGCAACAGAACTCCATCGACCACCAGTTGAGGTAGGCCTCCAACTATGACTGTTTAAGGAAAGCTATTGTTGATCTATCCTTGTTTGTGACTAGACCCACTCTAGGGCTAGAGGGGTTGCCTCTATCTGTAGAGGGAACACTTTCCTGCATCACAGGGAGTTAGTTGGTGCGAGGGATGATGGAGCAATAGTGGCAGAGCTAGAGTGCCAAGTCTGAAGCAGTACAGTGGACAATGGAGTGTTGCAGAAGTGCGAGAAGCTTAGAGCAAATACAACAACAACGCAATAGCATCAGAGGGTCATCATAGATTAGTAGCAGAGGTAGCTTCAGCATCACAGAGCATCCAAACTAACCAGCGTGTTAGCTTTTGGGTAGCTTTTCAGTTGCTTACTTCTCAGCAACTGAGTTGCAGCGGCAGTGCTATGGGCAGCATGATGCAGCGTGTTGAGAGGGAGCTGCAGTACAAATGTAGCGGTGGCACTGGCAATGTCATGGGCAGCACTACAGGTTGTAGCAGTGCAACAGATAAAGGGTAGCAAGCCGAGCATTAGCAACACAGAGGACTGATGTCGTGGATCAGTGTGATACTTCTACTAGGAAGTATTGCTAGAGCACATTCCTCACTAAGAGAGAGTGTTGATTTTGGGTAGCATCGGATGTGCTCTAACTCCGAAATTTTGTGGAGGGTCTAGAACACACAATATCTCCAAGACCCAGAAATTGTTTAGTGAAATTCCACCCAGATTGTGTTTTATTAAAATAATAAATATTTCTAATGGGGTTCCTAAGTCTAGACTTGGGAAAATAAAATATTAATGGGTATTAATAAAAATATGGGTGAGAAGCTTCTAAGAGACGAGGATCAAGTCTGTTTTAATCTTAGCCATTGATTAAGGACTTAATCTCGACTATTGATTCATCAACAAGAAAAGTATAAGAGGATAATTGAGGGTCAATTGGAGACACACCAAGTTGATCAGTCAGTTTGATTTTTCTAGGGCATGGTTTGCTAAGAAAATTGAACAAGTGATCTGAGTTGCAATGAGAGGGGAAGAAGCGGAGATTTGGATTGGGGGGAAGTTCCAAGCTAAAGAGGATGTAGCAGAGAGGCAGCCTGAGCATCAGTAGTGGCACACAGAGGCCTACGCAAACCAGGAGGGGCTCACGCAGAGCTAACGCAGTCCAGAGGGACCCTTGCAGTGGCAGTGCAGAGTATTTGTTAGAAGTCCGAGATTTTGATAGAGAAGCAAGGTTTTGAGCCAAGAGGGTTGAACATCAGTCTTCATCCAGCAAAAAGGGTGACGCAGTCTTCTAGAGGCAAGACATTGGCCCACGCAGTGATTGAGAAGGGACTTCGCAGTGTTTGCCGAGAGGCTTAGATCACTCATTGGATCAGCCGTGACTTGGGGAACGAGGTAAACCCTCTAATGTATTTCTTGTTGTCATGATTTGTCTACAAGGTTAACCAGTGTGAGAGGCAACCTGTTGTACTTAGACTTTGCCTGCTTAATAATACAAACCCTCTATCTACTGCACCAGTTTTCCCGCAATGGGTTTTTCCGAGGACGTGTTGTCCAAAAATAATGGTGTCCCTTGTGTGTTTGTCTCATCTATTGTTTCAATTTATGCATTGTATGTCAGTGTAGTCTGCAGTAGTGTTTACATCACTATTTATCTAATTAAATAATTTCTTGAATGAAATAACAAGTAGGAGATGTTAAACCAGTAACTATAGTAGGATTTCTATTTGTAAAGATTCATAAATTTTCACATAAAGTGCTTGACAAAAATCTTGCGAAGATAAAAGATTGGAGTGGTTTTGTATTGTGTTTGACTGTTCAGCGTCTCCATGACGATTAGTCCTGCAGAAGCATGGCATTGAAAAGGTTAGTGGGAAAGGCTTCAATTTTTGGAATATGAGATGAAGTTGACTTTCCTAAAGTCTTGTGGAAGTATAAAATCATAGAGTTATTTCCACATTCTTAAGTTTGAAGGATATCCACAAATAGTCTACTTACTAAAAAAACGTCAAAGAACTAGAGGAATTGTATGCCACAAAGAACAAAGCAAACAAATTATTTTTGCAAAGTTCATTAGAGGACCGATTTGCAGTTCCCATATTAACCTATTTAGGTCCTTGTTAAGCTAATTGATAGGGTTCAAGCAAGCACATTAGATGAAGATAGTTTGTCAAACCTATCAGCAAGTTAGTTGAATTTTTGATAGTTTGATTGTTACTCTAAGAAATCAAGTTGAAAAGCTAGCACTTGATCAGGGGACAATTACACCCATGGTGAAGAAACGAGGAGAAAGGGCAAAGGTGTTGATGTTGGTGACTTACAAAGGCCTTTTCTTGCAAGATAGAAGGGTAGATTCAAGAAACCAACTAACAATAATTAACCTCAAAGCAAGGAGACACAAGGTAGTTGGAGACTGTTGAGTTATGGTATGTTCTATGTTATAACAGTTTACTTCTTTTTCTTATTATATTCCACACATTAGCAATCACATGTACATAAAGTAAAGTGTCGATGGAGCATTAAACGATCGACAGAAAACAAGAGAAGACAAGAGACACAAGACGTGGCGGCTAACCAGGGACAAACCCCACAATGTGTGGGGAAACCCTTTGATCAAATCTTCTTTTATCTTCAATAATTCAGCAGAGAGAAATAGTGCAATAAATCTGATTTATATTAGCAGTAGCAAACCCTAGATCAGCAGCATCAGCATTAGCAGCTTCATCATCAAAACTAGGGCAGTCGATATCTCACAAACCAACTGTCGGATCGGCTTGATTCCACCACCAAAAGTTTCCGCCTTCAAAGCAGGTTCAGATGAACCTACAGCGTAGTTCAGAAGAGAAGGTTTGATGATCCACGCTAGTCAAACTTTGGATCTGCAGTTGCAGCTTCAGTTTCAGTAGCTTCCTTCAAAATAGGGTAGTCGATATCTCGCAAACCGACTGTCGGATCGACTTGATTCCGCCACCAAAAGTTGCAGCCTCCAGACGAGGTTCAAATGAACCTACAACACAATTCAGAAGAGGAGGTTTGATGGTCCACACTGGTCAAACTTTGGATCTGCAGTTGCAGCTTCAGTTTCAGCAGCTTCCTTCAAACTAGGGCAGTCAATATCTCGCAAACCGACCGTCGGATCGACTTGATTCCACCATCAAAAGTTGCAACCTTCAGAGGAGGTTCAGATGAACCTACAACATAGTTCAAAAGAGGAGGCCTGTTGGTCCATGTTGGTCAAACATTGGATCCGCAGTTGCAGCGTCAGTTTCAGCAGCTTCCTTCCACGTGTGAGAAAGAGACTCTTTTCTGTGCAGTGGAGAAGACCCTCTTTTCTACGCAGGAGAGAGAGAGAGAGATGTGATGACATGAGTGAGTGCAAATGAGGAAAACCCTCTTGTATTTATACACAACTGATAATGTTTGAATAGATGCGACTATTGGGCTTCTGAGCCTACATGAGTTGTAAGTCAGCTTGATAATAATTCCATAATCAAAATAAATTCATATCTCCATAAATACTTATCGGAATCGGATGATCTTTAGATCAATCCTACACTTCTCGATGAGAGGAATCTAATAAAAATATTATTAGCCATGAATAAGAAGACCCACAAGAAGTTAGGCCCTAGTTGGCAATTTAACACTCCCTCTCAACTAGGGAGAACTTCATCTGCAATCTGTCTATTGGTCGCTACTATTCATCCATCAAATGCACTGCCCTGTACAGCCTGACCCTTGCCCTGCTCTGCTCTATTCTGCTTGTTCTACTTTGTCTTGTTATGCCCTGTACTGATCTGTATTGTTCTACTCTGCTTTTGTCCGAATTATGAAGAAGAAGAAATGATCGAGGATGTATCATACTGACTCAAATTCAGTCTCAGAGTATGTACCACTGGTCCCAGACCAATCTCAACCAACCCGAAGTCAGCATCATAGTGAGTACAACTCCATTGGTCCCAGACCAGCATCATCCTCCATTGACTCAAAGTCAGTCTCAGAGTGCGTACCACTAGTCCCAGACTAGCCTCAACCGACCCAAAGTCAGTTTCATAATAGCTACCAATCCTACCAATGGTCCCAGACCAGTATCACAGTCTCAGAGAGTGTGCCACTGGTCCCAGACCAGTCTCAACCAACGTGAAGTCAACGTCATAGTATGTACCACTCTCACTGGTTCCAGACCAGTACTGCACTGACACGAAGTCAGTCTCAGAGTATGTACCACTAGTCCCAGACCAATCTCAACCGACCCGAAGTCAGCATCATAGTATGGTACAACTCCTACCACTAGTCCCAGACCAGTATCATTGATCCCAGATCAATGGAGGTCATCCTAGCGTAGGGAGTACGGTAGATACAGCGATGCATCCATCGGTACTACTATGGTCCCTAACTTCATTTCCCTGCTCATTGATCAGATGAGAGGTACTTCCCATGAGTCCCAAACTGCATGGGTAGGATGCCTCGACAGGAGAACTTAATCAATCCCGTCCTCACAGGAGAACACATCAATCCTGCTACAATCGCCATGGAGAACACATCAATCCAAGCCTCACAGGAGAACACATCAATCTTTCTACAATCGCCATGGAGAACACATCAAT
>Ga0181469_100056_pt2 | contig 22313 bp, 17 predicted proteins | sample InSIn2SAF170_2_FD_119081 | JGI IMG/M metagenome (GOLD analysis project Ga0181469, IMG submission 119081) | Clean room microbial communities from NASA Spacecraft Assembly Facility at Jet Propulsion Laboratory, Pasadena, California, USA -... ... | reverse complement strand
AGATTTTCATCATCTCCTTGACCTTCATCACCATCACCATCGAGAACACGGCGAAGCCCTAAAATCGCCCCAGCCAAATCACAATTCCATTCAACCCCGCCTTCGAAGGCCAATGTCAAGCTCAACGCCAACACCACAAGTAAAGGCAAACGCAAGAGACTCAGTGAGCTAGAAAAGCTGCTTCGAGACGTCGAGGCGATGGGTCTGCTCCAATGAACCAGGGTACTTACTCAGTGTGTGCGTTACGCTAGCTAGGTACGGATGTAGATGAGAGTGTATCGGGATGGTGGGAGTTTTGTCCGTACAAGAGGCTGTTCATGTTGATCTACTAGTACGTACTCTAGGGTACTTAAAGCAATCAGTGCGGAGGTTACTCACTCGGAGTGTGAAGTAAAAAAGCAGTCGTCGACAACGGATGCGAAGTGTTACTTATAAAACTAGTTGAAGTCTACATGTAATGGGAATTCACTGATGAGGTAAAATAGATTCATTGCGTACAGTACTGTTTCACTTATATACATACCTACGTACTCATGTGTATGTATGTAAAGTAGATGCAGGTACATTATATTTGTACGTACATACATACGTACTTCATCACTTTCCATCCTCACGAGTCTAACAAACCACCTGTAGCCACTACTGTAGTACGAAGTAAGTATAAAGCACAAATTCCGCCTCCACAAGAAGGATGTTGAAACACATACTCGTAAATCAAGAAATATGTTCCTGAGTATGAATGAGCAAAATACCTCAATATGGGTAATTTCCCTAAAACCTCCACCACTTCATTTCATCAGTCTCGCTGCTCTACAGTACGTACCAATCAACCGATGCCAACGACTCGTATGCACCCATCCAAAACCGAGTACGTAAGAATCAACGCCTTGCTTCCGTTCCTTTCTTCTTTCCTTCCTATGCTATTTGAATGATGACCCAATTCCTTTCTCTGGTATCTACTGCTTGCTCACACTTGTTCAATAATATCATGCATGTAATAGTACATAGGGATACTGATCCAATAGAAACGAAGGCAATTGACTCGTCACGACTTCAGTGTTCGTGTCAGCTAAGCCAAATCATGCCGTGTCTAAACATGTCTTAAAGCGTTCGATACATTTCTCTCATTCCCTGACCATCGCAACCGACTCATCGCCAGCTGCTCAAAACCCCATCGCATTACGCAGCACCCAATGTACGAATACGCGCTCGATGCTATCGTCTCGACCCCGCTCCATAATACTCCCTCTCGCGCTCTCTATCAGGTATCCTCTCTCTCACCGGACTTCGACTCCTCGTCCTCCTACGCTCATAACTCCCCACCGAAGACGGCCCACGTCGTATATAAGGCTCACCACTCGGTTGCTCGTCGTAGGGTAGCACATCGTCATATTCGGCCGAAGCACGGCGGGGAGGAGCATGGTCGTCTCTTGATACGGGACGACTGCTATCGTCGCGGGACGGCATGGGAGGACGTCGACTGTTGTTGGGTTCACCTGGCTGACCTTGAACTCCGTGCCGGAAAGCATTGCGCGGTGGTCGGGCGTGCGGATCGGCGCTGGAATAGTTTGGGATGTAGGTGTCTACTGCTGGTGGTTGGCGGTCTGCTGGTGGACGTCCGCCTTCTGCACTGTGGGGCGCACGACGAGGAGGTGGTCTTTCGTCTCGATCTCGGTATGCTGGTGGAGCTCCGTTGTGGTGAGGCTCCATTTCTGGCGCTGGCGGTCGTGGAGGGAGACTTGTGTCTGGCGGTGGTCTGCGTGGGTATGAGTCGTCGTAGTGCTGTTGAGGGGGTCTTCGGTCTCTATCATATGGTACGTCATCATAATGGCGTGGTGGTCGATAGCTGTGGTCGTAGTTATCGTTGTTACGAGGGGGCCGAGGACCTCTATGATTGTTGTAGTCTCCATTTTGGCCGTGGTGAGCAGGCCTTCGTGCGCCGTTCGCATACGCGGGTCTGCCATCTCGGCCGGCCTGTCTATCATACGGTCGTGATCGATCTTGGAAGCCATACTCGTTCTGTGGACCAATGCCAACCTGACCACCTGCAGGGGCTGGAGGTGGCTTCCGATCTTCCCTTGGTTTTTGCTTGTCAAATTCGTGCGAGTCTTCCATTACAGGCAGATCTTCTGGCCGAGCTGGTAACGGAGGTGTATGGAAGTAGGGATGCTGGAGCGCATCAATAGCATTGATTCTGGTCCGCCAGTCAAGTCTAAGCAATTCTTCCAACAACGATATACCAGTTGGGCTCAGTTCCCTGAATGTCTGCCTGATAGTCGATCTTTTGTCACCCCAATCAGTAACATCTTCGCACCCAGGTAATGAATTCCACCCGGGCATAGACTGGTCGTTCGGTGAACCGCATAAAGCAAATATTAAATGGGCCTGAGCGAGGTCCGAGTCTCCCTGTAATATCGGCCTCCGTTTAAACATTTCTCCAAACACGCAGCCTACACCCCACATGTCGACTGCTGTGGTGTAATTTCTGAGCTGAAGGAGCAGTTCCGGTGGTCTGTACCATCTTGTCACAACTAACGTAGTATATGATCTTGTGGCTTCACCTCCACCTTTTCCAGGCTGAGGAGGCGCATCGTCGTATGGTCGGGCGAGGCCAAAATCTGCGATTTGCAATATGCCCTTGTTGCTGATCAAGAGATTGGCAGCCTTCATGTCTCTGTGTAAGATTTTGCTCTCGTGTAGGTATTTACATCCTTCTAAAAGCTGCTTCAAGTAGCACTTGATTTGCGGTTCGGAGAATTGAATACGTGGATTCTTGAGCATTCCGGAGAGATCGTGGTCCATGTAAGGCGTGACCATAAACATATTCGACTTCTTGGTGACGTCCTTGGGTCTTTCTACAGCCATCTCAACCAATTGAAGGACATTCGGATGCCTCAAAGCCTTCAGGAGTTTGATTTCTCGGAGCGCTGTGATCGGAAAGCCATCTTTTTCGTTGTGCACCAATATCTTCTTCAGCGCAACAACTTGGCCCGTCTTTTTTGACCTTGCCTTGGAGACTTCACCGAAGGTACCCTCGCCCAATTTGCAAATGTAGTCGTACTCTGCAACCTTGACACAACCATGAAATCGCGGCTTGCCTTCTCGTGTGTACTCAAGAGGATATCCTCGCGCTGATGGCTTTGTAGCCATTTAGACGAATTGTTAAGATGCGATCGCGAAGACGATGTCGCAGGACAGATTCGCTCGCAGTTATGAAACGTCGAAATGGCGAAATTGTGAATTCGATTGTGACTGATTGCTGCTTGTTATCATCGCTATGCGGGAACGACACGAGTCAAGCAAGGAGATGCGACTCTGAACTTGGGAGTAAATCATGGATATATGCTGGACTTTTAAGAATGGTAATGTAAGATCGGAGTGGAATATTAATGTCTTGGTCCAAGCCGATCGAGAGAACCTCGAGTAGATCGACGACAGGGCCTTGAATTTCGAGAAACCAAACTAAACAGCAGTTATGCAATTGGATGAATGGACGAAACGCAAAGTCCGCCGCGTGTTCGGGAATGATGGCATGATGCAGCGCCGTCAACGGCGTGGTCGAACTTTGAGTTGCCCTATCATCGGCGTGTTGAAGCCCGCAGTTGACTCAAAACAGCAGTCTGTCGCGCCCCATTTCATAACTAAAGAGTGATAGACCACCTAACAAACAAGGCTGAGTCGAGGCTAATGGGCTGACCACCCCTTTCTCAATTCGTATTATCAGTTGCTCAAGAGAGATTGAATTCGTGTCTCTACTACGACCTTTGAATGATCCCTCTAACCTTATAGCCCAAAAATCTATCTTATGAAGCAGGACCAACATTCTTGTCTTTTCGATGGTACGTATACGTATTTTTGTTCTCTGGACCTTTTCCAACGCTCTGGTTACGCCTCAGCGAATTGCACCAAATAAGCCACCAACTTCTGCACGCTCGCCATGCTGACGGCATTATAATTGCTGGCTCTCATACCACCAACGCTTCTGTGTCCCTTCAATCCCGTCAAGTTCTGCTTCTCTGCGCCTGCTAAAAACTCCTTCTCCCTTGCCTCGTCCCATTTCCCTGGCTCAGCGCCACTATCCTGCTTAGGTTTTATTCTGAAGCAGATGTTCATTCGTGATCTAGCACTCTTGTCGGGCACGACATGGTATGTATCGGAATATTGGTCAAGTGTGGTGTATATGAGCTCTGCTTTTTTGTTAGCAAGCTCTTCTTGACCTGAGACTTTCTTCTCCGCGAATGTTGCGACGAGAGACTGCAGGACCAGAGTTGCAATATAGAGGTTGAATATAGGAAGCGTGTTGTATAGAGAGTTGTTCGTAGCGATGGTGGCGAAGTCGAACATGATCGGTGGGATCGCTGACGGGAGAACGTCTGAGAGCTGTTGTAGGAAAACTGGTGACGGTGTCAACGCCAGGAGAGACTTTTTGATTATGATAACGGTGATGCCAGCGATTCCAAGGTTCTTCTGTGCTCCGCCCTACAATACTCGGTTAGTACACTTGAAACGACGATGCAAAAAGCTTCTTGACTCACAAAGATGATACCATAATCCCTCACATTGATCTTTCGACTCATGAAATTAGAGCTCATATCCGCGACCACCACACCATCGTCCTCACCCCTCCCCTTCAGCACTTCCGGAAAGTTTGGAAACTCAACTCCATCCACCGTCTCGTTATCGCAGAAATAGACCATAGCCGAATTCTTCTTATCACTCAACTTCCACTCACTCTCAGCCGGAACGAGACCAAACTTGCTATTGTTGCTCTTCCTCGCATCAATCGCAACATTGACATACCTGCTACCAATCAATCGGCTAGCCTCCTGACTAGCTTTCAAACTCCAGCTTCCCGTCACAAGGTAATCAACTTTCAAATCTTGCTGGATCTCCTTCCTCACACGCTCCAGCACATCCGCATCTTTCCCCTCACCAAGCTCAGCCACAGCTCTTCGTCGTCGTCGCTCAACCCACCATCCAACACAGCCTTGCACACTGGCACTGAACTCACCCGTACCACCCCCCTGCATGAATAGAATCTCATATCCATCGTCACCTTCCGTCGGGATGTCGTAGAGCGTGGCCAGAGCGGACTTGGCATCAGCCAAGACTTTGTTGGCGGTGGGTGAACGATGGGAGATTTCAGAAAGACCGAGACCTGTATTCTCGTAGTTGACTAAAGCCTTTGCTGACTCCTCTATCACAGGGGTTGGAAGGGGTGCTGGCCCCGCGCCAAAGTAGGAGATTTCTTCTCTGGTAGGCATGGTGACAATCTCCTTTGGTGGTGTCTGGTTGGTGAAGCCTTCACGTGATCCTTGAGAGGCAGGTCCGCAAATCGGGGAAATTCGTCGAGGTAGAGAACAGCAGTTCAAGATTTTTGTAATGGCCCAACCGGCAGAGTCGAATATGTCTTGTCGAGTGTAAGAATTGTATACACTTCTATGGGAACCGGAAATTTCCTGAATCAAGTATAGATTGATCTGACAATAAGATCGGATGGCGCAATGACTCAACAGCCATGCTGAAGAGACATCAAATATTTTGTGGAGTAGAGTTTGTGCACATGTTAGTGCGTACAAGAACTTTTCGATCAGGAGCTTCGATATCGGAGCGTTAAGTGTGCTGAATAACAGGGTAAATCCATAAATATAATTTTACCGTAGCATTATTGCATCGACACTCTCTTCTTTGCAGCCGTCTATCTGACGTCTATCACAGGCGTTTCTCAAAACATTACCCCTTTAGAATGAAATCCAGAAGCCCGAACCCGATATGTGTCGCGAACCGACACGCCAGCGCTTCTAAATTCTATAGTTGCAAATAAAATGCAGCACAAACCTGCTCATTAAAACCAAATGTCTTCCTTCCCTCTCTTCTCACATTCCATTCCACATTGCCTGAGAGCCCCTCCGGTCTTACAAGTAAGCAGGCATTACGGGCATTCCTGAGACTTCGTAGCAGAGCGCTCCAGCAAGTTCAGCTCCAAGGTCTGGTCGACTCCGATTGTTCTTGTCGCATAGTCTGCTTGGAGACAGTCTGCTGCTGAGTGTTGTTAGTCACTCCTTCAGCACTCTCCATGCTGTAAGATATATTGTGTTTCCTCGATTTCTTTCCCTTTGAAATCTCCGGATCATACCACATCACACAAACAACCAACACTACAATCATCAACAGGCCGTCAAACACGTAAAGGAAGACCTCGTGACTCATCAGGTAGTTCCCAAATCCAAGGCCATACTCGATCACCCTAAACAGGTTTCTGACTGCGATCATCACACTGGTGATATACAATCCGATGAGCAATCTCGACCATTTGGCACCACCTAGTGGTCCACTAATCGCAGCCTGAGTCGGCCGTTTACGCATGCGGAGGTGGAAGACAACTGCAACGGCAACGAAGAAACAGAAGACGACGACTTGTAGAATCAGACCACCGAGGATAATGTTGTTGTCCGTGTTCATATCCTTCTTTGTCTTTGCCTGAGATAGCAACCCACCACCGGCACCCTGCGTCATGAAGCAGAGGACATCGCCTCCGACAAATATCCTCGTTATCCAATTTGTCCCGATAAGGCTGTGTGACTGGCCGTCAAGGACTCGAATTAGCCGACCAAGGATCATATAGATGGATGCAGCGAAGAGAATAGGCGCAAGCAACAGTAACAGAGACTGTATGGTATAGACTGGGATAGAATCGGTGTTGTTATGCGCTACCGCACGTGCGATGTACCCAATGATCTCGAAAGCGCCGCCAATAACGAATGGAACGCAAAACCATGTTCGATGTTGGACAAGCCGGAAAGTGTGATATGCTGTCAAGAGGATGAAAATTGTCGTGAAAACACCTGCTGCCGCTGTTGAAGGCGTGTAGTACCAGAGTTTAAAGCCGCCCCAAGCGTGATTGTTGGCTTCGGAGGACATCGTAGGATTGTAGAAGAGAGAGACTGTGACTTCGATATTGGGGATGCTGCGTCAATACTCAAGAAAGAATGCACTGTTAGAGTGAATGAGAACAAGAATCTCTCTCGAGGAAGCAGTCTAGACAATATATCACCGACTAACCCTACCATCTTCACCTACCTCAATCAGCAGTGGATTCATAGTCAAACCAAGCCCCAAAAGAGCCTTGCGTAGTTGACAGGGAAAACAGAGAATTTGCACGCGTATTGCAGTTCCATGGCACCCAACACATTGGCAGAGGTCTGAATATCGGTTATTGCATGACCAATAAGACTGAGGAAATGTTCATGGCTGAGGGAAAAGATCAATCCAAAACGGGATAGTCGACATTGAAACATGCATAAAGCGATGGACGTGCTGAGATTGGTAGGAAAGTGGGTAGGAAGGGTATGAAAGGAGAGGAGCTGGAATACACGTATTCGGGACGATCCATGTTCGATGTTGCTAGGCCCCGTATCTGTCTGTGTTCGAGTTCCGGATACGCGTATTCACAAACCGAGGTGAACCCCGCCTGATCACACGACCCATTACCCTTTATTGATGGAATCCAAACACCAATGGGGTTGAAACAGAATTGGAATACAATTATAATATTTATTCTTAGGAGTTGAGTATCGCTATCAAGTTCATGAACAACCGTCAACAACGTAAAAGGACTTCGCTACTTAGGATGCTAGAGGTCAATCCGCTGGGTATCTCATATTCCACATTCGCTCTGGTTTCTCGTACTAAACACACCAAGAAGAAGAAGAAGGTATAAAGCGACCGGTAGTTCTCAATAGCGGTATTCTGGCCTTTCTACTTCTTGCTGTCCGTACTACTGGGGTGATCGCTGGGAGCGACCTGACCTGCTAAGTTGGCAGCAACGTTGCTTGCAGTGTTCAAGACGTTGGCAGCAACTGCTTGGACTTGTGCGAGGTAGTCCTTGCCGGTTTCTTGAGCAGCAGCAGTGGTGTCAGAAGCCTTCTGACTCAGGTCGTTGGCGGTCTGTTGAGCAGACTTGCTGAGATCGTTTGCAGTATCCTGAGCAGACTTGCTCACGTCACTCGCAGTTTCTTGGGCAGACTTGTTGAGATCACTTGCGGTGTCTTGAGCAGACTGGCTGACTTCGGAGGCCTTGTTTGAAGCTTGATTGTAAAGGTCGTTGGCGGTATCTTGAGCAGCGGCAGTGTTCTCAGAGGCTTTCTTGCTCAGGTCGTTAGCAGTGTCCTGCGCAGACTTGCTTAGGTCGCTCGCAGTGTCTTGAGCTGATTGACCGAGCTCAGAGGCCTTCTCTGAAGCTTGATTGGCAGTGTCTTGGGCAGACTTGTTTAGATCACTCGCAGTATCTTGAGCGGACTTGCTAACATCACTTGCGGTTTCTTGGGCGGACTGGCTGAGGTCAGAAGCCTTCTCTGATGCTTGGTTGGCAGTATCTTGAGCGGACTTCTTTGCATCACTCGCAGTGTCTTGAGCAGATTGGCTGAGTTCAGAAGCCTTGTCTGAAGCTTTATTGGCAGTATCCTGAGCGGACTTGTTGAGGTCACTTGCAGTGTCCTGAGCAGACTTGTTCACGTCACTTGCGGTTTCTTGAGCGGATTGGCTGACCTCGGATGCCTTTTCTGAAGCTTTGTTGGCAGTGTCTTTAGCAGACTTGTCCAGGTCACTCGCAGTGTCTTGGGTAGACTTGCTCAGATCACTTGTAGTGTCTTGCGTGGACTTGTTCACATCACTCGTAGTGTCTTGGGCGGCATCTCTAATGTCTGAAGTCTTGTCTATAACTGCATCGGACAGGTTAGACTTGGTGCCCTGTGTGTTGCTAGAGGCTGCGGCAGCGTTGTCGGACGTTTGCTGACCAACGTTCGAGAGTGATTCTTGAGCTACGGTGGCGTAGGACTTGGCGGTGTCAGTGGCACTGTTGGTACTTGAGGAGGCCTCATCGGAGAGCTTTTGGGTTGTGGACTTGCTGTCACCTGTGGAGAGTTTAGTTTCGACCAACTGTTACTTGAAGTCAGTACACTAACCTGGCTGAAGCGAGGCAGCAACGTTGTCAACAGTGCCTGTGGCAGATTGGGTAGTCTGTTGAAGGGTAGACTTCTGGCTGTCAGGAGTGATGGTCTCCTTGGCCTCTGCGAGGGTTGTCAGTGCTTGTCAGAATTGTAGTCCATGTAACACTCACGAGTCGACAAGTCTTTTCGGAGAGGGTCAGACATCTTGCTGGTTGGTTTGTGTGGTAGAAGTATTGATAGACTAGTAGAGTGTATCTGGATACTTGCTTGTTGCGACGAGTATGATGGACGGGAAAGAGACGATGCAATGCAACAGAAAGAAGGAATATATGTTACCTGTAAATTCTACTCGTATATTGATGGAGGGGCAGTTGCGAAGAAGCGCGTGCAAATGACGTCAATCAGGTCATGCCTCGCAAAAGTCCAGGCTAATTGCGTCAGTGTCAACAAAAATCGACGGCAAGCATAACATGTGATAAGGTGAACAGGCAGCGTTCAAACACAAAGTCTGTCGTTTGTCGTTTGTCGTAGTAGAGAGAAAAGTTTGCTTATTGCCGAGGTGAGATTGATCTATGCATACAATTACAGGCTGAGTATGGGTATCTTTCAAACAATTCGCTAAAATTGACCACCTGTTCCTCGGGACTAAAACTCCGTCACGTCTTTCTGCGCACACGCAGCCAAGAGTAACTCCTAGTCATGACGATAACGAGCGGGATTGAGATAACCTGTTTGCAAGCACTGGTATCAAGTAATCACTGTCGTTCAGACAAGCGTGGGCTGCTTTCCAACTGTACTGAGTTCGCCACCTTTTCCGCCATACTCCTTGGGCAACTTTGACCCCAACCCCTGCACCTTGCTATTGCTGAATTCGAGCGCAAGAGCACCGCCATTGCTCATTGGATGGAACTTTTTGATAGTTTTAGCTGCAACGAACATCTTCATGACTCCATACATGAATCCCATGAGAGCTGTGAAGATACGTGTTAGCAGAGAAATTGACTCGATCAGGCATTGAGACTTACCAGGCACGTTAATAAAGAACTTCTCCCTCAACGTCTCGGGATAGGCCATAGCAAGCACCTCGACCGTTTTCTTCGCTGCGCTTCTCACAGCCGGGGGGCTTCGAAAGAAGCTCGTCCCCTTATAGTCATGGACTTGATAGATCTTGTAAGGGTCCTCGTCGGCCGTGATAGGTTTCGTAGCGGTCGACAAATCAAGCTCTCTCATGGCCATTTCCATCAGAGCGACACGCCACTCGATGAACGCATCAAGATCCCCAAAGCTTTGCTGTATGTTCTGGACAGAGCCATAGATGTTCCACGTAAAGACTTCAACGACGTCTGGTGTTGCATTCACCGAATCACTGTACTTGGTAATATAGCCAAGACCACCGAACTTATCCTTGGCATATTGCTTTTCAATGAGCTCGGAGGGCTTCGCTTTGGCGCGCCAGTCCAGAGTATGGTTGAGCTGCTCCTTGGCTCTGCTCAGATCACCATCGTTAGCGTTAAGGTACTTTTGCAAAATGATTTGAGATGGAACATGTGTGCTTGGATCTGAAAGGTTGACACCCCAGATCTCTTTGTGGATGTGTTTCTGAGCATTTCTCCAGAGTGCTTGGATTGGTTCTTGTTTGGCTTCCAGTTTGGACTCATCCTTCACTTCATCACTGACTACGGGCTGTGCAGGCGCAACTATAGTGTGTGACGTGATCTCAGCAGCGTTACCACTAGCCGCGAGTGTTGAGGGTGTCTGTAGCGGATTCCTAGTCAGCCATGCTTTCTACAAAGGTTTGACTTTGGTCAACCCTAACACTCACATTGTTGCTTTCGGTCGCTTTCTCGGCGAATGTGTTCGTCTCCATCATAGGCGTGGAGCTTGTGGTTATACTTGTACTAATTTCTGCTGAACTGACTGTATCTTTCTACCAGCCTCCCTCAATCACACCGAGTTTGTGAAGCTCCCTAGTGATCAAATCTAGCTTGTTGAAGAGTGCTGGTGTGAACTCAGAAAATTGTTAGGACGACGATCAGAAATTCACACACGCCGGATCTATGCGTGTACTCTATAGCTTGGCACGTATCTCGCATTCAGACAAAGTTAGCACGGAAAGATATGCCCTCGTGACTTGTATGGTTTACAAGACTTCTAGCGCAACGTGACTTCATGAATTACTGTGATAGCAGAGAAGCTTTGCGACTTTTGACCGGGTATCCTATAACAACAAGAATTCAGCATACAGTAAGAACACGTATCAGTATAGCATCGTAGATACGTGGACTATAGCTGCAGCAGTGTACACTCCCGGTCCGAACTCGAGACAGATCTTTTGAAACACGCAACATGCACCACCTAGACAAGATTTCTCGCTTTTCGAGCATCGTCAGCAGATCTATATCACTCAGACCACATTTCAAAAAATGGGACCACAGCGGTGGGACATACCGTAGACTGTGGTCCTGGGAAAAACCGTGATATCGGCTATTGATACCCAAGGCACAACAATCTTACCACAGGACTGTCTTCTAGAAAGCTGCCCGTGCCGACGTACAGAACTGTAAGGTCCTGCAAGGTGGTGAGAGACGTGACAAGGTTGTTCCTGCGGAAGAGTCTTGCGGTGTGATTTAGGAAAGGTTGGGATGGGTGGGAGGAGCACAGCCGATCGGTTGATGTACGCCAATAAATCTCTAGTTACCATGCAAATGGTGGAGTACTGGGTCTGGTCCCTATACAGTATTGGAGCACATGCTCGTGCAGCAAGAACTACGACGCGAGCATGTGATAATGTAGAATTCTACTGTACAGTACTGTAGGGATGTACATCTCACTTCATCATGACCCCGTCCTCTGGAAGATGTGTATGGAGACTGCCATTCGCAGGCTAGGAAGTCTTTAGAACAGTACATATAGCTTTGGGGATTTCTGGATTATTGTACGAGTATATACGTAACCATCTTCTATATACATGTATGTATGACCACCCATGGTATCGTCTAAAACAAGCATCATATCTCATCAGACACATTTGTTCGCGAAAGCTCAAAAAAACAACTGAGCATGCAAACATCTCTAAGTAATTCATGACACTCGTTCATATATGTGGTTCGCGGCCCCACCCTCTTCAATGTCACACAAAAACAAAATGCGCACTTCTGTAGATCTAGAACAATCTATACAGACGCGGTGATATCACAATAACAAAATCAAACATGTGAGCCACCAGTGTGTGGCTCCCTAAAAACAGTCTAGCGTGGAATCGTTGCAGCGTGCTCGCTTCATCGAGATTTCGAGCTTCTTAGCTCCTCCGTCGTATCATGCCAAAATAGGTGTTGCAGCACAACTGCTACAAGCTCATGGTCAGCCATTCCCATTCCTGGCTGGTAGCTGCAGACACGTTCGGCGTGCCACTGGTGGACAGGGTATTGCTGCCTTGCGCCAGGGATGCTGTGATTGAGATGTTGTTGGTTTTTCCCCTAGAAACAGAAGCCTGTGCGGCCTTTGGTGTCGCTTCTACATCTCTCATCTCTTGTTCACCTTGCCCGAGGCTTACGGGGAGTGTAAGCAGATTGTTCGTCGAAGCTCGAGACTGCCTTCTCTGCCGTTTGGGGGTTATCTGAACCGTTCGACTTGGTTGCAGTGCCGGTTGGATTGGTTGTTTAGGCGGCGCTGCTGCTATCGGTACCACTCCTGGTTTACCACCGGTTGTGTTTCCCGCCGTAATATTCGTTGGGGTTGTGGCTATTGAGCCAGAACCAGCTGACCCGTGCAACGACGTAGGTGAATGGGAATTATTCTCGCTCGTTGCATGACCTGAACTAGGGGTAGCCGCTGGCGTTGGTTGTGTCGAATGTTTTCTCAAATTCTTCTTGGAGCCCCGGAGTGATGTCCCACCAATGCTGACAGTGGTACCACTACCTCGGTTGCGCTTCTTAATCACATCGGTCTTCAAAGACAACGGTCGGACCACGCCATGTAGTTTGAGGAAGAGTCCACAGGCGTTACATAATGGATGACCTTCAGGGTTTCGTCGCCACAGAGGCGTCGTCTGTGTGAAGCAGTTCGTACAGGATGTGGGAACATCATTTGCATCTTGAGCTTTTGGCCCAGGACTGCCCGGGCGAGATGGTGCTCGGCTTGAGAAACCAGACTCAACAGGTGAATTGACACAAGATGTCCCAGTATTCATATTTGACAGGATCGGAGTTGAGGTCGTGCGTGGCACTTTGTTGCGACGTGGTTCATCTTTGCCATGCATGTCACCAACAGAAACTGCAGAGCCTTGCGTTCGCAAGCTGGTCGTCGTCCAATCAGATGAGGTTCCCATCATCTCCGCACCACCTATACGAACATGTTTTGGCTGTTGCGACTGGCGTTGGAGGTCTTGCAAGTCCGTCATGCTAGGGTCCCACTGCAGGATAGAACTCAAATCCAGACTTGGGTCACCGATAGTATCATTGTAGCTTTGCAACAGAATGTTAGTGTTTTCGTCGTCTTCGTTGTCAGAGTCGGCACCAAAATGGAACATGCTGTCTTGACCGCCAGTTGCAAACCCAGGGGACACGCGTTGACCTGGAGCCAAAACTCGGTGCGGCTCTACGTGTTGCTGTTGCATTGAAAAACCACCCAGCTGCTGGCCATTCAAGGAGTTGAACAAGTGTTCATTAGCAAAGCCACTACCGTAACTGAAGCCGTTTGACATATTTTGCATGTACCCTTCTTGACGTTGAGAAGTCACAGGTATGCCACGTTGGTGTCGTAAATCCATTCCCAAGTCACCAAAATAGAAATTAGACTGATCTCCTTCTTGCAAAGGTTGAGGAGTCGACACAGTTGATGGATATCCGGAACGAGGGGGCGAATAGTACTCGGCCGCAGAGTTCAATGATGAGGCGAGTGACTGTTGATTGAATTGAGAAAATGGTCCAGCGGTGATCAAGGGCGACGCTGTGGGGGAGAAGGTATAATTCTGCTGATACGAGCCCACGGAAGTAAGGATAGGATTGTCGGGCATATTGTAGGTATCCAGACTGAGGGCTATATGCGATTGAGATTGGGACTGCGGAATAAAGTTTTGGTATGGGATATGGTCAAGGGAATAGTCTGGTAATGCTGTGTCGTTATCGTTATTAGTAACGTTTGCTGGAGGAACCTGAGGTGAGAAATTTGCTCGTCGTTTTCGATTCTGATTCATGTCAGTAATTCATGCTTCTCAAGAAGACAGTGTCCAGTCTTACACTTCTTTCATCTATACTCGTTTTCCTCACTCGACGCTGGACATAGTCGAACTCTCCCGCGCGGCTTGGGTGCGCTATGTTCTTAGGTACTGACGCTGGTGGTAGGCCCATAGGCGTTTTTTGCTGCTGTTTTGCTTGCCTCCCGGGGATTGTGGTATCCTGCGAAGTGTTTTGAAGGACAGAATTGTCGATGGGAGCGGGTGAGATGAATCCGGTAGGCGATGCCACAGAACTGGGAACGATGAAGTCGTCAATACTCATCGAATCAGGCTGCTGATCAGCAGTTTGCTCGGTGGAATTCCGTAGCTGGAGGGCGATGCCACTGGGGCCGGACTGCGCTTTCGCTGCTGGGACCTTTCGAGCAGCCCTGGGAACAACATTAGTAACTGGGCTGCAATGCTCTCTACATAGCGTACGTTGCCTGTTCCTTCTCCAATCGTCTCAAATTCATTGCCATCATTCTCCATGTCAGGTTCTCCATACGTTCTTGGTTAGGTAGGCGGGTTTTGGTCTTGCTGTATAGCTTCCATATTTGCGTGCCCAAAGGATCTTTTCTCTGCAGTTCGTCGGGATCCTCTGGTGTGTCTGATTCTGCGTCTTCCTTCCATGTAGGGAAAACATCACCGTTCAACAGCTCGCGACGAGCAACAGTTTCTGCGGCCGGAAGGTCAAGACTCGAATGCGGGTCTGAAGCATCTCGGGCACTACCACCGCCAAAAACGCTTCTATCGTGTGCTCGGCTTGTTGATGCCATCTGTGGCTTGGTAATGTTGGTGATGTGAGTATCTCGATCAAACTCATTTCTTTGCTGCAGTTTATTGCTACTCCTCGAGAAGGTTGGTTGTGCAGCCAAATCTTGAGTAAACTGTCGAGCAGAAGTTGCGCGCAACGAAGTAAGTCCCCCACGTTCGCCGTAAAAAGAGACTTCCGACATAGCTGAGCCTCACCACTTCATAGAAGTTGGCTCATTGTCCGAGCATCAATATCTTTCAAACTTAAGATGGGTGGTATATTTCGACGAAATGGATAAATATGATCAATTCTCACGTCAACAGGGAATGTGCTGTGTAGCGAATTGTTGTGCCAGGAGTGCGTAGCCACGAAAAGAAAGCCAAATGCCGAACCCCAAAGATGGGTGCACAATGTCCACTACGCAAGAGTGGACCCGAAGGCAAATGGTTCACAAGTGGGAAGCCATAGAAAAGCGGCAGACTCGGAGTGCTCGAGATTGAAGCAAGGGTTGGCATAATGGGCGCATGCTCAATGGACCGCGAGTGTGGAAAATGGGGAACCGGTGCTCATGCTTGCCTTGGCCTGGCTTGCTTACTTCGCTGCGAACTGTGATAAGATTGGATACATGCACTAAAAGCTTCGCGTCAGTATTGACTCAAGATTGACGAATCTGGCAGACCACGTCTGGGAGACCTGGTGGGTAGCGCATCGAGGTCTAGAAGAAGCTCAACAGACGCCGAGTTTGAGTGTACAGCGTATAGTAAGCGACACTTCCACAATGGCTTAAATCGGCTGTTGTTACAGTAGTTATACTAAGCGATGAGAATCCTCCGTCCACGACTACAGGTTACTTATATTCCTTGCAGTGACACAACGAAGATGGACTGTTCGAAAAATCTTCTTTGGTTCGCAGAATATAGTTGTGTCGATACGCAAAAGACCAATCGCATACTCGAAGACCCTGTCTTCTCAACTACAATTACAGTATTTGGCAAAGTTCAAAGTGGTTGAAGCTGTGCAAGTGTACCGTTGGTCGGCCCTACTTCGAGCACCCCGTCAGTGGGAGGAATGTTGCATCGAAGCTTAAATAATCCATTTTGTGCTATGCGACGTGACGCTATCGGAGCCCCATCGATATGGGCAAAAGGCAACATCAGACGACCTCGGTCTTTGAGCGTGAACGGCCTTACTGTCAGAGCAGGTGGCTAGCATGTCCACCACAAGGACGAGAGTGAAAATGGCCGTTCCGTTCATCTTGCTACTGTTACTACTGTCTTGCACATTATCAACGCCTAGTAGCAATACTCGTACCTGAAGAAGCCCAGAGCCTGCATCGTAGGAATAACCAGCCCATGTTCTGGACCTGTTGAGTATTAGTGTAAGTTGGCTATCTACACATCTCAGCTCTGTGTCAACCATTGAATTGCTCCTGAAACTAGTGAGCGGCTCCAAGTGAACAGACGAAAGACTGACCGGATGTTTCGATTTTGCCAACCTCTATGAAATGTACAAGGTCCGGAACAGTGTTTGTGGTTCACGGCACATGAAGATGAAGGCGAATCTGAACCCATTTGAGCAGGACTATAGCCGCAAGGCTGTGTCACCTGGGTATTGAGCGTCCACAGACTCTGCGAACGACTCATTGCTTCAGAGACCTTCCTTTCCGTCTGCTTACAGATTGCTCTTGTTGTAGCTAGAATGTTTGTTTCTACCACACTACCAGAAAACTGACCACAATTTAGTGTGGCTTTCAAGGCTATACACATGGACTATTCATCTTAACCGTGCTGGTGAATCCTGGTCGAGTCTCGTGGTCAAAGCCCGTCACTTCGGTCTTCCTTCTCAGTAGAGACAGCACACGGCACGCTATGCACACGTCCATCTGAAGGTATTCTAGACACTCGATATGAGGATGCAGCTCCCTATGGTTGTGAGTGGATATGACCCACCATTTTGGCTTTCGTGGTTATCAAATTTGACGTGGAGCTGTGATTCCGCCACAGCAAGATGTTCGGCCAAATTCGGAGCAAGATCAGTAGGTATTGTAGTATGAGTTGAGCAATGGACGACATCGCATTTGGTTTTTGTTTGTCCAACAGATGTGGTGGTCAAGAATTCATGGTTGAGCGCCGGCAATAACGACACTTGAGATCTCCATCATGACAAGCCGGTGCAGAAGCATTCATCGTCATTGAACGTGCAGACTGGTATTGATGGTAAGAATAGTCGTCTCGGCTTTCGAAGTGCGGTTGCTTCAGGTCAAGGCATTCTCAACAAGCACCATCGAGTCGACAACACCATGCACAAGCGAGATGTGACCCCCACGCTAATGTCGCGGGATTCTCGGCGAGCTCAACTTTGAATCCAAGCATGTGCAATCTTGCTGCCAAAGACCCAGGAGGCTCAGTATCTCGTTACTTGTGTTTGACTGCCATCCGTCGTTCACATTTCCGAATTTCCACTTTTTTTGGTGCTCCTGGCTAGGCTCAGAGTCCCAACTGCAGCATGCAGTGAGCACGAGAGCATACTGGAGAAAACTGGGGTTCCACACTAACAGATATCGAGCATGTGCACGACCTCAAAGAGCGTTCATGGATGGGGAATAGGTTGCACGAGGTGTGAGCGGTGTAGAGCAATCTTCCTTCATACCGTCATGCTTTCTCGTAGTATAGTTCGCTTGCGCCGAATCCTGATGTCGCACTCAGAATCAACCCAGCGGGCGTTTTATGGGAAGACTTTCGAAGAACAAAAGTAATATACAGAGTGCAACGACGTTTATTTATACATGATTAAATTGCCTCCTTATCAGATCTAATTCCGTGGCTATGCAGCTTTGGATCGATAAGAGCTTCGTGCAAAAAGACACGCATGTTCGCTCATCTCCTTCCTTGACACCATATCACGCAATAAAGCTTGGGTACTGTGAATGTAACTTTACCTTCACTCTGCCCTTTGACATGATTGGCAGCGCATCTCAGAGTTTTTGTAGCCAACGCGGTGACCTGGGGAGATTGCAGATATCAGCTCGATACCGGCTGCACGTGCCAGGTGCTATCTGCATTTGCATGGTATGTATGATCCACGAGTCGTTCAACAGGCACCCGAGTATCTGGTGTGACCAGCTTGTTTCTTCCACCCTGGTTTACCAGCTGATAACACACCCAAATTTCTCACAGTCTCAACCAAAGCGAGGACACATGCCCAGCATCTACCGTGCCATCAGGGCAGAATCGCCACTGCGTTGGCTCTGAAAATGCTGTAGTCGTTTTCGTACCGGTCTATATCTCTGGAATAGAATTGTGCCTAACAAATACTGTAGAATGTTGTGCGGTAGTCGACTGCTCATAGTCTCATGATCCAAGATCTTTGGCCTGGAAATTCCAGAAAGATGATTGCGTGCAAGTCGGGCACTGTAATCACATGCGATTTCTGAGCGCTCGTCTGTACGTAGTTGGAAAGTGCTTCGAATTCTCATCTTGCATTCTTCTCCAGATCCTGGACCACACAGCAGAGGTAGTTAGGATCTGGAAAGATGATGACTTCCTGCTTCTTCAGGCGAAGACGTAGTAGCTGGACGTCGTCTCCGGAATGGCTTTCAAGGTCGACATTTTCCTGAGTGCTCGCTTCGTCTCTTGCAAGATGCATGTCTTCCTCTTCCTCGATGCTTCGCAACGACGATCCTAACGCCGCAGCAGTAACCACGAAATTGTATATATTACTGGCCAGGATTTGGGCCCGCGATGCCCTAACTGCGGGTTGACGTGTGGCTGAGTCTCCGTTGCTCGTCTTTGCACTCTCTGTAATGCTGTCGCTCGATAGGTCCTCCTTTCTCGCATCCATCGATGAAGCTTTCAGATCGTCGACGATCGAGCCGGACGCGCTGATGATTGTACCATCCTTTCGTGAGAGAATCAAAGTAGAGCGCACATTTGGTCGTCTGGCGAGATTCTGAAGAATCACTTTTACAGCGTTCGGCTCTTCTTGGGCTTGTCTGGAGAAAATCAGTTCGGATCATGACGATTGCATGGCTCTGTTACCTTGCCATTATGGTGTATAGTCGTATGATTCGAAGAGACAGCCCAAGTTATGTTTTAAGCCACTTCATGAACAGCCTTGCGCATGGTTACAACCACTAAGGTTTCACCCTGGGGAGCACGACATCAACGCGTGGGTTGATGAGCAGGGGTCGCGCTATCAAGAAGAATAGTACAGTACCGACGGTCTGGCTTCCACGGAGAAGTTCCAAACAGTTCTTGCATGGAGTACCCGCTAAGCGAGCGTGCCGACCCGTGTGGTGTCCCCACATCTGACATTCGTTGGCGTGTTCTTCAAACAATTTGCAGAGTTTCTTCTAAACCACTTTTTCTGCTTACGGTAGTTTGCTACATTCCAACTTGTTAATACTAATCTGAAAACAGCAGGCCTCGGAAGTTGGTTTGAGAGCTTCGAACCCGTCGTGATGGGCGCAAGTGCGAAGAAAAAGAAGGAGAAAAAGAAGGATTTCCAGGTCCGGACTTTTTGCCCACTTTATGTGGGACTACATCCAGCTGATGCACGTTATAGAAACCGAAGTTGAAGGTCGGCAAAGCAAGGCCTAAGGCCGACAACCAAACGAGTACCGCTTTTAAAGCAAAAGGTGATTCTGCTCATCAAGATGAGCTACACGTTATGCTAAAGCCTACCAGCTATTGTCCTCAACCAACAGTCATTAAGCACCGAGGCACCAGCACTGAATGCTCAATTCATACATCATGTGTCACTACTATCATCGCGGTCGGACAGTCAGCGCAAAGAAGCTCTGGCATATCTAACCAACACCATTGGTGGCGAGTACTACAACAGGTCCTTACCACTTCCGATGGAGGCCCTGCTCGAGAAATCGATGCCCCTCCTCCTGGATGCGAGCTCTGGTGTAAGATCCCAACTCGAGCGCATGCTCCAGGCATTACCAACACGAGACATTTCAGACAATGTCTCGAAAGCGCTACCGTACATCAGAGCAGCCATGACACACCTATCACAGGACATTCGCCGATCTGCACTCGACGTATTGTCGTGGCTCCTCAGTTCTGCCGGGAACGACCTTGTGTCATGCCCTGGGGGTTGGACTAAAACGCTTGAATGCTGTGCAATGCTACTCAATTGGAAGAACTTAACGCCACAAAATGCTTGGAACTCGAGCAAAACGTCTTTCCGAACAGACTCTAAAGCTATCGCACGAGCTATGCAGGTGATTGAGCAATTGCTTTCGGTTGGTCTTGTTGCAGGAACAGCTTCGAGCGGGACGGACGAGAATCCCGAGGAAAGGGATTTGCCGCTGTATCATTCGCAATATCATCGCATTCCGACAAAGTCAAACGCTTATTCATATCTACATTTGTTTGGCATGCCAACAGATGATGATAGTCAGATGTTAGAAGATCCGGAGGAACGATTACTTGTCTTCAATCACCGATTCCGTCCAAGTTTCATACTTGGTATTGAGGGCGCAAAGAGAGAAGGTGGTGATCTTGGGCGTGTTGCTGGACAACTCTCCAAGACGATCAACACGGCATCCATTGACGACTGAAGAATCACCCACCACTCTGGTAAAACATCAATCAACCGACAGAAGCAAGATCAAGAAGGCAATGAGGATTTCTCAATTCACCTGTGGAACCACTAGCAACAACAATATAACAAACAAAACCTAAGGCTTTTTCTCACCCGGCAATCTCACAGCCTCCCAATCCTCCACAGTAACACCCCTCCATACCTCCGGATCGAACCATCCAATAAAAGCCCGATCACCAAACCCACCAATCCAATAAACCTGTTCCACAACCATCCTCATCCACACACCATGATGCGCAGCCCCCTCATCCCCCGGCAACCACATCTTCGAATCACCATGCACCCCCGTAAAGCACCGCACCACATCCGCCGCCTCAACATCCTCTTTACTCATCTCTTCCAACCAACCCACCAAACTCGCTCGCGGCAGATTCGCAGCAGACCAGGGTTCAGAGTGTGTGATCTTGAGGTATTCATCCCACCAGGAAATGGCCAACGACACATTCGAGCCTGCTACGGCATTGCGTGTAGATGTTGATATTGTGAGCGCGAGAAGCGTGGGGTTGCCTGTTGGCTCTTCACACGAGGCGATGTAATCTGGTAGACCGATGGGAGTGTTTGCAACGGCGCGAGGTACGTACGGAGAGGTGATGTTTGATGGGAAGATTGTGGAGAGAACGCCAGTTTTTGACTTGGCTAGGAGACGACGAGCGAGGACGGTACTTTCGTTGCGAGTGGGGATCTTGAAACCGCTCGTACTAGATCCTGCGACTTGAGGATCAGTGATGTGTGTTTGAAGCGGCGTGTCCGCGAGGATGGACTGTGGCAATGGTGCATGCGGGAGTGCTGAAGGGGCAGGCGTGGCATGCACTTGCGACAGTGAGACACAGAGGAGCGAGAGGAGGGCTGTAGAAAGCTGCATTGTGCCGGTGCAGTGTCTGCTTGAACGTGTTTGGTGTTGAATCGAACTGAGATCTCGAAATGTCTGCAAGCTCGCTTTGCAGAAAGTGGTGACTGCAACACGCAGGTGAACGAAAGTCGGTGATAGCCGATTGATAAGATAAGATGCCCCACTATTTTCACGATACTAGACTGCTGCAAGTTGTGTAAATAGACCTAGTACTGTAGTACATCACGATCACCATCAGAGATCTTGTCACAGCACTACGATGCAGTATCTAGGTATGGTTGGAAGCAATCCCAAACCCCAGCAGTTGTCCACGTCTATCATCAGCATCATCAAAAGTCAGCAAGAACAAGACCAAAACAGGAAGTATTCCGCATGAAACATCACTAGTTTCCCAAAATGGTTTGCTACCTCTCTTCTAAATTATCACAAGACCCGGCGTTCGGACCATCTACAAGAAAGTATTGTTTCAGCCTCGAGCCTTTTGTACCTGTATCTGGCAACGTTTGTTCATGATCTGCGTGTTTACTTCCCCGGCACAGTCAACGGTCACAGATAGTGTCGACGGCATTTTACAATGACTTCCCCCTGCCTAGTACCGCGGAAGTAAAGGAATATCCGGGTGCTGACTTCGGGGAAGCTTGATCCTGTGATTGTATGCTCGATTTTCTCTTTTGACAACGGATGTGATGATGGCAGAGAATGAGCTCTCTGGGCCTGTTCATGTTGTTTTCAAGCTTGCGAGAGATGTCCCTATTTGTCTATTTGCTGTCTTTTCCTTTCCTATATCAGACGCTTTGTTCTGCCATGCCCAGGAAGTCATTGATGCGTGACCTTGTGATGATATTGAAATACCATAAATAAGAACTTGAATGCTCCAGAAGCTTCAGAGACTTCAGAATACACCTCAATTCAAACATGAACACCATGCCTCGA